>Ga0209835_1001413_pt1 | contig 13491 bp, 7 predicted proteins | sample LakKivwa52mmetaG_FD_184138 | JGI IMG/M metagenome (GOLD analysis project Ga0209835, IMG submission 184138) | Anoxic lake water microbial communities from Lake Kivu, Rwanda to study Microbial Dark Matter (Phase II) - Lake Kivu water 52m metaG... | ecosystem: Environmental > Aquatic > Freshwater >...
CACTTACCACTTACCTTATCACCGCTACCGCCTCCTTATGGCGGCGGGTGTTGCCATTGCTGTCGAAGGCTGAAAGCCAGATGATATATATGCCTGTGGGGAGAAGCCTGCCGGAATCGTCGGTTCCATTCCATGTAAAGATGGCTTCATAGCCAGTGTAGAGGTTGTCGGCAAGGGTCCTGACCGGGTATCCGTTTTCTGTGAAGACGACTATCCTCACCACATTTTCGGCTGAGGGAGCTGTAAAGTTTATCACTATCAGGTCATCGATTCCGTCAGAGTTGGGTGTGATGCGGCGTCCCGAGAGGGAGACCGAAGAGCCATTCGGGATACCGGTTGAAAAGACTGAGTTGACAGCTCCCGGAGTTGCCCATCCCGAAGCTCCTGATGCAGAGTGCCAGTTGCCTGCCACGCCCGAAGGGGCGGTGGGTGTAACCTTCTCAAGCGATATCCCTTCGGTTCCCGACAAAAGTGAAAAGTGCATCGACTTGTCGTAGCTCATACGGTCAATTATATCAAGCTCGCGGTTGTAGAGTGTCACAATGGCCCGGTCGTCGGGCATTGAGGGAAGGGCGGAAACAGCAAATATATTAAGAGAATCGGAGGTGAGATAGCGTCGGGTAAGCCTGCGGGGGTCGATGGTTACCGCATAGTACCTTCCGGGAAGGATACACCGGGGGATTTCTGAGAGGGGATATAGCGACGAACGGGAACCGGTGGCCGGGTTGGCTGAGAGGAGCATCAGCCGCGAGGCGTCGAGGCAACGGCCCGAGACATTTACCAGCTCAACGAAGTCGTACTCATCGGGCCAGGGGTCGAAGAGTATCTCGTTGAATACCAGGTCGCCAGGCTGCGATGGTTCTGGCAGGGCAAACGGTACAGGTCCGGAAAGGGCAGTGTTGCCGCTGAAGTCGGTAAGATTTGCCGGCGGAAGAAAATTGTATATGACTCCCCTTTCGAGGGGGGAGCCGAAAGTGAGCCTGAAGCTCCGCAGCAGGGGGTCGGCGGTAACCACAGACGAAACCGGAACACCTTCAAACACCCCGCTGCCGGCCAGTGTTAACCAGTTAACAATGCTCTTGCTGAAGGATACATTCAGAGAGAGGCTGTCGGGGGGAAATATTGCGGTTACGTAAGGGCTATCCGTATCGGGATTGTCAGCTGAAGTTGAGTTAACCGCACCTGGTGTTCCGCCGGTGCGGGATACCGAGGAGGCCCAGTTGCCTGAACCCGCAAAGGGATATCCGGCATCGGTCATTTCGAGCGACCATCCTCCATCCCTCTTCATGTCGGGCTGGTGCCAGGAAGAGCTGTACTCAACTCCGTGAATAAGGTTACCGGCGCTGTCGCTCAGCACCAGCAGGGAACCACCATCGGGGAGGGAAGGGAACGATTTCAGAGGCATAACGGTTCCGTAACCCGAGAGTGGCTGCGCCGCCGCGGTACTGCAGAGTAAAAGTCTCGATCCGGCAGCCATTGATACCGGGGGAATAACGGTTACGGTGGTGTTGCAGGTGAGTTTCCAGTTAAGCAGATCGATTCGTGAGGTGCTGCGGTTCTGAAGCTCAATATATTCATATTGCGGTAACCCAACAGCGGGTAGAGGATCGGCCATTACTTCGGTGATTACAATATCGCCGGCACCGGCCCGGTGTGGTGGATTGATGTCGTCGTGCCAGGTTCCGCTGATGGTAAGGTCGTCAAACCAGAGAAGCCTGTCGCGGGTTGATGTATAACGGTAGGAAATACCAAACCAGCTTACCCACGGATACCACAAGTCGGAAGCGGTTGCCACGGTGATGATTTCTCCGCCTGAGTTCAGCATCATAAGCCGCCACTCTCCCTCAACCGATCTTTCCACCCTTATGAGCGCCGCGCTGTCGGTACCGATTGAATTCTGCCAGTTGATTCCCGAGTTTATCACCTGGGTGGCGGTGCCGTTAGCTATCTTCAGCAGTCTGAGAGTGTCGTCGTAGCCGGTGAAGTTAACGGCAACGGCGTAGCCGTTTACAGCGGCACCCGGCTTCATTGACTGGGGTGGTGCATCGCTCACCAGGAATATTGCCCAGTTGTTTGACGAAGAGGGGTCGTATCCGTGCCTCAGGCGGAACTGCCACGAAGCGGGGCCCGAGGCGAGGCTCAGGCCCCTGATGTCAAGTCCGGCCTGGTCGTTTCCCGAATCGGAATTGTCGAAGGCGTGCTTAAGTGAAAACACCCCTGAGACCGGCCTGTCGGCCGACACCTCCCAGCGTCCGGGTATAGCCTCGGTGAAGGAACCCATGGTTCCCGACTCGAAATCGTAAGAGACCTGCGCAAAGAGATTGATTGGCAATAATGCCAGCAGCAGTGACAGTTTGTTCATACAGCGCGACAATTAGTTGAAAAAAACGTATTTTTGACCGCCCTTTTCAGATATTAAATTTCGGAAACAAAAATCAAAACCACAAAAAAAAAATGAAGATAGCAATAGTCGGAGCAACGGGAATGGTAGGTAAGTCGATGCTTAAAGTATTGGAGGAGAGATGTTTTCCGGTAGCCGAACTGATAGTGGCGGCTTCGGCGCGGTCGGTGGGCAGGGAAGTGGTTTTCAACGGGAGGGCTTCCAGGGTGGTAAGCATAATGGAAGCTGTTGAGGCGAGACCGGTGTTTGCAATATTCTCGGCCGGGGCTTCGGTGTCGAAGGAGTGGGCCCCGGCGTTTGCTGCCGTTGGCACTGTGGTGATTGATAACTCTTCAGCGTGGAGAATGGAGGAGGGCGTGCCGCTTGTGGTTCCTGAAATAAACAGCAGTGTTATTACTAAGAGTGACAAAATAATTGCCAACCCGAACTGCAGCACCATACAGATGCTGATGGCACTGGCTCCTCTGCACAAAGCCTTCACTATAAAGAGAGTGGTGGTATCGACTTACCAGTCGGTGACCGGCACCGGAGTAAGGGCGGTAACACAGCTTGAAAACGAGGCCAAGGGTGTGGAGGGAGAGATGGCATATCCTCATCCGATACACAGGAACTGTCTGCCGCACTGCGATGTTTTCCTCGACAATGGATACACAAAGGAGGAGATGAAACTGTCGAACGAAACAAAAAAGATTCTGGGTGACGCCACGGTACAGGTAACTGCCACGGCGGTAAGGGTACCTGTAATGGGAGGCCATTCGGAGTCGGTCAATGTCGAATTTGAGAAAGAGTTTGAACTTGGCGAGGTACGACGGCTGCTCGGTACTTTTCCGGGGGTTGTTTTGCAGGACGACCCGAGGCTGAACCTCTACCCCATGCCACTTACTGCCCACAACCGCGACGAGGTGTTTGTGGGGAGGATAAGGCGCGACTTCACGCGCGAGAAGTGCCTGAATATGTGGATAGTAGCCGACAATATAAGAAAAGGTGCGGCCACCAATGCAATACAGATTGCAGAGTACATGCTGAGGGCCGGGCTGGTTTAAATGGTTTATTCAGTTTCCGGTTCCGGTGGAACCACAAACAGGAAATCGTTGTAGGGATACCTCTTAACGTGCAACTTCCTGACCTCTTCATAGAGGAGGTTACGGAGTGCGGCGATGTTGGTTTTCCGGCGGGCAGAAATGAAAACCGACCTGTTGTCGGGGTTGGCGCCCATCCATGTCTTCTTCAGTTCATCGAGGGAATAGTTTCGCTTAGTCGCCGGCAGCAGGTCGTCGGCGTCTTTTTCAACAAAGTCGTAGGCATCTATCTTATTGAAAACCATTATGGTGTTCTTCCCGAGCGATTTCAGTTCGCTCAGCGTTTCATTAACCACTGCTATCTGCTCCCCGAAGCCGGGGTGAGATATGTCGACAACATGCAGCAGTATATCGGCCTCGCGAACTTCATCGAGAGTTGATTTGAATGACTCAACAAGGCTGTGGGGCAGTTTCCTTATAAAACCGACAGTATCGGAAAGGAGGAATGCCAGGTTCCCGACAACCACTTTCCGCACGGTTGTGTCGAGTGTGGCAAAGAGCTTGTTTTCTGCGAAGATGTCGCTCTTGCTGAGAAGGTTCATTATTGTCGATTTGCCTACATTGGTGTAGCCTACCAGCGAGACCCTTATCAGTTTTGCCCTGTTCTTGCGCTGGGTAGCCATCTGACGGTCTATTTTCATCAGTTGCTCCTTAAGGCGGGCTATTTTGTCGCGGATTATCCTGCGGTCGGTCTCTATTTCGGTTTCGCCCGGACCTCTCAGACCGATACCTCCCCGCTGCCTCTCAAGGTGTGTCCACATACGTGTGAGCCGTGGCAAAAGGTACTGGTACTGGGCAAGCTCAACCTGAGTCTTTGCATGGGCAGTGCGTGCTCTGCCGGCAAAGATGTCGAGTATAAGGTTAGTGCGGTCGAGTACCCTGCAGCCAAACACTTTCTCGATATTGCGAAGCTGGCTGGGGGTCAGCTCGTCATCGAAAACTGCTATGTCAACCTGGTTATCGCGTATGTATGAAGCTATCTCCCCGGCCTTTCCTGTTCCGACGAAAGTGCGGGAGTTGGGGGAATCGAGGTTCTGGGTAAACCTCCTTACAACCACCGCACCGGCGGTAAAGGCAAGGAATTCAAGTTCATCAAGATACTCACCTGTCAGAGTCTCATCCTGTCCCTGAAAGCTGATGCCTATAATAACCGCCCTCTCTGCTGCCGTTGGGTAATCCTGCATTACTTGTAAATAAAACGGGGCAAAGGTAATAATTAATGGCGTAATGGTGTGCAGGCGGAGCGCAGCGGAGTCCCGCACCGAAGGTCGGGAGTGCAGGGGACAGGTTGCTGGTTGCTGGCTTCGCCCTCCGTAGCCTTCTTCGACCTCCGAAGCTTTAGCGTAGGAGGTGGCGCAGGAGGGTTACTGGCGCAGGCTTCCTGATTTCCATTGGTTTAACCTGCAACCCGGTAACCCGTAACCCGAACCCGGCTGTCGCCGGGCGAGCTCACCATGCCGTAGGCGAGGTAACCCCGTTAATCCTTATACGCCCTTCTAGATAACAAACCTTCTGTTAGCCAGCATTATACCATTGATGGCCATCTTCAGTGTCTCTGAGCATCGTATTACCATTTCGATGTCGGAGGGGAAAGGAGCGGGCTGCACTTTTGTACTTTGCTGTTGTTCGGGACTGAGGGCGTTGATGTCGCCGATAGCCCTTGCCGATACAAACCTGAATGATGATTCAGCACCAATGGGATCACGTTTAATTGCTTTGGCCGGATTAAGCTGAACTATCTCAACGTCACCGTCAATACGGCATGCCTTCATCTGTACAGATTCGATCAGGGCACACTGAAGCGTCTTGTATTTTTTTATCTTGATATCGTTGCCGAGAGAATCCCTCATCACATTCCCGTTCTTGTCGAGCAGGTAGTTGAATCCGTCCTCCACCTCACGCTTAATCAGAGAGTCTTTCTGAACAACCTGGTCGGGGCTTACAGCAACATTCTTGATATTGACATATATCATATAGTCGTATTGTGTGTCGGGACTGAGGTGCTGGGTGTGGTATTCAACCCACTCGCTGTTCAGCCTGGGGAGATCGAGTGAAAGTAAATCGGCAACAAATTCCGGTGGAAAGTTAATGATCGACTTATTTTCAACCGTTATCATTGCCCTACTCATTCCGAGGTATTTTGACTCGTTTATGAGCTGGTCGATATTTGGATAATCGCCCACATATTCCCTGGCCCGTACAAACTGGTAGTAAGCCTGCCTGTATGACTCCTTCGTCTGATTCTTCATCAAAGCGTTGCCATTGGTATAGTAGAAGTCGGCTGCCTTACGTTTTGCTGCCACCATTTCAGCCATGTAATCGACATAGGGAAAATCAATTGTCCGGCCACCTGTATTTACAGGGGTTACGGTGCGGACCAACGCCTGACGGTCGTGCATCCGCTGGTAAGTAAGGAATATCTCATCATAGCCTGCCGGATTGTTTTCCATCTTCAGGAGCCTGATCCGTTCACTGTCCTGTTCTTCGGCTATTGCATATGCCCGCTGGAGTATCTCTGCCTCTTCCCTGTTATCGGGATTTTTCCTGAGTTCCCTCACGGCTTTATCGATTGCGGCATTATAGTTTCCTATCTGCATCTGCTTTTTTGAGGAACCGCATCCTGTTAGGAGCATCGCAACAAGAATCATTAGGGGTAAAGATCTTTTCATACAATAATGGTTTATATTCTACACAGTTTCAATACCAAAGATAATGCCAATAAAACAAAAAACCCCGGGAGACCCGGGGTTCTGCTGAATATTTTTTACTGCAGCTGGAAATTAACGGTTATTGAAAACCTGACCCTTACGGCCTGCCCCCTCTGCTTTCCGGCTACCCACTTTGGTGATGACTGAACAACTCTCACAGCCTCATCATCGAGTGATTTATCAACGCTTCTGAGCACGGTAACGTTACTTACCGAACCATCGGGTTCAACAATGAAGCCGATGAATACTTTCCCCTGGATTCCGTTTTCCTGGGCAATCTGAGGATACTTGACCCTTTCCTTAACCCATGCGCTGAACTTCTGAACATCGCCCCCCCTGAAGGTAGGCATGTCTTCAACAATCATGAAAACGTCATCCTTCGTCTCTTCTTCCTCTGTTACCGGGTTCCATGTGTACATGGCCACCTGTGTGTCTTCGTTGACAAGGTCGTTAAAGAGAATTTCATTCTCAATCTTAACGTCGTTGTCAACTATTTCGAAGATCTCGGTAACATTCACTTCCGGTGGAGTCTCCTTTGGTGGTTCCTGCTCCTCGGTAATAGGAGCCTGCTCTTCCTCAAGTACCTCCTCCTGAAGACCTGCAAACACGTTATCCTTCCGCTCGGTCGATGTCCACTCAAACGCAATAAGAATAAGCGCTATGGTAACAACAAGCCCGAGCTGCAGGAAGGTGGTCTTCTTGTTCTCGAGGTCGGCCTTTTCGTTTTTCTTTATATCCATTGCTTCTGTTTTTAAGGGCTTAAATGTAGTATATCCAAATCTAATCTCAAATATTTCGGAAAAGGTTCTGCAAAAGTAATTATTTCCCAACCAAATTCAAAGACAGCTTGTAAGGCATCTTCTTTTCAGAAAAAAAGAAATTTTATCTGTATCAAGCTGTCGGTATAGTGTCTGACATCCGTTCTGCAAAATCCCCGGCGCTGTTGGTAAAACCGATTTTTTTGTATATTTGCCGCGTTTCCGGGGATATAGCTCAGTTGGCTAGAGCGCGTGACTGGCAGTCACGAGGTCAGGGGTTCGATTCCCCTTATCTCCACAACAATCGGGAAGAAGATCTGTCATGGCCGGCAGGTCTTCTCTGTTTCATTGCCCTGGCATGCCTGATTTTCAAAGAACCTGTTCATTGAATAGTTACACTTCAATGAAAAACTCCAAAAATCATGCCGTAAAACATCATTTAAACATGTTCCCTGATCATTGATTTCGCCTCAACTCCAATGGAATAGTTTACTTTTGTATTCTGTACTAATCAAAAAATACAAACCATGAGCAGAGTATTCCGGTCACTGACCCTGGTAATCCTGATAGGCATCGCCGCAGTTACTTCAACTGCACAGGAACCAAAGAAAAGCGTTACACCCGAAGATTATACCAAATGGTCTAGCCTCGGTTCAGCAACCCTGTCGGATGACGGAAAATGGTTGAGCTGGAGTATCAGAATGGTCGATAGCGACGATTCCCTTTTTGTTAAAAACATCGCAGGCACCATCACATACAGGTACTTCACCTCCTCGGCACTTCAGTTCTCATCCGATTCAAAATGGGCAGCCATGCGTATCGGATACTCAGAGAAGGAGACAGAACAGATGACCGAACAGAAGAAGCCGATAAAGTTTAAGGTCAGGCTGCTGAACCTCACCGAAGGCGCTGAAAGGGTGTTCAGCAACATCGAGTCGTTTTCATTCAGCCGCGATGCTTCTCACCTTATAATGAACGGATATGCGGGCGACAGGAGAACAAGGGATATTTACCTGTTGCACCTTGCTTCAGGAAGGGTTAAGAACATCGGCAATATATCGGAGTCGTCGGTTAACAGGCCGGGTACCAGACTTGCCTACATTGTTGATGCCGAAGATAAGAAGGGAAATGGGGTGGAGATACTTAATCTGGCAGACTATACCATAACATTCATCGATAATGACACTGCAAAATACAGAAGCCTTGTGTGGGAGAGGGAAGGAAATGCTCTGGCATTCATGAAGGAATATAGTGACACCTCCTTTACCGAACCAAACTTCCGGCTTTATGCAGTGAGATACCCGGCAGGCAAAACTGATATCAAAGTGCTTAATCCTGCCGGAATTTCTGCAATTCCACCTGGCATGAGGATAAGCGAGAACTACCGCCTCTCATGGTCGAAAGACATGAAGACCCTCTTCTTCGGCGTATTTACATGGACCCCAAAACCACTGAAGGGTAAAAACGACAAGCCTTCTTCTTCCAAGCTGCCCGGGCTAGATATATGGCACTGGAAGGATGATCCCATTCAACCCAGGCAGAAGGGTACATACAATACCGATAACAACTTCACCTATCTGTTTGCCTGGAACATCGATGCCGGTCCGGTGGTCAGAATCACCGACGATGAACTTACCCGTGCAACCATTACCGGTGACGGCAGGCATGCCCTTGCAATGAACACCACACTATACAGACCCGCATTCAGGGATGAGCTTTTTGACTACTATCTGATTAACACCCTCACAGGCGAAAGAAAGAAGTTACTTGAGCAGTTTTCATCGGTTTACGGCTCCTCTCCCGACGGAAAGTACATTCTATATTTCAGAGATAAGAACTGGTGGGTCTATGATATTTACAAAGCATCGCACAAAAACCTGACAGAAAAGGTCCCTTCAGTTTTCTGGAACACAAGGGATGACAGCCCGAGAGACGTTAAACCGCCGTTCGGGAACGCAGGCTGGCTAAAGGAAGACAGGGCACTGCTGGTATACGATGAGTATGATGCATGGAGGATACCCGCTGATGGTTCAACACCTGTAAGGCTCACACAGGGAAAGGAGACAGGTACAATTCTCAGGATCACCAGGCTTGAAACCGAAGATAATTTCATCGACCCGCTCAAGGACCTCTACTTCTCTGCCTTTGGTGACACAGACAAGAAAAGCGGGTATCTGAGGGTACCGGTTAAAGGAAAGCCTGGATTACTTATCTACGACGACAGGTCGGTGACAGGTCTCTCAAAGGCGAAAAACAGCGAAACCTTTCTTTTCCGATCGGAAACATATGCTGAGTCGCCAAACCTGTTCACAACAGGATATGACTTCAGGGCCCCCGTAAAGCAGACAAGCACCAACCCGCACCAGAAGGATTATGAGTGGGGCCGAAGCGAGCTTGTTAAATATAAAAATGTTCACGGTCAGGACCTTGAGGGAGCACTTTTCTACCCGGCCAATTACGAACCCGGTAAAAAATACCCGATGATAGTCTATATCTACGAAATACGGTCGAACATGCTTCACAGATACGTAACCCCCTCTCAACGTTCAGCATATAACACCACCAATTTCACAACCCAGGGTTACTTCGTTTACCAGCCCGACATAGTATACCGCACAAACCACCCGGGCGAATCGGCAGTAGAATGTGTTGTGCCAGCGGTGGAGGCTGTTCTCAGAACCGGAATGATCGACAGGCAGAAAATCGGTATAATGGGTCACAGCTGGGGTGCTTACCAGGCAAGCTTCATAATTACACAGACAGACCTGTTCTCAGCAGCAGTAGCAGGCGCTCCGCTTATTAATATGATAAGCATGTATAATGAGATTTACTGGAACAGCGGTTCTCCAAACCAGAATATCTTCGAAACATCACAGGGGCGCCTCAGGGAACCATGGTGGGAAATAATGGATGAATACATGGCTAACTCACCCATGTTTCAGGCTAAAAACATAGGCACCCCCCTGCTGGTTGCTTTCGGCACACAGGACGGAGCAGTCGACTGGCACCAGGGCATTGAGATGTTTACAACAATGAGGCGGATGCAGAAACCATACATAATGCTGGTTTATGACGGAGAGAACCACTCGCTCGCTAAAAAGGAGAATCAGACTGACTACGCAAGGAAGGTAAATGAGTTTTTCAATCACCACCTGCTTGGCTCCGAAGCTCCCGAATGGATTGTAAAGGGTAAGTCTTATCTTGAAAAGAGAAGGGAGGAAGATAAGCTGAAAAGATGAGATGCCAAAAACCCAAATTCTCTTTTTTCGCAAATACCTTAACAAATTACCTGATTTTAGGTTAGATTTGTATTGACGGTGTTATTATCTGATCGGGAATGAGTGAGGAGATTCTGAAGGCCCTGATGGAGTTGTTTGCACTTATTGTCAAGCAGGACGGAGGTATGCTCGGCAATGAAAGAAGTTATGTTCTCGCATTCCTTACAAAACAGCTTACCCATGAAGCCGTTGATCAGTATATGGAGCTCTTTGACTCCCGCGCCGGAGAAGTTACAGCCGCAAAGAATATTAAAGAAGCATCCGCACCTTCAGTAAAGGATTCTGTCAAAATCCTGAATATCTGCAAAACTATTAACCGCACTCTTAATCAGGCCCAGAAGATTGTTGTTCTGATGAGACTTTATGAACTTGTGAACTCCGACAGGCAGTTCACTGCGCAAAGAATGAATATCATTAATACTGTTGCAGAAATTTTCAGGGTCTCGTATGATGAGTTCACATCTATCGAGCTCTTCATACGTGAGAATGACACCTCGGTTCTAAATAGCAATCCTTCAATACTGGTCATTAATGACCTTCAGGGAGAGTGTGAGGATTGCGGCAGATTAACCTCAGGTTTCAGGGACACCTCAGTGATTATCCTGAGGATCCCCAGTGCCGATATCTATTTCCTGAAATACTCTTCGGGCAACCAGCTTTACCTGAACGGACTACCGATATCGGCAGGATACTTCCACACCTTCCCCAGCGGCAGTTCATTGAGATCAGACCAGGGAGTACCTCTCTATTATACCGATATAGTAACTAAGTTCCTTGAGGAGTCAGCGGCACATAAACTCTCGCTTGAGGTTTCCGATGTCAGCTACATCTTCCCAGATGGAACCACAGCCGTTAAAAATGTCAGCCTTGCCGTCTCTGATGGAATGCTTGTGGGAATACTTGGAGCCAGTGGAAGCGGCAAGACAACCCTCCTGAACATTCTTAGCGGAATAACAAAACCCACTCAGGGCAAAGTGTCGCTTAACAGTGTTGATGTTCATTCTGCCGAATCAGGACTGGACGGGGTTATCGGATATGTGCCGCAGGATGACATGCTGCATGAAAACCTGACGGTATTCGGGAACCTGTTCTATGCAGCGGCATTGAGCTTCAGCCATAAATCGGAAAAGGAGATATGCAGTCTGGTTGACCAGACCCTTAACAGTCTCGGACTGATAGATAAAAAAAATCTGAAGGTAGGCTCTCCTCTTAATAAGGTGATCAGCGGAGGACAAAGGAAGAGACTGAATATTGCTCTTGAACTCATACGTGAACCCTCGGTGCTTTTCCTCGACGAGCCTACCTCAGGGCTCTCCTCACGCGACTCGGAAAATGTAATGGACCTGCTAAGGGAACTGGCCCTGAAAGGAAAGCTTGTTGCCACTGTACTGCACCAGCCGTCATCAGACATATTCAGACTGTTCGACAAGGTTGCAATCCTCGACCAGGGAGGTTACCTGGCATATTTCGGCAACCCGGTGGAGTCGGTTGTATACTTTAAAACCGCTGATGCCCAAATAAATTCAAAGATAGGCGAATGCCCTTCATGCGGTAATGTGAACCCTGAAACGATCTTCAGGATACTGGAGGCTCAGGTCGTCGATGAATTCGGCAGATATACGGCACGGCGCAAGATCACCCCATCCGAATGGAGCAGAACATTCAATGAGAGCAGGGATTCCGGTACAGTGCAACGCATTGTCCTAAAACCTCACTCTTCGCTCGTAAGGCCAGGGTTCTTCAGGCAGCTGTCACTATTCCTGAAAAGAGATATAGAAGGAAAAACAGCCAACCGCCAGTATCTGGCACTTACGCTCCTCGAAGCCCCGGTTCTCGGCTTTGTTCTGTCATTTATAATACGGTACATTGCCGATCCTTCATCCGATATATATATTTTCAAGGAGAACGAGAATATTCCCATCTATATCTTCATGAGCATAATAGTAGCCCTCTTCCTGGGGTTAATTGTAAGCGCTGAAGAGATATTCCGCGACAGAATAATACTCAGGAGGGAGCGCTTCCTGAACCTGAACCGCCACAGCTACCTGCTGGCCAAGGTGGCAATAATGGCTCTGATCTCTGTCATCCAGACCGGCCTGTTTCTGGCTGTGGCAAACCCGATACTTGGAATCAAAGGCATGTATGTCAACTACTTCGCTGCCCTCTTTGCAACAGCCTTCTGTGCCAACATGCTGGGTCTGGTAATCTCATCGTCGCTTAACTCTGCAATTACAATCTATATTGTGATACCGCTGCTCATCATACCCATGATGGTGCTCAGCGGAGCTATGTTTCCGTTCGACAAGCTTAACCGGTCAATAGGAAGCGTTGACAAGGTGCCGGTAATAGCCGAACTGATGCCAACCCGATGGACCTATGAAGCCCTGATGGTAACACAGTTCAAGGATAACCGGTATGGAAAAATTTTCTATGAAATAGACAAGGAGAGAAGTGTTGCCATATTCAACCTCGACTACAGAATTAAGGAGGCTGAGGATGCCCTCCGGAAGATTTATCAGGACTTCCTGAGAGGTTCTGATACCATTGGCAACCATGGTACCTTAGCGTTTCTTGTTAATGAACTTGAGAAACTGGCAACCATATCAGAAACGGGGGGATTCCCGGGTATCGGCCAGATGAAGGAGGGAAAACTCACAGAAGAGTTATTCGCTCAGCTCCACTCCTATCTTGCAGGAACCAGAAATTCTTTTAATATTATAGCCAACCGGAACGCGAAAAGGCAGGATGACTTCATAAACCTTTACCGTGAAGATGCACAAAACCTTGCAAATGACTACCACAACATAAAGCTGAAGGAGATTATTACCAAAACCTACGAACCAAACAAATCATTTATTTACCGCAACAGGCTTATACAGAACTATGACCCCGTTTACCAGGACTCCGAACCAGGCGGGTTCCCTATGTTCCGGACACATTTCTTCGCACCATCAAAGTACTTCTTTGGCAGAAAAACCGATACCCTTACCGTAAACATAGGTCTGGTTCTGCTCAGCACCTTATTACTCTATTTCCTTCTCTATTCTGATGCCGGTGCCAGAATTATCAGGAAATTTGAAAGAATTAAATTCCGAAAAAGAGCAGAAAAGTAATTTATATTACTAAACTTAGTACATGACAAAAAATAATAACTAATTGATTGTTAATATGTTATAGTATTATTGTTAATAAAAACACGTTCTTTTATTAGGACAAAACCTTGATATTCAATATGTTGGAATAGTAGTACCAATACATTTTCCAACT
>Ga0209835_1001414_pt1:0-7500 | contig 13486 bp, 6 predicted proteins | sample LakKivwa52mmetaG_FD_184138 | JGI IMG/M metagenome (GOLD analysis project Ga0209835, IMG submission 184138) | Anoxic lake water microbial communities from Lake Kivu, Rwanda to study Microbial Dark Matter (Phase II) - Lake Kivu water 52m metaG... | ecosystem: Environmental > Aquatic >...
CGCGGGAAACCGTCCACAATATTCACCTCGTGGTGTGCACCTCGGACCGGGGTCTGTGCGGCGGTTTCAACACCAACATCATTGACCAGGCCAATGCCTTTCGCAAGGAAAAGGCGGCCGCCGGCCTGGGGGTTTCCTTCACCCTTTTTGGCAAAAAGGGACGGGACTGGTGCCGCAAGCTCCAGGGCAACATCGCCGGCGAGCATGTGGGGGTGATCGGCAGCCAGATCCCCTTCGATATCGCCTCTACCACGGGCACAAAACTCATCGACGGCTACCTGGACGAGGTGTACGACGAGGTTTATATCGTATACGCCCGCTTTGTCAGCATGGCCAGGCAGTTGCCCACGGTCAAACAATTGTTGCCCATTCCGCCGATTGCCGTAGTGGAGGCTGCGCCGGCCGACGCCGGTGCATCGTACTTGCCTGAACACATCTGCGAGCCTTCGCCGCGGGAACTGCTCGATGACATGTTGCCGCGTAATGTCTATGTCCAGCTTTACAGCGCTATGCTGGAAACGTCCACCAGCGAGCATGCGGCCCGCATGATGGCTATGGACAACGCCACCAAGGCCTGCAACGATCTGATCGGTTCGTTGACCCTCGTCTACAACAAGGCCCGTCAGGCCGCCATTACCGCAGAACTGATGGATATCGTCGGCGGCGCCGAGGCCCTTAAAGGTTAGAAACGCAAAAATATTTGCATCTCATACAGGAGGAGATTCGATGTCAAGCCATTCGACGGGAGAAAACTTCGGCAAGATCGTGCAGGTGATGGGGCCGGTCGTTGACGTGGAGTTCGATCAGGGCAAGCTGCCCACCATTTATACCGCTTTGTTTATCAGCAACCCGGCGATCAGCGATGAGTCCGACAACCTCGTGGTCGAGGTGGCCCAGCACCTCGGTGACAACGTGGTGCGCACCATTGCCATGGACGTCACCGACGGTCTGGTTAGAGGCATGCCGGTAAAAGACTCTGGTAATCCTATCATGGTGCCCGTGGGCGCTGCCGGTTTAGGCCGGGTGATCAACGTGGTGGGCAGGCCCGTGGACGGACTGGGACCGATCAGCCAGGAAAAAATGATGCCTATCCACCGGCCGGCGCCCAAATTTACCGACCAGGACACTACGGTGCGCGTGCTTGAAACCGGTGTCAAGGTGATCGACTTGCTCGTGCCCTTTCCCCGCGGCGGCAAGATGGGAATGTTCGGTGGTGCCGGCGTTGGCAAGACCGTTGTCATGATGGAAATGGTGCATAACATCGCCATGCAGCACGGCGGGATATCGGTGTTTGCCGGCGTGGGTGAGCGTACCCGTGAGGGCAACGACCTGTACCATGAAATGAAGGCCTCCGGTGTTTTGCCCAAAGCGGCCCTGATCTACGGTCAGATGACTGAACCTCCCGGTGCCCGCGCCCGCGTTGCCCTTTCCGCACTGACCGCGGCCGAATACTTCCGTGATGAAGAAGGCCAGGACGTGCTGATTTTCATCGACAATATCTTCCGGTTCACCCAGGCCGGTTCCGAAGTGTCGGCCCTGTTGGGCCGTATGCCGTCTGCTGTGGGTTACCAACCTACCCTGGCCGTTGACCTTGGTGAATTGCAGGAACGCATCACCTCGACGAAAAAAGGATCGATCACCGCGGTTCAGTGCGTGTACGTGCCGGCTGACGACCTCACCGACCCGGCACCGGCCACCACGTTTGCCCACTTGGACGGCACCGTGGTTTTGTCCCGGCAGATCGCCGAACTGGGGATTTATCCAGCGGTGGACCCGCTTGATTCCACCTCGCGCATCCTCGATGCCAACTATATCGGCGAAGAGCACTACCGCACGGCCCGGCAGGTGCAGGTGCTTTTGCAAAAGTACAAGGAACTTCAGGATATCATTGCTATTCTGGGGATGGAAGAGCTTTCCGACGAAGACAAGGTCACCGTGTCAAGGGCCCGCAAGATCCAGCGCTTTTTATCCCAACCCTTCCACGTGGCCGAAACCTTCACTGGCAAGGCCGGCAAATACGTCAAGATCGAGGAAACGGTTCGTGGTTTCCGCGAGATCTGCGATGGCAAGCACGACGACATACCCGAACAGGCTTTTTACATGAAGGGCGGTATTGAGGAAGTGGTTCAGGCTGCCAAGGAAATGGCTGAAGCCGAATAGCAAAGGGACAACGACATGGCAGGAAACATCAAGCTTGAGATCGTGACCCCTGAAAAGGTCGTGGTCAGCGAGGACGTCCAGATCGTGGTCGCACCCGGAACCCTGGGCGAGTTCGGCGTACTGGTTGGCCATACGCCTTTTATGACCACCCTGAATACCGGTGCATTGCGCTACACCGATGCCAATGGGACCGAAAGGGCCGTTTTTGTCAGCAGTGGATTCGCCGAAGCCCTGCCCAACAAGGTAACGGTTTTGGCCGAAACCGCGGAACGGCGGCGCGATATCGATTTGGAGCGCGCCAAAACGGCACTGGAAATTGCCCGCCAGCGGCTGGCTGCAGAAAAAGCTGACAATATCGAGTACATACGGGCAAAGGCGGCTCTTCAGCGGGCCTTGCACCGTATCCGGCTGGCCGAAACACGAAGGAGTTGACAAGGGGCGGCTCGGGTTCCGCCGGCGTCAGTTTCGAAACAAATCACAGGGGGCAAACCAGATCATTGGTTTGCCCCTTGTGTGTTCCAGCCATGATCGTTTGGATGCAGATTGTTTTAAAAGGCTCTTGGAGTGAGTGTATTGCCGTGCCTTGGGAAGGCTGCCTGGGATTGAGGATGGGCAGATTCCAAAACCGACTTGACTTTGCGCTATCGCCAAGATTATAGTTTATCCGTACACAAAGGGGTGACAGTTTGGAAGACGAGATCATTTTCAGCCAATTTAGCCAGATTGAACAAAAAGTTGAACAGCTCATCAAGGTTTGCAAAGGCCTTGAATCTGAGAATTTGCAGTTGAGAGAAAAGGTTGCGAGGTTGGAAGAGGATTTGCAGGCTAAGGTCGTGGCAGAAAACAACCACGCCCAGGAGCGGGATTTGATTCGGGCCCGCATCGACGGCCTTCTTCTCAAATTAGGTGAAATCACTGAAGGCTAATGTTGCGATAGCGGCCGCCGGTTGCACCAGTAAAGACAGGGCTTCATTGGAACAACTGGTTACGATAGAGCTCTTTGGCAGGCCTTACACATTTAGGACCAGTTCCGAAGGAATTCAAGCCCAGGAAGTGGCGAACTTTTTGGCCAATGAAGTCGCCAAAATTCAATCTCAGCAAATCGGCAGCGTTTCGGAGATGAACAAGTTGACCGTTATGATTTTAGCTGCATTGAACATCGCCAGTACCCATTTTGAATTCAGAGCCAGTCAGTCCGAAATGAAGCAGGCTCTTGCACTGCGTTCAGAAGATGTTATTCGGCTCCTCGATGAAAGACTGGCACACTGGCAACGATGGACGGCTATCCCTTAGGATGCTGAGATGCCGCTGCCGGAAATGCTGCGACGGTTGGCTGATGTCTCTGGTTGCCTGGCCGCCGTTGAGTTGAAACGGCAAAGATCAATACCCCTGCCGTGTTTGTGATTGGAAGAAGCTCCTTGACCCAACACTAGCACCGAAGGGGGCCTTCACTGGTTTCGGTGTGCAGGTTCTGCCCGTACAGAAAAGCCTAAAGAATCCATAAGGCGCCCACATTACCGCCAGGTCTCAAGGACCTGCCAACACGGCACTTGGCGGGGGTATTGTCTCCCCCCTTCCTTCCAAACCTCCGCAAACAAGACGTTCTTGGTGTTGCATTTTACCGGTGTCCGGTCTGATTTCGACTGCGCCGAGACCTAAGTTTTTTCACCCTTTTAAACGGGAATTTCCCCGACGACAATAAGGAGATAACGGATGGACCCCACTACCGTCATGATCGGTGTCCTATGCATGGTGGTCGGTTTTGTGCTGGCCAATGTGATTAAAACCCAAACATTGATGCAAAAAACAAAAGCCGCCCAAGACGATGCCGAAAAAATTATCACTGCGGCCAAACAACAATCGGAAACCATGATCAAGGAGGCCGACATCCAGATCAAGGACCGCCTCTTTCAGATGAAAAGCGAGTTCGACACCGAAACCAAAGAAACCCGTAACGAACTCCAGACCAAGGACAAACGGCTTTCTCAAAGGGAAGAGAGCCTTGACCGCAAACTCGATCAGGTGGAACAGCGTGACCGCGAGGTGATGCGACGCGAAAAAAAGTTGGCTCAAAAAGAAGAGGAATTGGAAGGTTGTGAGAAAAAATGCAATGAAATGATGGCGGAACAGCGGCATCAACTCGAACTGATATCGGGCATGACCTCTGACCAGGCCAAGGAAATGCTGGTACGCACCATGGAAGCCGATGCCCGATACGAGGCTGCCAAACTGATCAAACGGATTGAAACCGAGGCCAGGGAAGAGGCAGATAAAAAGTCAAAAAAAATCATCGCAACAGCCATTCAACGCTATGCAGGCGACTACGTGGCCGAACGAACGGTTTCGGTGGTGGAGTTGCCCAACGAAGAAATGAAGGGCCGGATCATCGGTCGGGAAGGGCGCAATATCCGTGCTCTGGAGGCGGCAACGGGAATCGATTTGATCATCGACGATACTCCAGAGGCGGTGATTTTGTCGGGATTCAATCCGGTGCGTCGGGAGGTGGCCCGGCAGTCCCTGTTGCGTTTGATTTCTGACGGTCGGATTCACCCGGCCCGAATTGAGGACATTGTTAAAAAGGTTACTCAGGAAGTGGAACAGACCATCAAGGAGGCCGGGGAACAAGCGGCTTTCGATTTAGGGGTTCACGGCATCCATGCCGAACTGATCAAATACCTGGGTCGCCTGAAATTTCGGACCAGTTATGCCCAAAACGTGTTGCAGCACTCCATCGAGGTCGGATTTTTGTGCGGTACGATGGCGGCGGAACTGGGACTGAACCAAAAACTGGCACGTCGCATGGGCTTGCTCCACGATCTTGGCAAGGCTGTTGACCACGAAGTCGAAGGTCCGCACGCCCTGATCGGCTCTAAACTGGCAAAAAAATATGGTGAATCCCCCAAGGTGGTTCATGCGATTGCGGCCCACCACGAAGATGTGCCTCCCCATTCGGTTTACGATTTTTTGGTTCAGGCAGCTGACGGCCTGTCCGGTGCCAGGCCGGGAGCCCGCAAGGAAATGCTTGAAAATTATATCAAACGTCTGGAAGATCTTGAACAAATAGCCAATTCGTTCAAAGGCGTATCCAACACCTACGCGATCCAGGCGGGTCGTGAGTTACGGGTTTTGGTGGAAAGCGGTCTGATCACCGATGAGGAGGCCACCTTGCTGTGCAAGGATATCGCTCGTAAAATAGAGGAGAATCTGACCTTTCCTGGTCAGATCAAAGTGATGGTGATACGGGAAACCCGAGCCGTTGAATTTGCCAACAAATAGTCAACCGGACCTTCGTCCATAACAGCATCATTCAAAAGAGAATCCGATGAATGTGATCCAGACTCTAAAAGAGCGCGGCTTTGTTGAGGCAACCACCCATGAAACGGAACTGGTCGAGCATTTCGACGCACCAGGGCGGACCTGCTACATCGGGTTTGATCCAACGGCTTCAAGTCTCCATGTGGGCAGCCTGGTGCCGATTATGGCCCTTGCCCACATGCAGCGTCACGGCCATCATCCAATCGCCCTTGTGGGTGGCGGTACGGGCCTTGTCGGAGACCCCAGCGGTAAGACGGAGATGCGTCAGATCCTCACCGAAGACCTGGTCAATGCCAATGCCGAAGCCCTAAAGGCTCAACTGGGAAGGTTTATCTCCTTTAGAAACGACCAGGCCCTTCTGGCCAACAACGCCGAGTGGCTGACATCCTTGGGCTACATCCCTTTTCTAAGGGATATCGGTCGGCATTTCAGCGTCAATCGGATGATCAAGGCTGAAAGCTACCGTCTGCGAATCGAGTCGGAGGAGGGGTTGAGCTTTATCGAGTTCAACTATATGCTGCTTCAGGCATATGATTTTTTGGTGCTTTATGACAAACATGCCTGTCGGCTCCAAATGGGTGGAAGCGATCAATGGGGTAATATCGTCGCCGGTATCGACCTGATTCGCCGTATGCGCCAGCAACCGGCATTCGGACTGACCTTTCCTTTGATTACCACCAGCAGCGGGGCAAAAATGGGAAAGACCGCTGCTGGCGCCGTATGGCTCGATCCTCTGCGAACCAGCGCCTACGACTATTACCAGTATTGGGTCAACACCGACGACAGAGACGTGGCGCGATTTTTGGCCCTGTTTACCTTTTTGCCCTTGGACGAGGTCAACGCCGTATCCGGATTGCAAGGGGCGGATATCAACAGCGCCAAGGCGGTGTTGGCCTTTGAGGCCACCCGTGTCGCCCATGGCGATCAGGAGGCCCTCAAGGTCCATGAAGCGGCCCAAAGCATGTTTGGCCAGCGCGCTATCCCTGAAACGCTTTTGCCATCCAGTACCATTCCGCGTAGCGGCGCTGGTGCAGGGCTTCACGATGCGCCCTGTATAACGGTCAGTGCCGCTGAGCTTGGCCAGGGGATTGCTGCCTTCAAGCTGTTTCACTTGGCAGGCTTGGCGCAAACCAGCAGCGCGGCCAGACGACTTATTGAACAAGGCGGCGGATCCTGCAATGGCCGGCGCGTCCAAAACTGGGACCAGCTCGTTGGCCCGGCCGATTTTCAGGAGGGCCAATTGTTGTTGCGAGCGGGCAAGAAAAAACACTGTATTGTTAAATTAACACAATAATACAAATAGATATGCTGTTTGACAGGGCGGATATAGTCTCAATTTCAATTTTTTTCCGCGTTTAAAAAAAAAGTGGTTGACAGGCCGCCAGGCACGATGTAAAAGCGCCAATCCTTTTAGGGGGAACCCAAAAAGGCTTGACAGAAAAAAACGAGGTTGATATCTTTCCAGGTCTGTTCTGTCAGTTGATCTTTCAAGTTGAGACCCTTAAAAAAACAAAGGGTACAAAAAAAGGCTTGACAGCTTTGTTTTGAGATTGTAAAAGTCAGCCTTTCAACTGGCCGCTGAAGCCAGAAGCTGCCTCGGCAGCGGTTTGATCTTTGAAAACTAAATAGTGACAGCCCGCAAAGGGGCCAATGACAAAACCGTTGGTTTCGGTCCGCCGAAGCCAATTTCCAGTTTACTGGAGAGTTTGATCCTGGCTCAGAATGAACGCTGGCGGCGTGCTTAACACATGCAAGTCGCACGAGAATTCTTCTGCTTGCAGAAGATAGTAAAGTGGCGCACGGGTGAGTAACGCGTGGGTAATCTACCTCCGAATCGGGGATAACATTGCGAAAGCGGTGCTAATACCGGATGATATCATCGGATCCTTGGAACCGATGATCAAAGGTGGCCTCTACATGTAAGCTATCGTTTGGAGATGAGCCCGCGTACCATTAGCTTGTTGGTAGGGTAAAGGCCTACCAAGGCGACGATGGTTAGCTGGTCTGAGAGGATGATCAGCCACA
>Ga0209835_1001417_pt1 | contig 13451 bp, 9 predicted proteins | sample LakKivwa52mmetaG_FD_184138 | JGI IMG/M metagenome (GOLD analysis project Ga0209835, IMG submission 184138) | Anoxic lake water microbial communities from Lake Kivu, Rwanda to study Microbial Dark Matter (Phase II) - Lake Kivu water 52m metaG... | ecosystem: Environmental > Aquatic > Freshwater >...
TAACAGCCATAGTTCAATTTCCGGCAACAGTAACCGATGGTGGATCAATTGCTGTATCTGCCCGTCATTTCAATGAGATAATAGCCTCTCTTCCAGATCAGATGATCCAGATGTTTACTGAGGATGAGCTGCTCAAGATCAATTGTGAGAAGATCGATTTCAGCTTGATGATTGCAGATCACACTCTGTTTCCCGTCATCCCGAAGGTCTCTATTGACGATGCCATGATTGTCTCGGCCGAGCTCTTCCAGCGGATGATCGTGAAGACGAGTTTTGCTGTTTCCGTGGATGTCAATCGTGCTGTTCTGACCGGGGTTTATTGGAGCATCCGTGAAAACCATCATTTGATGGCAGCCACCGATGGACGCAAGGTTGCTGAGATCAAGATCCTGAATTCCAATCTGCGGGCACAAGATGGAAACGGACAAAGCAGTGAGGAGAATATCTTCAACCAGTCCGTGTCGGAGAATATAGACAGAGTGATACCCGTCAAGACCCTGAACTTTATCCAGAAGATATATAACAACAATTGCAAGGACTTGCGGGTTCGGATCGAAAGCTCCAGGATCATGTTTGCCTACGACAACTATGTTATCTTCAGCCATATCATCGAGCATAAATATCCGGACTATCAGAAGGCCTTCGTTCCTGATCTGCCCAATACCATTACCATCGAAAAGGATCGCCTGAGGACTGCCATCAAACGTGTCGCCCTGGTCGCTCCCGATGATAATCTGCGCATCAGGTTTGAGATAGAAACAGACGGCTTTGAAATCAATACAATCAACCGCGACACCGGTGATGCCAAGCAATTTATGGAAAACTATTCCTATCAAGGAAATCCAACCAGTGTATCATTCAATTACAAATATATGCTTTCCATTCTGGATGCGGTGGATTCGGAAAAGGTAGTGATCAAACTTGGTTCCTCCAAAGACCCGCTGATGGTTTATAATGAAACCAATCCCGAGAACCAGGAAATCACCTTCCTGTTGATGCCGTTAAGGTCTTAAGTGCCTTGTTTCTGAAGCGAATTGCCTTACAGAATTTTAGGAATTACGAGTTTAAGGAATTTGGTTTTGAGCCATCCGGTGCTTTGATCATCGGGGCAAACGGAACCGGAAAAACCAATCTTTTTGAAGCAATTGCTTATTGTGGGATCGGAAAATCGATCCGCTTTCACCATGATGAGCAATTGCTTCGTTTTTCTACGCAGAACTTTGGGATCTCTGCAATGTTTCGAACCGATAGCGAACTGGATCAAAAGGTGGCTCTTTCTTTCTCCTCCGGTAAAAAACTTCTGCGCATCAATGAAGATCCCATCCGGACTCTAAGCACTCTTTTTGGTAAGACAAAGATTATCTATAGCGCTCCTGAGGACTTACTTCTGGTCAATGGCAGCCCCAGAAACCGGAGACAGTATTTCGATCTTGCGATATCTCAGGTATTTCCGGAGTATATTGCCTGCCTGAGGGAATATCTTCATATCGTCGAGCAACGCAACGCTCTTCTGAAAAATCCATCTGCCAAAGATAGCGGACTTCGGAGCTGGGATAAGAGTTTTGTCCTAAAGATGCAGGAGGTTGAGGCCTATCGGCAGCGCTATTTGAAGATGGTGAACGAGAGCTTTGAAAGGGGCTTGAGCGGATTTTCGAAATCACTTTCAGTTTGCCGGATACGCTATCTTTCCAGCTATGCCGGGCTAAAAAAAGCTTCTCAGAAACCAGATATGGAAGCTATCCTGAAATCGATGGAAGCCAAAGAACGGCTCTACCAGAGATGTATGTTTGGTGCACATCTTGATGATTATGAGTTTATTGCCGGAGAAAGGTACCTGCGGGCTTATGGTTCACAGGGGCAGAAGAGGATCTGCGTGATTGTTCTGAAGCTCATCCAGGCAGATTTGATTGAAAGCCAGACCAGGATCAAGCCACTGCTCCTGTTTGATGATATCTTTGCGGAGTTGGATACTGAACACACCATCCGGTTGAGGGATCTGATCGACTATAGATATCAGATCTTCATTGCCTCACCCAAACATGATATCTGTAACTATTGGAATAACTTACCGGTGATTGATCTGGAAGCTGTTGCATCTTTGGAGAACTGATGAGATGGACTAAAAGCATCATCGGCTGGATGTTTTATGACTTTGCCAATTCGGCTTTTACGACGATCATTGTTTCCGTGGTTTACAGCGCATATTTTATCAAGGCAGTTGTGATTGGCGATGAGGGCTATGGAGAGATGCTTTGGGGAAGGGCAGTTGCCATCTCGATGACGCTGGTTGCAATAACTGCTCCAGTCTTTGGAGCGATTGCAGATTATTCCAGGGCAAAGAAGAAGTTCCTTTTTTATAACTGCTACCTGACCATCATTTTTACCTCCCTGCTCTTTTTTGTGCGGCAGGGAGATGTGATTATGGGAATGATATTCTTCATCATAGCCAATTTTGGATTCAATAGTGCCAATGTCTTTTACGATGCTTTTTTGCCGGAGATCACCTCGCAAAAGGATATCGGCAAGACCTCCGGATATGGTTGGGCCTGGGGATATGTTGGAGGATTGGTTTCACTTGTTTCTTCATTGATCTTGCTTAAGCTCTCCGATGCTTATGTAGTATATATCTTTCCAATGATCGGACTGCACCTTTTTGCCTATTCGATGGTGACATTCATCTGGCTCAGGGAAGTCCGTAAACCTTCCAAGCGGACAAACTACTTCCGGGTTGCGTATCAGCGTATCCGCTTTTCTGTATCAAATATAAGGCGTCTTCCCGAACTTTTCAGATACATGATCAGCTATCTGATCTATAACTCCGGGATCTATACTGTCATCCTTTTTGCTGCCATTTATGGGATAAATCGCTTTGGGATGAGTATGCAGGATATGATCTTCTATTTTATCTTTGCGCAGTTTTCATCGATCCTGGGCTCTGTATTGTTTGGCAGGTTTGCAGACAAGGCAAGCGTCAAGGACTCACTCAGCATTTCCTTATTGATCTGGATTCTGGTGGTGATTTGGGCATTTTTCTGCCAAAGTGCTCTGGAGTATTATTTCGTTGGCTTTTTGGCTGGTCTTGCCATTGGCAGCAGTCAGGCAAACAGCCGGACAATGCTCTCCATTCTGACCCCCAGAAGTAAACAGGCCGAGTTTTTTGGATTTTATACCTTGACAGGACGCCTTTCCTCCATTTTCGGTCCACTTTTGTATGGTTCGATTGCATACTTCAGTGGATCCATCCGCTTTGCCATCCTGTCACTGATCATTTTCTTCATCAGTGGCTGGGTGATACTGAATACTGTCAAAATCAAACAGGGAATTGAGGATGCGGGAAAACTAATTCAAGATGATAGGATTGATGATGTATGATGATTCAAGCCATGTTTCGTATCTCATATAATGATAGAGGAGAACAAAATGAAAAGCAGTAAAATCAAGATGATTACCTTAATAATAACCACCTGCAGCATAATAACATTGATGCTGCTAACCGGCTGCCAGACCAAGAAAAAGGTCTTGTTCGTTTCCAATTGGAGCGACTATCTTGATCCGGAACTAAAAACTAAGTTCGAGCAGGAAAACAACTGTATCATTCGTCTATCGACCTATGAGTCCAATGAGAATTTACTTACCAAGATCCTGAGTTCAAAAGAGTCATACGATATCGTCTTCCCCAGTGGGGATCACGTTACGATCATGAAAATGAAGAACTTGCTTGAGCCGATTGATAAAAATAAACTGAATAACTATGCCAATCTTGATACAAATATCCTGCTGAAAGCTCAGTCCTTTGATCCTGAGAACCAATTTGCCATTCCCTATTTCTGGGGTTTAACCGGTTTGATGTATAACAAGACCCATATTCCGGAAGCGGTCCTTGCCAGCAATTCCTGGAATGTACTGGCAGATACTCACTTCTCCGGAAAAAGCAAAATAACCATGTTGGATGATGCCAGAGAAGTGATCGGAGCTGCTTTAATAACTGTGGGGAAAGACCCGAACGATACTTCCAAGGAGGCCTTGGAAGCAGCCATGAAGATACTTGAGATCTGGGACAGGAATATAACCCAGTTCGACTCTGACTCCTACAAAAATGAAGTCCCGGATGGAACAACCTGGATCTCACAGGCATATAATGGTGATGCTCTACAAGTTATGAGCGAGAACCCCAGCATCGATTTCTTTCTTCCCAGTGAAGGTGCTTCGCTATGGATAGACAGCATGGTAATCCTGAAGTCCTCTCAAAACAAGGATCTGGCATATAAGTTCATCGACTTCCTGCTGGATGCGGAGAATGCTTTTACCAATGCCCAATACACAAGTTATGCCACTCCCAACCAAAAGGCCTATGAAAAGCTGGATGATGAGATCAAAAACAACAAACTGATATATCCCGATAAAGAATATCTCGACCGCTGTTTCATGCTGCGTTTTCTGGGAGATGATGTCAAGCGCATCGACACGCTCTACGAACTGATCAAGACAAACTAATTGTTTCAAATGTAAGATGTTAGATGGTTCAGTCCAATCCTACATCCTAAATCCAATAAAGAAGGAATATACATGTTAGATAACTTCGAAAACCTTTCCAGGACAGATCTCTGTGGAAATCTGAGAAAAGGTGACACTGGCCGTGAGGTCATCATCATGGGGTGGGTACACAAAAGACGTGACCTCGGTGGTTTGATCTTCATCGACCTGAGAGACATCCGCGGTTTGGTGCAGATCATCATCCCTCCTGAGCATGAAGCTGCTTTCAGCAAAGCCGAGAAGGTTCGTAATGAGTATGTGATTGCCGTGCGTGGAGTTGTGCAAGCCCGTTCACCTGAAAACACAAACAAAAACCTCGCCACCGGAGAGATCGAGATCCTCGTGCAGGATTTGTATCTGCTCAATGACACACCTCCTCTTCCCATCCAGATCAACGAACTTGCTTTGGCGGATGAGGACTTGCGTCTGCAATACCGATATCTTGATCTACGGCGGGAGAAGCTGCAAAAGATCATCCTGATGCGCCACAAGATCACCCAAGCCATGCGCGACTATCTATCCAAACAGGACTTCTATGAGATCGAGACACCGATGCTGGTAAAAAGCACTCCGGAAGGTGCGAGGGACTATCTCGTTCCCAGCAGGATCCATCCCTCCAAGTTTTATGCCCTTCCCCAGTCCCCTCAAATCTTTAAACAGCTTCTGATGATCTCTGGTTTTGACCGCTATTTCCAGATCGCACGTTGTTTCAGGGATGAAGACCTGCGGGCAGACCGTCAGCCGGAATTTACCCAGCTCGATATTGAACTCAGTTTTGCCTCCCAGGAGCAGATTTATACCCTGCTCGAGGGCTTGATGGCGCACCTTTTCGAAGAGGTGCTGGGACAAGACCTGCCTATCCCGTTTCGACGTTTTACCTATCAGGAAGCCATGGATAAATTTGGTTGCGATAAACCGGATTTGAGGTTCGGACTGGAATTGACAGATATCACAGATATCTTCACCAATTCCACTTTCCAGGTCTTTATTTCCGCCCTGCAGCAGCGGGGATCAATTAAGTGCATCGTCATTCCGGGAGCTGCTGAATATAGCAGAAAGCAGCAGGATGAGTTGGTTGACCTGGCCAAACACGTTGGAGGAAAGGGACTTGCCTTCGTAAAGGTCAGTGCTTCCGGACTCGAGGCAGGCATTAGCAAATTCATCTCCGAGACCGAAAAAGACGGCTTATTGGAAAGAACCAAAGCCGAAGCCGGAGACCTCATTGCCATTGCCGCGGACAGTTATGAAATGTCCTGCAAGATCCTGGCTGCCATCCGCAACGAAGTGGCAAAAAGGCAGGGTCTGATCGACGAAAACGCTTTCGCCTTTGCCTGGATAACGGATTTTCCCCTCTTCAACTGGAATACAGAGCAAAACCGTTGGGAACCAGCGCATCACATGTTCACCCTGCCCAAGACAGAGCATATCTCCTGGCTGGATCAACCCGAAAAGATCGGCCAGATCCACGGCCAGTTATATGACCTTGTCTGCAATGGCATGGAACTCTCCTCCGGAAGCATCCGTTGCCACCGTTATGACCTCCAGAAGAAGATCTTCGACATCCTCGGTTTCTCCGAAAAAGAACTGAAAGAAAGGTTCGGCTTCTTCCTCGAAGCCCTGAAATATGGAACTCCTCCCCATGGTGGAATTGCTCCCGGACTCGACCGCATCGTCATGATCATGAGCAGAGCAGATTCGATCAGGGACGTAATTGCCTTCCCAAAAACCCTGAAAGCAACGGATCTGATGATAGATTCTCCCAGCGAAGTGGATGAACAACAGTGGCGGGAACTGAACTTAAAACCTTCAAAATAGCAGTTCTTAGCTCTGGACATAGCCGTGGCTCGAACTTGAGAGCCATGGCAGGTTTCTTTGCGGGACTGGGAAACTCCTCTGCTGATTGTGATTGTGATGGAAACTCCGTCATTCCCGACCCCGATCGGGAATCCAGTTTCGTCATTCCCGACCCCGATCGGGAATCCAGTCCAATAACCCCACAGCCAGATAAATCTGGCCAGACCGACCGGTTAAAACCGGTGTTCCGGCATGGACAGGTATCCGGTAAAGGTCCTATCCAAGTACAAATTGCAATTGTCATTCACACCAAAAGCAATTCTCCAATCCTGGATGTTTGCAGTGAGTATGGTCTGAAACCATTGCATATTCCCTATGTTTCAAAGCAAGAAGCAGGGGAAGGCCAGCCAGTCTCCCGCAACCAATCAGGTCTCCGTTTTGAGGAGCAATTGCTCTCTACCATAAAAGAGAAGGGATTAGATCTGATCGTCCTTGCCGGTTTTATGAAGCAGCTTTCGGCCTCCTTCATAGATAAGGCCTGCATCCCTATCATGAACATTCATCCGGCATTATTGCCGAAGTTTGGTGGCAAAGGGATGTATGGCATGCGGGTTCACGAGAAGGTTTTTGCCAGCCGGGAGGAGTATTCCGGTGCAACGGTGCATCTGGTTGATCCCGAATATGACCATGGCCGGATCATAGCACAGGAAAGGGTCTGGATTGCCGATTGCAGGTCTGCCGAAGAAATCGCAGCCCGTGTCCTGAAAGCGGAGCACTATCTCTATGGCAGGGCAATAGTAAGCTTTCTTTCCTCTTCTGGGATGTCTCCCAAATCAGTGTGAAAATAAAACAACATCTCTTCTGACTAACCACTATGAAAAAGATCTGTGTCCTCACCCTCGGCTGCAAGGTAAACCAGTATGAATCATCCTCTCTGCTCGATCAATTCAAGCAATATGGCTACCTTCCCACCGATAATGAGAATGATGCAGATATTATCATAATAAATACCTGCACAGTGACCAACCGGACGGACTTCAAAAGCCGCAATCTGCTACGCAAAGCACTCTCACTTAAGAATGCTAAACCATCCCTAATGGTCTATGCCACCGGATGTTATGCCCAGCGCTATCCGGAGGAGATCAGAGAGCTTGGCATGATAGACGGCATCATCGACAATCAGGCAAAAGCCGATCCCGGGGCATGGTTCGGACAGCTTAACTACCACTTCCTGTCAAACATCCAGCAGGCAGATGAGTTTAACTATATCCCGGCTCAGACCATGTTCGAGCGAACCCGCGCCTTCCAGAAAATCCAGGACGGCTGCAATTTCTATTGTAATTACTGTGCCGTTCCCCATGCCCGTGGAAAGAGCCGGTCCAGCCACTTCGAAGATGTGATCGCTCAGGCAGAACTCTTTGTCCAGAATGGATATAGGGAAATCGTGCTGGGCGGAGTAAACCTCGGCTTATATCACGATCCTCAGAGCGATAAAGACCTTGCAGACGTCGTTATAGCTTTGGATAAAATTTCTGGTTTGGAAATAATCCGCCTGAGTTCGATCGAACCCCAGCTTTTTTCTGCCCGTTTGTTGGAAGCGATCTCGGCCAGCAGGAAGGTCGCTCCTCACTTCCACATTCCACTTCAGTCCGGATGTGACCAAACTCTAATTGCCATGGGCAGAAAATATCTAACATCCGATGTTTGCCGTCTGGTGCAGGAAATCCGCTCCATCCACCCCCTGGCAGCGATTGGAATGGATATTATCTGTGGCTTTCCCGGAGAAACAGACACAGATTTCCGGAATAGTTATGATTTTGTCCAGTCCTTGCATCTATCATATTTGCATGCCTTTAGTTTCTCCAAGCGCAAGGGAACCCCGGCATATAATGCTCCGAACCAGATCAATGGACGGATAATCCGGCAGCGGACAGCAGCGCTTGTTGCCCTCAGTGATGATATGAAAGCGGAATTTATTACACTTTTGATCTCAACAAGGCAAAACCTGAAGGGCTTCATCGAATCCTCTGAGGAAGGTCTTGCTACGGCTTTGTCGGATCATTACATCCGCATCTATTGTCCCCATGATAAAGCCGGAGGGATGCTAACTATAACTCCCGAAAGAGCTTATCAGGATGGAATAATCGGCTCTCAACTCAGGATATAACAGCTACCCACCCCAAAACACAAGCCTCCACCACAGCATTATCCTTCCATTATATACTCACAGGGGTCTGGATATTCGAAGATTATTCCCATTTTCATTGAGGGTTTTCCTATTTATTTCATTCTTCTGAACATGGTGTTATCTTCGCGTTATCATGGCGTTGTCATTGCGTGGATTTTCACGCAATGACAACGCCATGATAACGCGAAGATAATGCCATGCTTCAAAGCAGAATTGAAGAGAAAAATTGTGAGCAAAGTTGATGCTTCCATCAAAGGAGAAACAGGAATAAAATAGTATAAGGAATGTTTGATGCACTTCAACTATAAGCAAAATAGGATGTTATCAACAGATAACATGCCAGTCCTGTGAGTGCTTTTCAAAATAATAGTTGACATTGTTTCACTCAGAAAAACACTCGTAAAAAGTGTCAAATGAGTGAGTTCAGAGTTTAGTAATTACTGGAGAATCAATGATTAAAGCTTTACAGCAGACGATTGTTTTCGCCGGATGCATTTCCCCGGATGAACCTGGTAGCATAAAAGTGTTACGCAATCACAGCTATAAAATCCATTTAATTCCATCCCTGGATCTAATGGACTATTATCTGAAAAGCGATCCCAGCGTGAAGCTGGTCATATTTGATCTTGATCACCAGGATTTGGGGCAGATAGATAACATTGCCAATGAGGTTGAAAATAAGTTTGAACTCCCTGTTCTCTATATGGCCACAGTTGTATCCAGCGAAGTATATGACCTGATTTTGAAGACACCAGACCGGTGTCTTATCCCTCGTTCTGAGGAAGGATATTTTTTGTTGTCAGCCGTGGAGGCTTGTATCTGCAAGCACAGACACAGGATGCAACAAAGGGCAGAGCTCGAGATAATGAAACAGGCAACCGAACAAATGAGGGATAAGCTGGAAAAGCTCTCGTGTCCGGAGATCGAACTAATCGATTTTGAACTTGATGACATCATTGAGACCGGGACGATCCAATCGCTCATGGATAGTTTTTATGAACTCACCAAAATCGGGATTGGGATAATTGATACCAAAGGGAAGGTCCTGGTGGCCACAGGCTGGCAGGATATCTGCACTCAATTTCACCGTAAAAATCCCGAAACACTGCAAAACTGCATTTATAGTGATACCGTGCTTAGCGAGGACACTCCGGTCGGAACTTACAAAATGTATAAATGCAAAAACAATCTATGGGATATTTCCACACCCATCATGGCGGGAAAGCACATAGTGGGATGGGTTTTTTTGGGTCAGTTTTTCTTCGAGGACGAAAACCCGGAGTACAGTTTCTTCATCCGGCAGGCACAGAAATATGGGTTCAATACAGAGGAATATATCTCAGCTCTGGATCGGGTTCCACGCTGGAGTCGGGACAAAGTTAATGCAGTTATGCAGTTCTATGCGAAGCTAACCCAGATATTTGCCCAAATGAGTTATAACAATATCCGGCTTGCCAAAACATTGAAAGAAAAGGACATTTTGGTTAGACAGAAAAAAAATGGAAGAGCTTCAGTACCGGGATCTGATCGACCGGATGCAGGAGGGCTTGTTGGTGGTCGATAACGATGACGTTATCCAGTATGTCAACCCCATGCTGAACAAGATGTTAGGATATGAGCAGACAGAACTGATAGGAAAGGTTGGCTATGCGACTCTGATACTTCCCAAAGACAGAGATGTCATCATTCAGAAAAACAAAGAAAGAATGGAGAAAAAACCGGATCATTATGAGATCCCCATGTTACGCAAAGATGGAAGTATCAGAATAATATCACTGAAAGCCTCTCCCATTGAGGACTCACAAGGGGTAGTGATTGGTTCCATGGCGATCTGTATGGATATCACAGCCCAGAAGGAATCTGAGGCAAAAGTTACTAGATTACTAAAAGAAAAAGAGATACTCCTGAGGGAAGTGCATCACCGGATCAAGAACAACATGAGCGCAATCCGGGCATTTCTTTCTTTTCAAGCCAGCACTTTAACAGAGCCATCTGCCATTACGGCAATCAAGGAAGCAGAGGGCAGAATCATTAGTATGATGATGATCTATAACAAGTTATATCGCTCGGAGAACTACCAGAATGTCAATGCCGGAGAATATCTGAAAGAGCTGCTATCGGAAATCTGTGGTACAATCAATCTACCGGAGTGGATAGAAGTCCGGACTTCCTTTGAAGAAATCCTAATTGAAACTGAAATCCTGTATCCACTGGGGATCATTGTGAATGAACTCATCACAAATTCTGTGAAGTATGCCTTTCCTGAAAGCCGGAATGGCAATATCTATATTGGGTTCAGAGATCTGGGAGCAGGGATTTGTGAACTGGTTTACAGGGACAATGGGATCGGTTTTTATAATGTTGAAACTGAGCAAATGCAATCCGGCTTCGGGCTTGATCTGATCGGGTTGTTGATCGATCAGATCAATGCCGAAGCCGAAGTAATAACTGAGGATGGGGTTTTGTATAAGATCCGGATCAAATATCAGAAAGCGTAGCTTCCACCGCCTTCTTGCCGGAACCTGCTACGGTAGCTTGGAAGCCTTCTAAACTCTAAACTTTCTCCACTGCTTTTCTCATAAACAGGTGCTGGAGGAGGATTTATAAAGAAATCGGTATCAATGGCATACCAGATATGGGGTTTCTGGGCATTTTTGGTTTGGGTTCTGACAATACTCACTGCCCGGGAAGCGAGCTGATCGAGCCGGTCATTGGAGTTTCGCACAAGACGCATGAACTCAACAGTAAATCTTCCGCGACCCACGTCCAACGTTGCCTTTTTATGGATATTTCCACTGGTCAGGATGGCCTGCTTGCCTTTGATGCCTTCTATCGGACCAAGTCCCATATTCTTTGAGCTAAGCCCGGGATATGTCTTGTTGTGGGAAACCTCAAACATCAGTGCGGAACTTTTGGCGTTGGAAAGTGCTTTTGCCAGATCCAGGAAGTTGTAACCGGCCTTTGAGATATCACGGTTCTTGGGGATAACTGCGCCCACCGGAAGTAAATAGCTACCGCTTTTATCCTTTGCAGCAAAACCATTGTAATAGAAAAAGGCCTCATCGGATTTTGAAAGACCGGTGGCAAAGGAATCGATCACAGCAGAGATTGTTTTCAGGTTTGCATTTTGGATCAAAGTGACTTCAAAGCCGAGTTCATCGAGGGTAATAGCTGCCTCATAGGCATCGTTGATAGGGTTGGAAAGTGCTATTTTGCCGTATTTTGCATTGCCGATGATCAATGCCTTGCGGTTGGAGAAAACAGCAATGGACACTGCCAACATCAACGAAAGCAGAAGTATGCGTTTCATTATTGACCTTCCTTGATTTTTTTATTCTTGGGTGCATTGTGCCTGCCCTCCGGTTTCTGTCAAAGGAAAACACATCTGATATATGTTTTGGGTTGCACAATTTTGCTCTAAGCAATTATCTTTCAACATTATTTGCATAATCAGCCTGATCAGATTAGTTTGTTATCAGAATAAACAACCTTGTGGAGGAGATATGCTCAACGATCTTGATATTGCCCGGCAGATTAAGATGCAGCCCATCCCGGAGATTGCTGCCAAACTTGGACTTTCAATCAACGATTTGGACCTTTATGGAGATTACAAAGCCAAGATAAGATATACCAGTTTGTTTGCACTGGAAAACAACCCCACCGGAAAGCTGATCCTGGTTTCAGCAATAACACCAACCCCAGCCGGTGAAGGAAAAACAACTGTTTCCATCGGGCTTTCGCAGGCACTCAACAAACTTGGGAAAAAGGCAATTGTGGCAATTCGCGAACCTTCGCTGGGTCCGGTTTTTGGGATCAAAGGTGGTGCTGCAGGTGGTGGATGGTCTCAGGTATTGCCCATGGAGGATATTAATCTGCACTTCACAGGGGATTTTCACGCTGTCACGGCTGCCAATAACACTCTCGCTGCCCTGATCGACAATCATATCTATTATGATAACGAGCTCAAGATCGACCCCCGACGCCTAACCTGGAAAAGGGTATTGGATGTCAACGACCGGATGCTGCGCAAGATTGTCATTGGTCTTGGGGGCAGCAAGCAGGGCTTTCCACGTGAAGATGGGTTCGATATTACTCCAGCCTCGGAGATCATGGCTATCCTCTGCCTTTCCAACAGTATGGACGAACTCAAGGAGAAAATCGCCAATATCACAATTGGCTTCACTTATGATGGTGAACCGGTTCGGGTTCGTCAGCTTGGATATGAAGGAGCTATTGCATCGCTTTTGAAAGACGCTCTGAAGCCAAATATTGTCCAGACAACTGAAAACACCCCTGCCTTCGTGCATGGAGGCCCCTTTGCCAATATTGCTCAGGGTGCCAATAGTGTGATAGCAACCAAGACAGCTCTTCGGCTTAGCGATTACGTTGTTACCGAAGCGGGTTTTGGTTTTGACCTGGGGGCCGAGAAGTTCTTTGACCTGGTATGTAAGTATGGAGGATTCTGTACCAATGCCGTGGTTCTGGTGGCAACGGTTAGAGCTATAAAAATGCATGGGGGAGCAAAACTGAAAGATATTTCCAACCCCAATCCGGATGCAGTCAAGGCCGGACTTCCCAATCTTGGTAAACACTTGGAAAACATACATAAGTTTGGGATGAAATCAATTGTGGCGATCAACCGCTTTCCCACTGACACAGAAGAAGAACTAAAGATTATTAGTGATTTCGTCCATGAAAATGGTTTTGAGGCATCCATGGTTGAATTCCATTCCAAAGGTGGTGAGGGGGGACTTGAACTGGCGGAAAGAGTGATCAATATGGTCGATAATGATGTCTGTCAGTACCGGGGATTATATGACTGGAACTCATCGGTCGAGGATAAAATCCATAAAATTGCCTCTGAGATCTACGGAGCTCAAAAGGTGGACTATACCGCTGATGCAAAAGCAGATATCAAAAAGATAAATAAATATGG
>Ga0209835_1001418_pt1 | contig 13445 bp, 15 predicted proteins | sample LakKivwa52mmetaG_FD_184138 | JGI IMG/M metagenome (GOLD analysis project Ga0209835, IMG submission 184138) | Anoxic lake water microbial communities from Lake Kivu, Rwanda to study Microbial Dark Matter (Phase II) - Lake Kivu water 52m metaG... | ecosystem: Environmental > Aquatic > Freshwater >...
CATGATTGATGGTTTTGGAAAACGTTGCTAAATTAATGTTTTTCATTAGTTTAGCAAACAATCATGCTACTTTTTTTATCATTTTTTTTCAGCGTTTTAAAGAACTTCATCAAGTGCGAAACATTAGTCGAATAGAATTATGCAGAATAAAAAGCAGTTTAAGCGTCACACCATCACTTCGGCGCTGCCTTATGCAAATGGACCTTTGCACATCGGTCACCTGGCAGGAGTTTATGTTCCGGCGGATATTTACGTTCGCTACCTCAGGTCAATCGGCGAAGAGGTGGTTTTTATCGGCGGATCGGACGAGCACGGCGTTCCCATCACCATAAAAGCACGTCAGCAGGGGGTTACACCTCAGGATATCGTGGATAAATACCACGAAATCATCAAAAACTCCTTTGCCGAATTTGGCATCTCCTTCGACATCTATTCCCGGACTTCAAACAAGATACACCACGAGACTTCGGCGGGAATGTTCAAAAAGATGTATGACGATGGGAAGTTTATCGAAAAATTCACCGAGCAATACTACGACGAAGCGCATCACACTTTTCTCTCCGACCGTTACATCACCGGAACCTGCCCGATCTGCAGTTTCGAGAGAGCTTACGGCGATCAGTGCGAAAACTGCGGAACATCGCTCAATCCCACCGATCTGATCAACCCGAAATCGGCACTGAGCGGCGAGACTCCGGTACTCAGGGAGACAAAGCACTGGTATCTGCCTTTGGATCAATATACCGACTGGCTTAAGGAGTGGATTCTCGAAGGGCACAAGGACGACTGGAAAGTGAATGTTTACGGGCAGGTAAAATCGTGGATTGACCACGGTTTGCAGCCGCGCGCCGTCACCCGCGATCTCGACTGGGGGGTGAAAGTTCCGCTGCCCGACACCGACGGAAAAGTTCTTTACGTATGGTTTGATGCGCCGATCGGATACATATCCGCCACCCGCGAATGGGCTGAGCAAAAAGGCGAAGATTGGGAAAAGTGGTGGAAAGATCCCGAAACCCGTTTGATTCACTTTATCGGCAAAGACAACATCGTGTTCCATTGCATCATCTTCCCGGCGATGCTGAAGGCCGAAGGATCGTACATTGTACCCGAAAATGTGCCGGCTTTCGAGTTCCTCAACCTCGAAAACGATAAAATTTCTACTTCCCGCAACTGGGCGGTTTGGCTGCACGAATACCTGGTGGAATTCCCCGGAAAGCAGGATGTCCTCCGGTACGTCCTCACTGCAAACGCACCCGAAACCAAAGACAACGACTTCACCTGGAAAGATTTCCAGACCCGCAACAACAGCGAGCTGCTTGCTATCCTCGGCAATTTTGTAAACCGGACACTGGTGCTTACCCACAAATATTTTGAGGGAAAAGTGCCTGAAGCCATACAATTAACTGAGGATGATGAAAGGATAATTGCTGAAATTCAGCAAATTCCGGCAAAGGTTAGCCAGAGTCTTGAGAGTTTCCGATTCCGCGAATCGCTGGCCGAGATGATGAACCTTGCCCGTTTAGGAAATAAATTCCTGGCCGACAACGAACCCTGGAAAGTCTTCAATACCAACCCCGACAGAGTGAAAACCGTTCTGAACATCTCCCTGCAGATCTGCGCCAACCTCACCATTGTGGCCGAACCTTTTCTGCCTTTTACTGCGAGGAAACTGGCCAGTCTGCTCAACATGGAATTATTGAAATGGAAAGATGCCGGCAATGCAAATCTGTTATCACCCGGGCACAGCATCAACAAACCGGAGCTGCTTTTCGAAAAGATCGAAGACGCCACCATCGAAGCCCAGGTGCAAAAACTTCTCGACACAAAAAAAGCCAATCAGAACAATACTTTCAAACCCAATCCAATGAAGGAAACCATTCAATATGACGATTTTGCGAAGATGGACATCCGCACTGGCACTATCCTCGAGGCGGAAAAGGTTCCCAAGACCAAAAAGCTGATGAAACTGCTGATTGACACTGGAATTGACAAAAGGACAGTAGTGTCTGGAATAGCGGAATACTATGAAGCTGAACAGGTTATAGGCCGCAAGGTGAGTATTCTGGTCAACCTTGCACCGCGTGAACTCAAGGGCATCACCTCCCACGGCATGATTCTGATGGCCGAAAATCCGGATGGCTCTTTGGGATTTGTCGCTCCGCCCGATAATTATATGAACGGCAGTGAGATAAAATAGCGTTTAATTCTGACCACCTACAGCTTTTTTTGCACCGAAGGGAATGGTAATCCCCAGCCAGGGAATTGCAATGAAACCCTCCATATCGCTCGAAAACGGGATGAACAACCCATAATCCAGCCCGGCTTTTTTAATGATCTGCCTGCCTCCCAGCGAGATCAGCATTACATTGGTCTCCTCGCCACTGATGTAGTAATTTTCGGTAATAAAATACCCTCGTGCTCCCGTCCGAAACATTCCATTGAAATTAAACATGGGTGATTTGGCCCAGTCTCCGCCGGCATAGCCATACCCCATACCGAATGTAACATTGTTATCGCGCGAACCCAGTGTAGCCAGGCCATAAAGAATTCCAAAGCCGGCATCATCTTCGCCCAGCACGGCGCCAAGCAATGCGCCCCCGCCAATATTGAATGCATCCTTTTTTAACGGAATCGAAAACTTCGGTGTAATCCACATAGGAGTGGATTCGCCGGCAAATAAGAATAACGGGATCACACCTGCGCCGATGGAAATGTAATCGGTAACCCCCACTGCAAAAGAATTGAAAAGAACCCAGATGTTCTGGTAATAGCCCTCTCCTGCTTTCAACCCATAACCGTTTGGTGAATAAAAGTAGCGGGTGGCCTGCGGATTGTCAAACCAGTATTTGCCTTCAACCATTTTGACTGGTAAAACGGATTCCATTTCTTTAATGTTCTCTCTTCCAATGGTAATCGTCCCCAATGATTCGGTTTGTAAAACTACTTTAGCGCTATCCTGTTCAATCACTATCCCTGTGTAAGTATTACCATCCGTCGTTTCGATGTAAACCATAACCGAGTCCGCTTCAACCTGAGAAATGACCGTGAGCGTAATCATCAAAAAAAATCCAAGAAGCAGACATTTCTTCGATAAAACTATTGTTTTCATGATGCATTAGGTTTTGGTTATGGCAAATGTAATTCAAAACCACGGGAAAAGCAAATGGGAAAATTGACCTCAATTAACCGGAATATTGCGCAGATTATCAGATTTGCTGATTTATTAAAGTCAATTTTCGGCCTGATTTTTCCTCCTGAATGCGGACAGCAGGCTTCTGACTGCCAACTGACGATTTCTGTCCTCCTGTCAAAATTCTACTTATTCCTCTCAGTGGTATAGATTACGAGTTGCTCAAACGAACGCCGCATATCCGATTCGGGGAATTCAGCCAGCAGTTTAAATGCTTTGTCGCGGTATTCCAGCATTTTGGTTGTAGCATACTCGATTCCGCCGCTGTGGTTTACCTGGTCAATAACATCATTCACCTTCTCGGCATTCAGGTTGTGGCGTTTCACTACATTTATTACCCGCCTCTTTTCCATGAACGAAGAATTGTTGAGCATGTAAATCAGCGGCAGCGTCATCTTTTGCTCTTTAATATCAATGCCATTGGGCTTACCAACATTCTTATTGTCCTGGTAATCAAACAGATCGTCTTTGATTTGAAAAGCAATCCCCACATATTCGCCAATCTGGTGCATCTTGCTTACCGTTTCAGGATTAGCGCCGGCTGAATGGGCGCCAGCAGCACAACACGAAGCAATCAGGGATGCCGTTTTTTTTCTGATAATTTCAAAGTAGATATCCTCTTTGATGTCAAGCCGGCGGGCTTTTTCGATCTGCAACAGCTCGCCTTCACTCATTTCGCGGGTGGCGTTGGAAACGATTTTCAGCAGGTCGAATTCGTTGTGATCGAGGGCGTGCAGCAGGCCGCGCGACAAGAGATAATCGCCAACCAGCACGGCAATTTTATTTTTCCACAGAGCATTGATGGAAAAAAAGCCGCGACGAATGTTGGAGTCGTCCACAACATCGTCGTGAATAAGGGTGGCAGTGTGCAGCAGTTCGATCAATGATGCTGCACGGTAGGTGGATTCGGTGATTTGACCGGCAATTCCGGCCGAGAAAAATACAAACATCGGGCGCATCTGCTTCCCTTTTCGCCTGATAATGTATTGAGTAACATAATTCAACAGAGCAACGCGGGTCTTCATTGCTTCGCGGAACTTGTCCTCGAAAACGCTAAGGTGCCCGGCAATAGGCTGTCGTATCTCTTTTATGTCTGGCATGAATAACTTTGAGCGGCGAAATTACACAAATTAAAAGTGCTGCTGTTTGCTGGTTCACATAACATTCAGCTCCAAAATTTGTTTGTACAGGCGTTATATTTTAAAATCAGATACGCTCATGTCAGGATTTTTATTCAGCGAAACGATTTTTGGACCCGTCAGAAGCCGAAGGTTGGGCAATTCACTGGGGATTAACTTATTGCCAAACAACCGGAAAGTCTGCACCTTCGATTGCATTTACTGCGAATGTGGTTGGTCGCCCGACGAAGACCAGCTTAAAGATCAGCTCCCAACGCGCGCTCAGGTAGCCGACCTTTTGGAAACAAGGCTCATCCAGCTGAATGCGCAGAAAAATATTCCCGACTCGATCACCTTTGCCGGAAACGGCGAGCCAACTTTACATCCCGAATTCCCCGGCATTGTGTATGATACGCTGAAACTCCGCGACAGGTTTTTCCCCGAAGCAGAAGTTACCGTGCTTTCAAACTCCAGCCTGATACACAAACAGGAAATATTTAATGCACTCAACCGCCTGGACAACAATATCCTGAAGCTGGATGCCGGGCTGGAAGCCACTTTTCAGCTCATCAACCGCCCCAGATCAAAAGAGCTGACGCTTGACCGGATTGTGCAGAATCTGCATAAATTCGGTAAGAAAGCCATTATTCAGACGCTTTTTCTGCGTGGCGAAATTGATGGTAAAGTGGTGGATAACACAACTACTGCCGAAGTTCATGCATGGCTCAATCACATCCGGTATATCCGCCCGCGCTATGTGATGCTTTACCCGATTGACAGGCAGACTCCTGCGCCCGGGCTGCAGGTGGTGAGCAGAGCAGAATTGATGCAAATCGCAGAAAAACTGAAAGAAATAAAAGTAAAATACAGTGTCTATTAATTGACCAATCTGCTGATTAAAAGGCCATTGAAAAGCTTCAGCTGCTTTCGGGAATAAGGGCATCTTTCCTGGTATCCTTATAAATCTTCATTACCACCAGAGTAAGTGGAATACTCAGAATGGTGCCGGGCAATCCAAGTATCCAACCCCAGACCAAAAGCGAAAGGAAAGTAGAAAGCAGGGATATATTCAGACTTTCTTTCATAAAAATCGGACCAAGTACATTTTCCACCACGAAGTTTATTGCCCAGAAGCCAATAAATACAACCAATGCAGGCCAGGCGCCAAGCGAAATCAGGGCAATAACCGCAGGTGGTAAAAAGGACAAAATAAAACCAAAATTCGGTATGAAATTCATAAAGAAGGAGAAGAAAGCCCATAGAAATGCGAAGTCCACACCAAGTATAATCAGGAATATATAGTTGCCCACAGCGGTAATCAGCCCTTTCAGCGCCGTGATAGTCACGTATTTTCTTAAATCACCGCTCATGCTTCCCAGCCATTCCATGTGGATCTGAACCTCACGTTTGCCTCTGAAAGTATCCACTCTGTATCCGGTCAGCTCGATGACGATGAAAACAATCAGCATGGCAATGATAACGGATGAGCTGATAATTTCGGTAAGGCTGGTGAGCACCTTCTGCGCAATGCCCATCAGTTTTTCGGGGCTGATATTTATTTTGTGGATCAAATCGTAAATATCTAACTGATTTGCAAGCGCATACTCAGTAAATTCTTCATAGATCAGCGTAAGCCTTTCCTGGTATTCAGGAATGCTTTCCAACAGGGAAGCGACAGAATTGGCCAGCAGCGATGTTATCAGAAACCCTCCGGCAATGATCACAATCATCGAAATGACTATCGAGAGGCCTTTGGAAAGCCCTTTTCTGCTCAACCACTCTGGCAATGGAGTTATACAAATGGCAAGCAGAAAAGCCATCAGGATCTGGTTGATAAGATCGGCTCCGAGTTTAAGCCCGGCAACAATCACTACTATGGAAGCTGCTCCAACAAGGTACTGTATGTTTTTATTCATAGATAAAGATGCTTGTGTATTAAAAATCAATGTCTGGCGGCAAAAGTAAAAGATAATTTTTCAACTGCGAAAATTAGTTCCAGGAGAAAGCAAAACTCATTTATCTTTCTGATATATTGCTATTTACTTCTCACCATAAACCGAAAAGCAATCATTGAAAAGCACAAAAAAATACTTCATTTTATGTGACCCGTAAAAAATCCAGGAAAATTTTCGCATTTTTTTATTCATCTAAAACAATTATATTTCAAACACGTTTAGATTCGGCTTAAACAAATCATTTTAATATTAATCAAAAACCACATGAGACGAAATGTATTTTTGCTTCTGAGCGCAGTAGTAATGTTGGTTTCCTGCTATCCGGACGGAGCGGAAACCTATCAGGACATGGACATTGTCTATACCAACTACGATGAGAAATTCGATTTTGTGAGCAAAGGAACTTACTCGTTACCTGACAAAATCGTGAAGATCACCGGTAATCTTGCTGCCGGGGAATTGCCCGAGTATGTAACTGAACCTTACAACACTCAGATTCTGAACAGAATAGAATCGAACATGACGGCTTTAGGCTGGACTAAAGTGGATGCTGCCAACGATCCGGACCTTGCTTTACTGCCTGCATCGTGGACTAATACTACTGTTTATTACTGGAGCGACTACTGGTGCTGGTATTATTATTACTATTGCGGATGGGGATGGTATTACCCAACAGTTTCCACAGTAACCACAGGCACCCTTGTTCTATCATTGGTTGCAGCTGGTGAGGAATATATTGATCCTTCCATCGTATGGGTTGGTGCGGCTAACGGCGTGCTTTCCGGCTCTTACAACACTTCAAGGGTTAATGACGCCATTGATCAGGCTTTCGAACAATCGCCCTATCTCAATACAAAGTAGTTCTAACTTTAAAAGAAAGATATTATCATGAAAAGAATAATTTTAGCAGCGATAGTTTTTGCGTTTGTTGGTTTGGCCAATACTTACGGACAAGTCGGCGGTCATTTTGCCATTCAATATGATATCAGTTTCGGCACTGGTAATCTTGGAGAGTATATCTCGCAACCAAGTTTTCGCGGCGCTTCTATGCAATACAGGGCATCATTGTCAGATCAATTCCTTTTGGGGATTGATGCAGGCTGGAATGTATTCTACGAAGAGAAACCCTACGACAGCTACACCTCTGGCACTCAGACCCTCAGTGGTAAACAATACCGGATTCAGAACCAGGTTCCATTGCTGGTTTCGGCCGATTACATTTTAACAGCCGATAAGGCCGTTCAGCCTTACATTGGGCTGGGAATCGGAACGATGTATTCGGAGAGGGTTACCGAAATGGGATATTATTACATCGAGGAAAACCCATGGCACTTTGCACTGAAACCTGAGCTGGGGCTGATGTATGAAGTTGGTTACAATACCAAATTCAAATTTGCAGCCAAGTACTACACTGGTTTTCCCGCCGGGGAACTCGAAACTCAGGGCTACTTTACTATCAGCACCGGTTTTGCATTCGAGTTTTAGCCGAAACAAAATCACTAATTCATATCACCGGTCATCCGGAGTAAATCCTTCGATCAGGAGTTTGCTCCGGATGATTGCTTTTTGGGCGCCTCGGAATGATAAATTTTCAGTGTGACCCCGATGATGAAAATTCCGTTTACTTTTGATTGAAAATCTCTGTTGCTAATGAATCAGCTTTACGATTATCCGGTTAAAATCCTTCTTGCCTTTGAAATGGCCATCAGTGGGAAAACCGATTTCTTGAACTGGTTGCTGGATAATGGTTATCCTGAACTTGCCGCACTCGCCAACGCAATCAGAGGAGATGTGAATGCCATCAATTGGCTGTCGGCCAATGGATTCAGGCATTATGCGGCATTTGATGCTGCTTCGGTGGACGACGATAAAGCAATGACATGGCTTGAGCGGCACAATTTCGGATTCCTTGCAATACTTGCAAAAGCCAGCAGGGGAAACGAAAACGCTTTGAAATGGCTGAAGGAGAATAATCTGGAGGTTTTCATCAGGATTGCCTTTCGGATAAGGACTTTTACCGAAGGCCAGACATTCGACTACCACAGGATGCCGTTTTAGACCGAAATTCAAACCGGGTTTGCAGAGTTCAGAATTTTCCTTTATCCGAGCGGAAAAGTCTCCAGCGTAGTATAAATAGGCCCACGGGGTGTTAACTTGCTCTCGATCAATTCGAAATTCCTGACCGGAACCTCTTGCAGGTAGCTTTGCTTAAAGCGGTCAATAATCTGCTGAAAGTACTTTTTATTGTCTACTGATTTCACCCTACCAATAGTCAGATGCGGCCTGAAATGCTGATCGTCACGCGGGTAGCCTGATTTTGCCAGGGAATCAAGTACATCTTCAGCCAACTTTTCGACAGGCTGCGATTTTTTCATTCCAAACCAAATAACCCGCGGATTGTAGGAGCTTCCAAATATTCCGACCGATTCAAGACTAAGGTCGAACGGCTGATGACGAGCGCCGGCATTGCGAAGAATGCTGCAAATTGCTGGAATATCATCCTCAGGCGTATCACCAAAAAACTTCAGGGTGATGTGGATATTATGGTCATTTACCCAATTGATGGCATCATTCTTCAGCAATTTCCTGATTTCCTGATAAATCTGAAGGAGATTTTCGTCCGGTTGAACCTTTACAGCGGCAAAAAGTCGTTTCATAACCGATCAAAATTTATTGTATCGCTTTCCGAAGGTCAAGTTGAGATAGAAATTGAGAAAATAGTAGTTAGGATCGCTGAAAGCCATTATTGGAACAGGGTTGGGATAACCGTCAACCATAACTCCTAATTCAAGTGATTTCACCTTCTGATTGTATTCGCCAAACTCAAAATTGAACCCTGCTTTGCCATAAAATCCGGGGTAAAACCTTGTTTCGCCGATTCCATCAAGAAAAGGCGCGCGGCCGTAAATGTTATCTATGAAATGCTTTTCAGGGTCATACCTCTCGCTGTCAATAGTATTGAAATTATTTTGGTTGATGATGTAAAGGTAAATGGGTTTTGCCATGGCCAGTGAGAAGCCGCCATAATAGGTGAATCGCACCTCCACTCCGCCCCAGTATGGCTTTCCGTTGAGCAGGTGCTGCTGCCCAAGACCGCCACGCAGCATATACACCTTGTTCAGCTTTCCGTAAACATAGCTGTTGGCATTGCTGTAATAGGTTCCGTAAAAATTGACCCTGACCTGCTTATCCGACCGCATTCCGGAAAATTCAATTTCCCAGAGATCTTTCCTGAAATAGTTGGTATTGCGGGCTTTGCGATAGATCACGCCCAAACCGCCCGTATGAACTTCAATTCCGCCTGCCTTTTCATAGCGGAGTATTACCCGGTTGAGCGTTGTGTCAATTAGGTCAATATCCAACTCATCGCTCTGCGAATACACATCCGTTGCAGCAGAGAGTACCAGAAGAAAAATTAATATGTATTTGAGACAACGCATCAGGACATTTCAGGGTTAAAGGTTCTAATGTCCAATTTGTTCAACGCTGGAGCAAAGACTACCGGCGTGATTCACGTTGATACTTCTTTACTTCGCCGTAGGACGAGCACTCCTGAGTACCTTTACAAGCGGAGAAGAGGTAACCAAACATAAGAACAATTGTGAGGATGAGGGCTGTTTTCGTTACTTTTTTCATACTTTTACGCGTCGGATTTTTGCTGTAACTCTTTTTGTGTTCTGGAAAATTCCACTACATAACACCATTTTTTTGATAATATTGCCGGCGGCAGATTTTTTAAAGGTTGACAAATATTTCATTCATGAACAATGTAAATCCAAAAATCGAAGATAGCTGGAAGCAGGTGCTTTCCGATCAGTTCGAGGCTTCCTACTTCACTCAGTTGAAAGCGTTTTTGCTGGCTGAGAAATCGAATTATGTGGTGTATCCCCCCGGACCTCAGATCTTTGCAGCTTTTGATCTGACCCCATTTGAAAAAGTAAAAGTGGTCATTCTGGGACAGGATCCGTATCATGGTCCCCGGCAGGCGCATGGTTTGTGTTTCTCAGTTCCCGAAGGGGTTGATCAGCCCCCTTCGCTGCAAAACATCTTTAAAGAATTGCACAACGATCTTGGAATCCCGGTTTCAAAAAAAGGGAATTTGTCCCGGTGGGCACAGCAGGGCGTTTTACTTCTCAATGCAACGCTTACCGTTCGGGCACACCTTGCCGGATCTCACCAAAATAAAGGTTGGGAGCAATTTACGGACGCTGCAATTTCAAGATTGTCAAAAAAGCGTGAACACCTGGTTTTTTTGCTTTGGGGAAATTATGCCATAGCCAAAGAATCGTTGATTGACACCGGGAAACACCTGACTTTGAAATCGCCGCACCCCTCCCCGCTGTCAGCCAGCAGAGGTTTTTTTGGTAACAAGCATTTTTCAAAAGCCAACGATTACCTGGTTCAGAACGGAATCAGTCCTGTTGACTGGAGGATTGAATAAACCATCCGCCGCTTTTGCATCCATGAATTTCACACTGAAAATAAGTTACTTTTGCCCACAATTTTAATTACATAAAGCATGACAACAATTTTCAGAACTTCAATTTTCTTCTTTATTGCAGTATTTCTTCTTCCGGCTTCGGTAAAATCCCAGGTAAAAGCAGACGATATCCTCGGGGTATGGCTTAACGAAGACAAGGATGCACACGTTCAGATCGAAAATAAAAACGGGGTCTATTTTGGCAAAGTCGTCTGGTTAAAATTACCGATTGACGACGAAACAGGCAAGCCGAAACTTGACAAGAAAAACCCTGATAATGAGCTTAAAAAACGTCCGGTCATGGGTTTGACCCTCTTATCCAATTTCAAATTTGATGGGTCGGACGAATGGGAAGACGGCGAAATTTACGACCCCAAAAGCGGAAACACCTATAGTTGCTATATGGTCTTCACCGACAAAACAAAAAATACCCTTAAAGTTCGGGGATACATTGGAATTTCGTTGATAGGGCGGACAACTTACTGGACCAGAGTTGAATAAATCTGGCTCAATAATCAATTACAGCGCTGATTTCACAATTTCATAAACACGCTCACTGAGTTTTGCTTTTTCATCAGCGCTCAATGCCGAAACATCAATTGCCTGATGAATAGTGAGGCTGAGCTTCGAAGGAGTGATTTTTCCGGTAGTCTCCACGATTTTGTAAGTACCATTGATAGTAACAGGCACAGCCATACAATCAGATCCTGTTACCAGTTTGAAGCTTCCTGGTTTGAAATGCCCCATCTCCGCACTCCGGCTCCGGGTTCCTTCAGGAAAAATTACCATGGGATGTCCCTGCTGAATGTTTTCGATGGCGCGATTTATAGCAACAATAGCATTCCGGGCATTCAGCCGGTCAATCAGCACGCACTTCATGGCGCGCATCCAGATATTCAAAACGGGAATTTTTCCCAACTCCACTTTTGCGATGAAGCCGACAGTCTTTGGCACATAACCCACAATCAGCGGAATATCAGCCAAGCCCTGGTGATTGCTGATAAAACAAAGATTGCCGGTCTGTGGAATATTTTCTTTGCCTTTAACATTCACTTTTATTCCAAACAGGCCAAACACAAATCTTGAATAAAATCCGGCAATTCCATTGATCATCCGGTCGGCAGTTTTGTTTATTCCAAAAATCATCAGGATAAAAGATGGCAACATCAGAAAAGGAGACAAGATTGCCAAAATGAGTAAAACCGATACAAAGGCAACGTTGATCAGAGTAAATTTAAAGGAAACTTTTTGCTTTGTCATTGGCTCTGAGTATATTGAAGAATTTTTGACGGCAAAAGTAACCAAATCCACTATATTTGCCGGTGAATAAAATTAACAGCAGCGAATTATGAGTAAGAAACCACGCCTTTCTTTCTGGCAAATATGGAATATGAGTTTTGGATTTCTGGGAATCCAGTTTGGCTTTGCTTTGCAAAATGCCAACGCATCCAGGGTTTTACAAACGTTTGGCGCTGATGTAGAACATCTCTCCTGGTTTTGGCTGGTTGCCCCGCTTACAGGGATGATCGTTCAGCCCATAGTGGGTTATATGAGCGACAAAACCTGGAACCGTTTCGGCCGGCGCCGTCCATATTTCCTTGTGGGCGCTTTCCTCACCAGCATCGCTTTGATATTGATGCCCAATGCTCCTCATCTGGCAACATTCATTGCGCCGATGTTTATCGGGGGAGGTTTGCTGATGATAATGGATGCTTCCATCAACATTTCGATGGAGCCATTCAGGGCATTGGTGGCCGATAAACTCCCGGCAGAGCAGCACACGCTCGGATTTTCCATACAGTCGCTCCTCATAGGGATCGGAGCAGTGGTGGGTTCGTGGCTTCCTTACATCCTCAGCAACTGGCTTGGCGTATCCAACGAAGCCGCTGGCAAAGGACTGGTGGCGCCTAACGTGGTCTTTTCGTTTTACTTTGGCGCTGCTGTGCTTGTTTCGGCAATCCTTTGGACGGTATTCACCACAAAGGAATACCCACCGGAATTTTATGACGAAAAAAAGGAAGAATCTAAAAAGAAACAAAGTTTCAAAATACCGGCAACAATGTGGCAATTGCTTGCTGTTCAGTTTTTTACATGGTTTGCATTATTCTCGATGTGGGTGTTTACTACACCGGCAATTGCGAGGCATTTCTTTGGAACCACCGACCCCGCCTCGGTTGCCTATCAGCAGGCCGGCGACTGGGTTGGTGTGCTCTTTGGAATTTACAATGGCGTTGCTGCTGCCATCGCACTGTTGCTGCCGGTTGTAGCAAAATATATCGGCCGAAAACCCACTCACGCCATTGCACTCGGGCTTGGCGGGCTTTCGTTTCTTTCGTTCGCAGTAATTCCTGACTACCAATTACTCTGGATTCCCATGGTCGGGATCGGAATTGCCTGGGGCAGCATCCTTGCCATGCCTTATGCAATGCTTGCCAACTCAATACCTGCTAAACAAATGGGGGTTTTCATGGGTTTATTCAATATGTCTATTACCATCCCGCAGATTGTGAATGGAATTTTTGGCGGTCTGATCTTAAAATACGCATTTGGCGGCGACCCGGTAAAATCGCTTTACATGGCCGGGGTGCTGATGCTTCTGGGCGCAGTAAGCACCTTTTTTGTAAAGGATAAAATCAATATTTAATCCGATTGAAATATTTGACATACAACAAATTTCTAAGATTTATTTAATTGTATTACAA
>Ga0209835_1001419_pt1 | contig 13443 bp, 11 predicted proteins | sample LakKivwa52mmetaG_FD_184138 | JGI IMG/M metagenome (GOLD analysis project Ga0209835, IMG submission 184138) | Anoxic lake water microbial communities from Lake Kivu, Rwanda to study Microbial Dark Matter (Phase II) - Lake Kivu water 52m metaG... | ecosystem: Environmental > Aquatic > Freshwater >...
AATAAGAAGTTATATTTCATCATGTCGCAAGCAAGGTTATTCTGTCTATCATTCTTTGAAAATGGCAATGCATGGCAATCCTATCAAATTAGTCCCTGTTTGTACAAGAATTTAGCTGAACAGTAACCATTTAATTTACCCATGCTGATGTTTCTTTTGCGATTATTCCTCCAAGTGCTGTACCTGAAGCACCTCCCATTTGAGCTCTTGTAGCAACTGGTATTTCAGGATGAAAGTTCGATAAATATAAATCAACACCTTCATACCCAAGTACCCATCCTAAAAGAAAACCTCCAACATCAAGGCCCAATCTCATTGGCTTCTTCCACCACCTGTCTTTTGGATCTGGAGCAATTGCATGTTCTATATAAATTGGCTCAAACCATGGATGGTTATCATCCATCATGACTTCAAACCAATAAATACCTGAGTAATATGCTACTTCTGCACAACCCAATAATAAAACAAGTTCTTGTTCATCAATATTTTGATCATCCTTTACATCAATAATAAAACCCATTATACTATTAAGATAGCTATCCAAATCTTCTGCAATAAAATAATCTAAACCGCTTTCTAGCAAATCACTTAACTCAAGTAAATAATTTGATATTGTTGAGTTTATCATGTTATTCTGATATAGATATGTAGAAACACCTTCCAAATTTTCAAAATTTGTAGCATCTTCAACTATACCTGTTATAAAATTCTCACCTGTAATTCCTGCATTTACATAAAGTGTGTCATTAAAAAATATGTTATTAGTGGTTTCAGTTAAATCAAATAAGTTAGCTAAAGTATGATATGGAAATCCTGAAATTTCTATGACTTCGTCTAAATAATCATTATGTTCTGTACCTATAGTGGTGCCTTCAAGCAGTGTATCAATATTGTGATTTAATAAAAAACTAGGTTTTGGTTTAACTTGAATTAATGTTTCTTTTTCACAAGAAAACATAATTAAGGCAACTAATGGCATTAAGAATAAAGTTACTTTTTTCATACTACAAAATTAAGAGGTTTAAATATATAAACAAAGGTCAAAAAAAAAAAAACGATTTCCTGCAAATATTTTTATCAATAATTTATCCACAAGGAAGTTGCATTAATTAACACTGTAAATGGCAGAAATACAGCACGATATAGTGAATAATGATGTTATTGGGTATGTTTCTTTTAAAAAAGATCAGCAATTTGCTAAATCAATTCTCTCAAAACCCTTGTCAAATCAAGTTCATTTTTCAATTCATCCACTAATTCAGGAACGGAAATTCTCCTTTGTTCCATGGTATCACGGTAACGCAATGTGACAGTATCATCTTCAAATGTTTGTCCGTCAATGGTGATGGCATAGGGAGTTCCCAATGCATCCTGCCTACGGTATCTGCGACCTATTGAATCTTTTTCATCGTACTGACACTGGAAATGAAATTTAAGGTTATTGTAAATTTCAAGAGCTTTTTCATCCATTCCATCTTTCTTGACCAGAGGTAAAATAGCAACTTTTACAGGTGATAAAAATGCTGGAATTTTCAGCACAACTCTTTCAGATCCGTCTTCAAGCTTTTCTTCCGTAAAAGCATGAGAAATAACAGATAAAAACATTCTGTCGAGACCTATAGATGTTTCGATTACATAAGGAATGTAGCTGTCGTTCAATTCATTATCAAAATACTGAAGTTTTCTTCCTGAAAACTCCTGATGCTGTTTCAGGTCAAAATCGGTACGACTGTGAATACCTTCCAGTTCCTTAAATCCAAACGGGAACTGAAATTCAATATCTACGGCTGCATTGGCATAATGTGCCAGTTTTTCATGAACATGAATTCTGTATTTGCTTTCAGGTATTCCCAATGCCTTGTGCCATCTTAGGCGGGCTTCTTTCCAGTATTCAAACCATTTCATTTCTTCACCTGGCCGAACAAAAAACTGCATTTCCATTTGTTCAAATTCGCGCATTCTTATAATAAACTGCCTTGCAACAATCTCATTTCTGAATGCTTTACCTATCTGGGCAATGCCAAATGGGATTTTCATCCTGCCTGTTTTGTAAACATTCAGGAAATTGACAAAAATGCCCTGTGCTGTTTCCGGACGAAGATAAATTTCGTTTGCACCCTCTGAAGTACTACCCATTTGCGTGCTGAACATCAGGTTAAATTGCCTGACATCAGTCCAGTTTCGGGTACCTGAAATCGGACAAACTATTTCGTAGTCAATAATAATCTGTTTTAACTCGTTCATATCATTGACTTCCATTGCTTTGACATAACGTTGGTTCAGTTCTTCATGCTTGTTTTTATATTCAACTACTCTTGGATTGGTTGTTTTATATAACTCAGCATCAAAGCTTTCACCAAAGCGTTTGGCTGCTTTTTCAACTTCTTTGTCAATTTTATCCTGAATTTTTTGAATTTGTTCTTCTATCAGGTCATCTGCACGATAACGCTTTTTTGAATCTTTATTGTCAATCATGGGATCATTGAATCCATCCACATGTCCGCTGGCTTTCCATATTTTTGGGTGCATAAATATGGCAGAGTCAATACCCACAATATTTTCATGAAGCTGAACCATGGCTTTCCACCAATAGTTTTTAATGTTGTTTTTCAGTTCAGAACCATATTGTCCGTAATCATAAACAGCACCCAAGCCGTCATAAATTTCGCTTGAAGGAAACACAAAGCCATATTCTTTGCAATGAGAGATGATTTTTTGAAAATTGTTGTCCATTTTCTATAAATTCTGTTAAAATCGTTTATTATTTAATGGGGCAAATTTATGATTTTCTTTTCCTATATACCGAAGGTATAATAATAAAGTGGGAAGAAAAGCCATGAGTGAATGAGTTTCTTGGGGTTTATTTAGAAAATCCTTGATAGCAAATAAAATCACACATTAAACAAAAAATGCAACTGATCGCCATCCTGCACGATATAATCTTTTCCAACCACATGAAATTTTGCATGATCTTTACACGCTTGTTCCGAACCATATTTAATATAATCTTCGTATTTTATCATTTCGGCACGTATAAAACCACGTTCAAAATCGGAGTGAATGACCCCTGCCGCCTGTGGTGCAGTGCTGTTTTTGGGAGTTGTCCAAGCCCTGACTTCTTTTTTCCCTACTGTAAAAAATGTTATCAGATCGAGTAATTTGAAAGCTGAATGAATTAAACGATTCACACCCGGTTCTGTAAGTCCATACATTTGCATGTATTCAAGTCTCTCGTTTTCTTCTTCAATTTCCCGAATGTCCGATTCCAGACTACAATTTAAAATAAGCAGGTCTGCATTCTCTGATTGAATAGCTTCCTGAAGTTTTTGTGTGTGATGGTTGCCATTTATTCCTGCTTCATCAACATTGGCCACATAAAGCACTTTTTTAGAAGTTAGGAAACTGAAACTTTTGAGAGTTTTGAATTCCTCGTCATTAAACTCCAAATCACGTATGAAGCCACCTGCCTCCAATTGTAATTTGATTCTCTCCAGCAATTCAGTATTTTTAAGAAGTGCTTTATCGCCTCCTTTTGAGTTTTTTTTGTTTCTTTCAATTGATTTTTCAACCACTTCAAGATCTTTAAACTGAAGTTCAATGTCCACTTCTTCCTTATCCTTAACAGGATCAATCCGATTGTTCACATGCAAAATATTATCATCATCAAAGCATCGGACAACATGAATCAGTGCCTCACAATGTCGTACCGAGTCAAGGAATTTATTGCCCAAACCTTCGCCTGAATGTGCACCGCTGGCAATACCAGCTATATCAATGAATTCTACTGTATTAGGTGTTGTTTTATGTGGTTTTTCCATGTCAGACAGTTTGTAAAGTCTTTCATCAGGAATATTTACAATGGCAATATTTGATTCAGTGGTGGTGTAGGGGAAATTCTCAACAGGGACACCTTTCCCGGTCAGTGCATTGAAAAGAGTTGATTTTCCAGCATTTGGCAAGCCTATTATTCCGCAAAGCAAAGTCATAAAACGATTTTTATTTTGGTGCAAAGGTAATTTAAACAATTGTATCTTTTTAAGTTGGTTCTTAGCACATTCTTATGTAAATTTAAAATAACTCTTTAATTTAGCTGAAGATTGTACTACAAAGAACTTGGTTGTTTTTACTAATGATCCCTATCGAATGCAAATAGGCAAAGTACTGACCCTGTACTGGAAAATGTTTCTTGATATACAGTGGAGTGATAAAATTATTAATTAATTTTATAATCCAGGATATTTTGAGTTTTTTTATCCGGAAATCATCCTTAATAATGATTTTCTGACTGGCATTGAAAACGTGTCAAGGTAAGGAGATTGTGCTAAACTGAAAACTTCGTTTAGTAATTCAGGATACTTTTTGGCGATTTTCAACAATAATTTGAAAGCATTGTACCTCACTGAGTATTGCTTTGAAGTGCTTTCCCAAATGCTTATGCAAGAGTTGAACAGCCTTCCTTCATGCTCCTCTTCAATGTTGAGTTTCTGTAAAACTATTAGTATTTCTCTTTGTTGATTATCAGGTCTATTGAGCAAGGAGTCAATGATTTCTGATACATGTTTTTTAACCCTGATATCATCTTTTACCATACAACTCCACAACAGCCATGTGCCCCGCCAGGAATAGGGTTGTTTGTTGGACAAAGCTAATTTTAAGAGCTCATCAAATTCTTCGGGATGTTTTGTTAGGTATGCAATTAATTGACTTTTATAAGAACGTGTAAGTATTTTTTCGAGCTGACTTTCCATTATCTTGCAAAAATTATGAACTTCCCTTCTTTGATCAGAATTCCATCAAAGGAAAATACTTTATACAGATAAAAACCGGATGACAGATTATTAACTGGAAAGTTGTTTCCTTTGCCTAATATTTTTCCTGATATATTGTAAATCAAAACTTCATCCCTTTCTGATATGTCTGAAATATGAATGTTTTGACCTACTGTTACAATATATCTAACTGAGTTTAACAAGCTTTCTTCTTTCATAGAACTTGTCTGAGATTCATAACAACCAATGTCATAAGCCGAACCGGAAGGTCTTCCGGCACCATCAAGATCAATTTTTATATCGCTTGAAACCGAGGAGGTGCCTGCATTTATGGCCAAACAGCCTGGCAAGAGATGATAGTTGTTGTTTGCCGGGTCGACAAAAAGTGAAGTCAACAGGGCAGGAGCGAGGATGGATTTCAGGTCATAACCTAATGTTTGCCATTGAGCTAATGTTTTGGAACAGCCATCTCCTGTTTCACAAAATTTATCGGAGACAAGATTGTAATTGCTTGATATAAAAGATTGTGTGTAAGTTCCAGCCTGTAATGCAATGGCTCCTTTCCATGAATGATGGTTGATCAGGATATTATTCAGAATCATAATATATGAAGCATCGTCAATAATGTGAATGCCCCACCTTCCATCAGCAGGAACAATAATAGTATTGTTAAAAACTTTAACATGCGAACAACCTTTTGAAGCATTTCCATGAAATAGGGTGATTCCTGAAGCATTGTGGTTGTTGTATATCAGGTTATTGGCAATCAGGGCTGAGTCGATTCCCTGGAAATTGAAACCTGCCGCACCTTTGTTTTCAAAAATAATATTGTTGGTACAAACAATATGACGGCTGTATCCGGGTGATCCACTCGATAAATCAGGATTTATTTGTATGCCGGAAGCTTTGTTGTAACTGCTTGAATTATATCTTAGTACTATGTAATCGCTGTTATTTGACACATAAATGCCATGTTCACCATAAGAGCGGGTGCAAACATTGTTTTCGATTGTAATATAATCGGTATAGCCTGTAAAAATACCCCTGAAACAGCTATCGGCAAAGCAATTCTTAATAGTAATATGATTGGCATTTACAGCACGTATCCCTTCTTCACCTCCCGGAATACTAGTATTATCAGGAATTTTGATCACTTTAAAACCAATGACCTGTATCCAATCGTTTTCTTCTATATTGATGCCATCACCGATAGAACTACCTTGGTTGATAACCACATTGCTGCCTTTTGCCTCATAAACTATAGGATTTTGAGAAGTACCGCTTTTTTTCAATTTATGATTAAACCCCTTATAATAGCCATCATAAACCCACACGCTATCTCCTGCAACAATCAGATCGGTGGCTTTTTGTATGGTTTTGAAGGCTTTATTGAAACTCAAGCCATTGTTGGCATCGTTCCCTGAACTGCTTACATGGTAGGTGGCAGAAAAAGCTGGTTTAATGCTAACCCACAGTAGACAAAATAAAATCAGTTTTATAAAATTGGATGAATTCATACTGTAACTTTAAAAATGAAAGAATTTTATCTGGCAAAAATACAATATTTATAAGTTTGTTCTATCACTACTGACTGAGTCACCTGTTCAGGGACTTATTCTTGAAAAATCATAATTCGTTAATGGAAAACTGCTTTTCATGTCATCATCTGACTCATGAGGGAGAGTTTTAGGTCCCTTCCTTTCGCTTCCAGTCTGAGTCACTCGCAGAGGACTCAGAAATATAGAATCCCTTTCAGGTGCCTCAGTCTGGATATAGGTAACTCGATATGGATACCTCTCATCAGGAGGATCGCTGAGTCTCTTCCTTTGTCAGGTGACTTAACTGGAGTGAGGTGATGAATTAGCTAAAACTCTTCATCATCAACATCCATTTCTTCAGGGTCATCATCGTTGTGATCATGTTCATTTGGCCTGTTTCCACCTAATGGACGTTTATTGTAGTGGCCGCTATGCCCGCCTTCTCCGGTACGTTTGTAATATTTAATAAATCCGAAAAGTAGTTTTTTGGAAGTATTGAGCAATTCAATCATTTCTTCCAACACTTGTTCGTCAATATAACCCAGTTTGTTGGCCAGATACACATGCGATTCAACTTCATAAATCAGGTCGCGGGCGCGAAAAAGATGTTTCAATGATTCTTTACCATGTTTACGGCTGGCAGCAACAGAAATATTAGCCGGAATATTGGCAACAGTTCTACGCAGTAAAACCGCTAAGCCGGCATTACCTTCTTCACCAAAGTTATTTGCAATTTGAAAAGAGCGTTTTGCAAGTTCCATGGCAGCTTTCCAAACTTCAAGTTCTGTAATTTGCATCATGACTGTCATAATTGTCGTATTAAGGTTTATTTATTAAAAAAAGGCATTTTAACAACATTGGCTTTTAAAAGCTTATTTCTTATTGAGATATAAATTTCTGAACCTGGTTTTGACCAAGCTGAAGCTACATATCCCATGGCAATATTTTTTCCTGTAAATGGTGAATTTGTACCTGAAGTTACTTCACCGATTTTTTCATTGTTTTCATTTAAAATTTCGCAATAATGACGAGGAATACCTCTGTCAATCATTTCAATACCTACTAATTTTTGTGCAGGACCATCGGTTTTAATTTTTAAATGATGATCTTTACACATAAAATCCTTAGTAAAACTGGTAATCCATCCTAAACCTGCTTCAATTGGTGAGGTTGTGTCGTTAATATCGTTTCCATACAGACAGAAACCAGCTTCGAGACGTAAGGTATCGCGCGCACCCAATCCGATTGGTTTCAATCCTGTTTTTTCGGCATCTTTCATAAAAATATCCCATATCAAAGGCATATCTTCAATTTTGGTATAAATTTCAAATCCACCAGAGCCTGTATAACCGGTGGTTGAAAAAATTACATCTTTTATTCCGGCAAACTCAGTAATAATAAATGTGTAATAGGTCATTTCGCTGAGGTTGGCTGAGGTATAGGGTTGCAAAACCTTGATTGCTTCAGGCCCCTGAACAGCTACCTGAGCAATTGTATCAGAGATATTTGTCAGACTGACATTGAAATTGGTTTTATTTTTATTGACCCATTCCCAGTCTTTGTCAATATTGGCAGCATTTACAACCAAAAGATAACTGTTTTCGGCAAACATATAAACCAATAAATCGTCAACAATACCTCCTGCATCGTTTGGAAAGCAGGAATACTGTACTTTGCCAGGGAATAATTTTGAAACATCATTCGATGTAATGTATTGTAAAAAGTTGAGGGCATCAGGTCCGCTTACTTCGAATTCGCCCATATGAGAAACATCAAAAATACCGCAGTTATTGCGTACTGCATTGTGTTCATCTACAATTCCGGAATAATAAACAGGCATATTGAAGCCTGCAAATTCGACCATTTTTGCACCTAGGTTAATGTGCTTATCAGTTAATGCTGTCGCTTTCATTTTATAGTTGTTATATTTTTGGTGCAAATTTATAAAAATAATCTATTCAGGAAAAAAATAATTTCCTGTTGTTTGCTTGCTTTTTCTTTTAAATCATGAGTATAAAAGCAAATATTCTGATTTTATTTATCAACCCAAGCGTTTTATTGCCTGAAAGTATTTATCCGGTATTTCACCCTGACTGGCCAGTTCATAATCTTTAAAACTGCAGGGGATAGTTTCAATACCTTCCTGTTCTGTTATATTCATTGGAATTTCCATCCACCAGCGGTTTGTTTTCCGGCTTTTATAAAAAACAATAGGAACAGAATTCATCGTATTGGTGGTAATGTATTTAATGAAATTGATATCATCACCAATGTGTAATTCATTAAAGCGGTGAATAACACCATCGGTAAAATACCAGATGATTTGTGCAATTAAACGTGCTGTTTGCTCCATCATATCGTATTGATGAAAATAACCATAAATACCAATTGTTGCTAATTTATCACTTAAACCTGCAAAACGGGCTAATTTACAGGCCTCTTCGGAAGTAAAACCACTTGGAGAAGGATGATAGCTTCCGGGAGCATCGGCTTGCCGGATTGAAGAAATATCAAAACTGAGTACTTCGGTATTTCGAAGAATAGGTTCTGTATCATCAATGTTTTCTCTGACTTTACCCAATCGGACACTTTCAAAATAGAATTTATCCATCATTCGAATAGCATTGGTATCGCAAAGATAGTTTTGAAGTCCGAAATAGCTTAAATTAAAGAGATAGGAGGGGTCTCTCAATAAAATTCGGGATAAATAATTATCGCTGATTACTTCGTCATTTTCATCAAAAAATAAATCTAAGCGTTGGTCAATACAGGTAAGATTGACATATTTTTTTAAATATTCATAAGCCAGATACTGCGAATAGGTTACATCCTGACTATTGCAAATGACTATCGGTATCATGCCCAAGGAGATTAATTCACTCAAAGCATAAGCAAATTTTTCGAAAATTTTAATGTCGGAACTGTCAAACATAAAATTCCCTAAATCTGCAATTGTTTTTGCATATTCTTTTTTGGTATATGAATACAGGTGATTGCGAATTAAATTTCCTTCAAAATCTGATTTTTCATTAATAACAGAAATAATAGCTATTTTTTTACCTGTAAGGTCAGGGAAAGTTCTGTCGTGTATTGAAATATTGTTTATCCAGCAGTCGGAAGTATTATTATTTACATTAAGTTCTTCATTAATGTTTACTGGTAAAAATAAGTCGCTTAAATTCATCATAACAATAATTTTACGGCAAAACTAATAAGAGCAGATTTTTAATATTGTTAAACTTATTCACAGCTGAGGCATGCGATTAAAAAATGGATTATTTTTGCATTTTGTTTTAAAATTATCCAATGATACTATTAACAGGTTCTACAGGTTTTACAGGTTCGTACATACTGTATGAGTTATTTAAAAGAAAAGAAAAGGTGCTTGCATTAAAGCGTTACGATAGCTCTTTTCGTCAGATTGAATATGTTTTCAGGTTGATGAACAACGACAGAACCATTACTTTTGATGATTATATCAGCTATTTTAAATGGGCAGACGGAGATATTACAGATTTTCTTGCTATGGACAATCTGTTGGAAGGAGTTGATACAATTATGCATTGTGCTGCCTTTGTGAGTTTCAGCAAAGCCGAAAAGGAAAAAGTGCTTGAAACCAATGTAAAAGCAACCGCAAATCTGGTAAATTCAGCTCTTGTTCATGGTGTTAAAAACTTCCATTTTGTCAGTTCGATTGCTGCATTAGACCGTAATTCCGATAATATTTCGGATGAAAGTATGTTTCCGGTCAATAAAAAATTCCTTTCTACTTATTCGCATTCAAAATATTTATCGGAAATGGAAGTATGGAGAGGATATGCAGAAGGTTTGCAAGGGATAATTGTTAATCCGGGTGTTATATTGGGTCCGGTTTTGGAAAATCATAGCATTGCCCAGATAGTAAACCTGATTAGAAAAGGATTTCGCTTTTATACCGATGGTGCTAACGGCTATGCAGATGTAAGAGATGTAGCAAGTTTTTTTTATGAATTGAGTGCTGATCAAAAGTATTATAACGAAAGATATGTCCTCGTATCTGAAAATGTTAGCTATAAAGAGTTATTTTCAATGATGGCAGAAGCATTGAATATTAAAGCCCCCAATATAAAAGCCGGTAAAAAACTTGCTCATTTAGTAGCTTTTTTTGACAGATTAAGAGCTGCATTTACAGGAAGAGATAGTGTGATTACCAATGAAATGCTCTCTCTTATCAGTTCAAATTTCTTTTATGACAACACAAAAGTCAGGAATGCCACCGGCAGAGAATTTATTCCTGTAAAACAATCAGTAAAAGATATGGTGAATTTAATCAGAGAATAAAGCATGGAATTCAAACTGCACTCATCCTATTCTCCGCAAGGCGATCAGCCCGATGCTATACGGCAACTTTCCGATGGAGTTGAAAGAGGAGAAAAATATCAGGTTTTATTGGGAGTTACGGGCTCTGGTAAAACATTTACTATGGCCAATGTGATACAGAATTTGCAAAGACCGGTTCTGGTATTAAGCCATAATAAAACTTTGGTTGCTCAGCTTTATGGTGAATTCAGACAGTTTTTTCCTGAAAATGCAGTTGAGTATTTTGTCAGTTATTACGATTACTATCAGCCCGAAGCTTACCTGCCTCATTCTGATACATATATTGAAAAAGATCTGCAAATTAATGCTGAGATAGAAAAACTCAGGCTCAGAGCAACTTCCTCATTATTGTCAGGTAGAAGAGATGTGATTGTAGTTGCTTCAGTGTCTTGTATTTATGGTATTGGAAATCCTGAAACATTCAGAAATGCCACCATTCTTTTGCAAAAAAATCAATATATTGACCGCAAAGAACTTTTACATCAATTGGTTGATAGTTTGTATGCACGTACAAGTACTGAACTGAATAATGGAACATTCAGAGTGTCGGGCGAAGTCATTGACATTTTTCCGACATACTCCGAAACAGCGTTCAGAATTGTATTTTTTGACCGACAGATTGAAATGATACAGCATATTGAGCCAAAAAGCGGGAGAAAAATTGAAGAATTAGAAAGTTTGGTTGTTTACCCTGCCAATTTATTTGTTACTCCACCTGAAATGATGGATGTAGCATTAAGAGAGATAAAAAAAGATATGATTTTGCAAACCAACAGGTTTGAGCTTGAGGGGAAATTGCTGGAGGCAAAGCGATTGCAGGAACGTGTTCATCTTGATATGGAAATGATTAAAGAACTTGGATATTGCAATGGTATAGAAAACTATAGTCGTTACTTTGACAAACGCCAACCCGGTGACCGACCTTTTTGCCTGCTCGACTATTTTCCTGATGATTACATAATGATTATAGATGAAAGCCATGTTACACTGCCTCAGGTCAGAGGTATGAGTGGTGGCGATCGTGCACGTAAAATTGTTTTGGTTGATTATGGTTTCAGGTTGCCGGCAGCATTAGACAACAGACCACTGAATCCTGAAGAGTTTGAGTTGATGCAAAATCAGGTGATTTTTGTGAGTGCTACTCCTGGTTCTTATGAGTTGACTAAAACCGGTGGTGCTGTTGTAGAACAATTGGTGAGACCTACCGGCTTGTTAGACCCCTTGATAGAAATCCGCCCTTGCCAGAACCAAATTGATGATCTTCTCGGAGAAATTGATGAAAGAGTTAAAGCAGGTGAAAGAGTTCTTGTTACTACCCTGACCAAACGAATGTCAGAAGAACTCAGCAAATATCTGCTGAATTTAAACATACGAGCAAAATATCTGCATTCTGAAATTGATGTCCTCGAAAGGATAGAAATATTAAGAGATTTACGATTAGGAAAGTTTGATGTTTTGGTTGGGATTAATCTTCTACGCGAAGGTCTCGATTTACCTGAAGTGTCGTTGGTAGCCATACTTGATGCTGATAAAGAAGGTTTTCTACGCTCAGAAACGTCAATGACACAAACAGCTGGTCGTGCAGCCCGAAATATTAATGGAAAAGTGATTATGTATGCCGATAAAATAACAGGCAGTATGCAACGCACTATTGATGAAACCAACAGAAGGCGCGAAAAACAGGTAAATTACAATTCAGTAAATAAAATTACACCTAAATCAATCAAAAAGAGTATTGAAGAAATCATGACGCAAACATCGGTTGCTGATGCATCAAAAGTTACTAAAATAAATTATGAATTCACTGATGAAATCAATTTAGTGGCAGAACCTGTTGTCAATATGATGAATAAAAAACAGCTCGAAAATGCAATTTTAAATACAGAAAAAAAGATGAAACAGGCAGCAAAAGAACTCGATTTTATCCTTGCTGCTCAATACCGGGATGAATTATTTGAGCTGAAAAGAATTTTTAAAGAAAAGTTCTAATTATTGACCAATTACAATATTTCTGTCAACAGCTTTATAATGCCCAACCCTGTTGCCTCCAGCACTGGTTCCCTTTTCGAGTATAGTCCTATATTCTCTGTGCATGGTCATCAAACCTGCTCCTGTACCCAGTTTTTGAAGTTTATTTAAAGGGAAAATGATGCTTTTGGCATACTGGTTATTGGTTATAATAGTTTGTAAATCATTTTGCTTGGTGCCCTTGATAAAAACAGTTACAGATTCATTTGCAGCAAGGCCAAGGCTGTCGCCTACCCAAAACATCTCATAAGCTGCAGTTACCGGAAGTGTGTCAAGTGCAGCAGGAAAAGCAATTGGTGATAGGATGCTTACTTTATTTTTAAAAGTATCATTATCAAGGTCAACATACTGAAATGTACCTTGATTGGTGTAGCCTGCAATCTGCCTTTCATAATATGCCAATGCAGGTTTGAATGACATAAGTTCACCTTCAAACCTCACCTCTGCCGGAGATTTTAATTCTAAGAGTGTACCTGTTGCATTACTGAATTTAAATACAGCACGGGCATAAGTAATGTCTTTATTTGCATCATAATGTATCGTGTATTCTGCCCAGATTTTGTCCTGATTGACATTGTCGGAGGTTTCTCGCTGACAATTTGCAAAAAAGAGAAATGTTGCCACTGATAAAATGGAAAGAATCGCTAAATTTTTCATTTCTTTAAAATTTATTTGATCATCCGTTATTATACCAGTAATTAGTTGTCATAGCAATTGTAAGCCTATCAAAGAGTTTTTCTCCAAAATAT
>Ga0209835_1001420_pt1 | contig 13430 bp, 16 predicted proteins | sample LakKivwa52mmetaG_FD_184138 | JGI IMG/M metagenome (GOLD analysis project Ga0209835, IMG submission 184138) | Anoxic lake water microbial communities from Lake Kivu, Rwanda to study Microbial Dark Matter (Phase II) - Lake Kivu water 52m metaG... | ecosystem: Environmental > Aquatic > Freshwater >...
GCGTCAGCGGCGTCTGGCGGGTGACGGGCAATGCGGTGGGCGAGGCCGCCGGGGTGGGAAAGAGCAGCGGGGTGGAAGTTGGTTGCAGGGTGGGCGGCGGCGTGGCAGTCGGAATAGCCGCTGTAGGGCCGGCTGCCGTCGCCGGAGGGTTGGTCGCATGGATGGATGGCGGCGGGTGGTTCGGGCCGCTCAATTTGGACGCTGGTACGCAGGCAGTGGTCAATATCAACAGCAGGCAGCCCAGGAAGTGACGAAGTTTCATCTTTACCCTCTCGGTAAGGTTCGGTACAATCGCTTTGCTCATCTTGAAACCGTCCCGAAGGTTCCTAAAAAAGAAAATTTCCCATTCAAAAACCTTCGGGACGTTCTATACATTATCGGAGGTTCCCATGCCCATTTACGACATTTCCCTGACGATTTCCCCCGCTATGCCGGTCTGGCCGGGCGACCCGGCGGTGGCGCTGGAGCAGGTCGAGTCGATGGATAAGGGCGCGGAGTACAACATGACCCGCCTGGCGATGAGCGTCCACGCTGGCACGCATGTCGATGCGCCCCATCATTTCCTCAACGACGGCCGCACGGTTGAGTCGCTCGCGCTCGATGTGTTGACTGGCCCCTGTTATGTCCTGCAACTTCCTGACGATGTGGACGAAATCACCGCCGAGGTGCTGGAGCGGACGCCGATACCGGACGGGGCCGAGCGCCTGTTGTTCGGGACGCGCAACTCGCGCTGGTGGGCGCAGGGCGTGAAGGAGTTCCAGACCGATTTCGTCGCTATCAGCGAGGATGGCGCGCACTGGCTGGTGGAGCGCGGCGTCAAACTGGTCGGGGTCGATTACCTGTCGGTTGCGCCGTATCACCAATCTGTCCCTACACACCGGGTTTTGCTCGAGGCAGGTATTGTCGCGCTGGAAGGCGTCAATCTCTCACAGGTTCCGCGCGGATTTTATGAACTATATTGCCTGCCGCTTAAATTGGCCGGGAGCGATGGCGCGCCAGCCAGGGCAATCCTGGTGGCGCGAGATTAAGCTCGCGTTACGGGTAACAGGAAGCCCCCATCGACCACAATCGTCTGGCCGACAATCATGCGTGCGGCGGGCGAACACAGGAAGGCCGCCACCCCGGCCACATCTTCGGGCGTCACCAGTCGCCCGGCAGGGACGCGCTCAGTAAATTTTTGCAGGATGTTCTCTTTATTCTCCATCGCTGCGAAATGAGTCAGGGCTTCGGTTTCGACCACGCCCGGCGAAACGGCATTGACCACGATGTTCTTCGAGATGAGTTCCACCGCCAGGTGGCGGGTGAGCGCTTCAAGGGCGGCTTTGCTGGCCCCCACGACAACGTAATCTGGCAAGACGCGCGTTGAACCTGCCGAGGTGATGCTGACGATGGCCCCGCCGCCGCGTTTTTCCATGAGCGGAACCGCTCGCTGCGCCCCGAACAACAGCGAGCGGGCGTTGATGTTCATCGTCCAGTCCCAGCCTTTGGGTTTTTGTTCGAGGGCCGGGCGGTTGTAGCCCGAGGCGGCGTTGTGGATGTAGAAATCCAGCCCGCCGAAGGTTGTTTCGGTTTCGTCGAACAGGCGGTTCAAGTCATTCAGGTCGCCGATGTCGGCTTTGACCAACAGGGCGCGGCGTCCGAGCGCTTCGATGTCGCGGGCGGTTTGCTCAGCGGGGGCGCGGTTGCGGAAGAAGTTGACGACCACATCCGCGCCCAGGCGGGCAAAGTGCAGGGCAATGGCGCGTCCGATTCCGCGCCCGGAGCCGGTGATGAGGGCGGTTTTTCCGGTGAAGTTGGTCATGGTGGTTGGTGATTGGTAATTCGTAAGTCAGTCGAAGTAGATGTTGAGGTCAGAGCAGTCGAAGCGGTTGCCGCAGTTGGGGCAGGTTACTTTGCACTGCCGCTCGACCATCTCGCTGCCGCAGCGGTCGCAGTGATAAACCCGCGCCGGTTTTCTTTCTTCTTTCTTCTCTTTTTCTTCACTCATATCGAACCGGCTTGAACAGGGACGTGTCGAAGTGTTCCAGCCGCTCCGGCCCGAGGCGGGTGATGGTTTCCATAACGGTAGACAGGTCTCGGCGGAGTCCGCCCACATCCACGCCCCGGCACGCATCAGGCCAGGGCGCGAGGAGTTTCATGCAGCGGTCGAACATCTTTGTCGCGCCTCCATAGTTATTGCGCGTGATGTGCAGGTACATCACTGCCGCCTGGAGAATCCCCTGGTAGAGATAGCGGATTTCACCCTTTTTGTCACGCCAGGCGTCTTCGAGCGATTCATGCGCCTCGAAGTATTCGCCGCGATTGAACAGTTCCAGTCCGTGACGGGCGGCGGGGGGCAGGGGAGCGGAGCAGTCGTCCATCCGCGCAGTATATCACAGGGATTTGGAGTACAATCGCGCCATGCGCAAACTGTTGGAGTACAAGGGAATTGTGGTCGCCCTGGCCCTGGCCGGATTGGCGGGGCTGGTGATATTGACCGCCGCGCTGGGGGAGGCGCGCTTCCAGCCCGCCGGGCCTTCGCCGTTCTCTTTCGGGCCAATGCGCGCCGCGTCTGGCGCCGATGATGTGATTCCGTTTCCGTTCCTGGAAGAGTTGTTTTTTGCCATCCTGGTGCTGACGGTGTTGGCGTTTATATACTCCGTGCTCAATCCTAAAACCCGCAAAAGGATTTTGATGGCCCTGTTGCGCTTTGGTTTGACGGTGCTGGTGCTTGGGTGGGTCATGCAGTATGTGACGCTGGAGCGGCAGGAGGAAGCCGAATTGCCCGAGGCCGGCCGGCCTGCCTCGGAAACCATACCGGATTTTTCGGCGCCGCCCCCCGAATTTGTCGAACCGGAAGTCAATTCGTACCTGGTGTATATCGTCAGTTTCGTGGTGGCGTTGGGCGTGGTGGCGCTGGCCTGGAGCCTGCTTTCACGTCGTCCGCAGGCCCGTCACACCGCGATACTGGAAGATGTGGCCGGGATTGCCCGCCGGGCGCTGGCCGGTTTGCAGGACGGACGCGATTGGGATGACGCCATCATCGCCGCCTACGTCCACATGACCGAGGTCGTGACTGCTGAACGCGGTCTCATCCGCCAGCCGGATGTAACGCCCGCCGAGTTCGCCGCGCGTATGGAGCAGATGGGCCTTCCCGGCGAGGCCGCGCGCACGCTGACCCGCCTGTTCGAGCAGGTGCGCTATGGCGGGCAGGCCTCCACCCGGCAGGAACGCGACCTGGCGGTGGCGGCCCTGAATGCCATCCTGCGGGCCTGCGGCGTCTCCACGGCTTCGTCATCATTTTCCTACAGCCCGGCCGGCAAGGGGGAGAGTTCGTGACGACCAATCGGAAGCGTTTCGTCTGGCTGCTGCCGGTCTGGTTGGCGGCGGCCTTGTTGCTGGCCTTCTTTTTGCGCGATGTGGTTTTCCAGTTGGTCATCCAGCCGGTGTTGTACCTGTTCTGGATGTTGAACCTGTTCTATCGCGCCATTCCACAGGTCATTTTGTGGGCAGTGCTGCTCTCCATTTTGCTCATGTTTGCGATTTCATTCATCTCTCGCAACATCTCGTTTGGCGGCCTGCTGCCGCGCAAGCGCGAACCGAAGCATGGCCCGGTGCAGGGACTCGCCCGCACGCTCCAGCATAAAAGCCAGGGAACCTATTTCAAATGGCAGGTGGCGCGTTCGCTGTCTGAAATTGCGCTCGACTTGCAGGAATTGCGCGCGCACGACGAGACCCGCGTCCTGCGTTTTGATGAAGCGTCCGCTGACCCGCAAGTGCGCCGCTACCTCGAAGCGGGTCTCAATACCAGTTTCTCCGATTACCCCATGTCGGGCATTTTCCAGCCCCGGCGCGAAACGCCCTTCGACATCGAACTCGACCGGGTGATTGACTACCTCGAATCCCAAAAAATGGAGACCGAACATTCATGATTGCAGACGTTCGTGATGTGGCTGCCCTCGGGCAGAAAGTGATTATGGAAGTAGAACGGGCGGTGGTGGGCAAGCCCGACCTGCTGGCCGATGTGATGTGCGCCGTCCTGGCGGGCGGACACGTTTTGTTCGAGGATTTCCCCGGCCTGGGCAAAACGCTCATCGCCCGCAGTTTTGCCACCGCGCTCGGGTTCGAGTTCAAGCGGATTCAATTTACGCCCGACCTGCTGCCCGGTGACATTACCGGCGGCTATATCTTCAACCGCGCCGAAAACCGCTTCGAACTGCGCCAGGGGCCGGTGTTTGCCAACCTCATCCTGGCTGACGAAATCAACCGCGCCTCGCCCAAGACCCAGAGCGCCCTGCTCGAAGCCATGCAGGAAGCCCGTGTCACGCTCGAAGGCGAGACCCTGTCCCTGCCCGACCCGTTCATCGTGCTGGCGACCCAGAATCCCATCGAATACGAAGGCACGTTTCCCCTGCCCGAAGCCCAACTCGACCGCTTCATGTTGAAACTGACGGTTGGCTATCCCTCTGTGCAGGAGGAAAAAGAAATCCTGCACCGCCGCCACCAGCGCCAGCAGGAGGAAGTCACGCTGCTGCCCGTCACCAACGCGGCCGATGTGCAGGAAATGCGCAAGGTCATCGAAACCATCCACGTCGATTCTGACCTGGAACTCTACATCGCCCAACTGGTGCATGAAACCCGCGACGACCGGCGCGTGGCGGTGGGTGCCTCCCCGCGCGCTTCGCTCGCCTTCCTGAAGATGGCCCGCGCCCGCGCCGCCCTGCTGGGACGCGCCTTTATCACCCCCGACGACATCAAGCATTTTGCCGCGCCGGTTCTCAGCCATCGCCTGGTCATGCAGCCCGAATATTGGATGGGCCGCCGCGTGGCCGAAGAAGTCATCACCGCCGTCTTTGCCAAAGTGCCGGTGCCGGTCATTAAAGCGGATGAAAGATGATGATGGAAGGATGAACTTTTCGTTCCCTTCCCTTCATCTTTCATCTCTCATCTTTCACCTTTCCCATGTCTCGTCCCTTCCTTCTCGGCATTCTCATCGCCTTCCTGCTGATTGGCGGATTGGTCACGCTCGACCCACTCTGGCTCGAACTGGCCCTGCCGCTGGCGGTGTACCTGCTGGCCGGGTTTATTCTTTTCCCTGAAAAAGTCAACCTCGCCATCGAACGCAGCCTCAGCCTGGAACGCGCCGCGCCGGGTCAGCCCGTCACCGTCACCCTGCGCGTCACCAACCGGGGCGTCCGCCTGCGCCAGGTTGCCCTGCGCGACTCCCTGCCCGATTTTGCCGAGCTGACCGACGGCTCTGCCACGCGCCTGCTCGACCTGCGCCAGGGGGAAACGGTCGAATGGCAGTATACCTGGGTCGGCAAGCGCGGCTACCATCGCTTCGAGGGCGTCGAAATCATCGCAGGCGACCCGCTGGGACTCATTTCCCTCCGGCAGTATCTTCCCACCGGCGGACAGGTGCTTGTGCTTCCCACCGTGCCACGCGTGCGGCGGATTGTCATCCGTCCGCGCGTCACCCGCGTCTATGCCGGGAACATCCCGGCCCGGCAGGGCGGCACAGGCACAGACTTTTTCGGCGTCGCCGAATACCAGCCCGGCAGCCCCATGCGCGCCGTCAACTGGCACGTCTCCGCCCGCCACCAGCAGGCCCTTTTCGTCAACGAATACGAACAGGAGCGCGTCGCCGATGTCGGCATTATCCTGGATGCCCGCCTGCGGGCCAACGACCTGGGCGAAGGCCGCTCCATCTTCGAGCATTCCGTCCTGGCGGCGGCCTCCCTGTCCGACGCCTTCCTCAGCGCCGGCAACCGGGTCGGGCTGCTCATCTACGGCCTGTACATCAACTGGACCAACCCCGGCTACGGCAAACGCCAGCGCGAGAGTATCCTGCACGCCCTGGCGCGCGCCGTCCCCGCCGAAAGCCAGGTCTTCTCCGGAATTTACATTCCTCGCCGCCTGTTCCCGCCCAAATCGCAAATCGTTTTTGTCAGCCCGCTGCTTTCCGATGATGTCGAGCCGCTCATCCGCCTGCGCGCCGCCGATTATCCCCTCTATCAGCCTGCAAAAACTGCGTCATGCCGGGGTGCAGGTTGTCGATTGGGATGTCGCGCGGCCCTTCGACCAGGCCGTCGAGAGCGTCCTGTCGCGTCCCCCGGCCCTGATTCGCGCCATCGGCGCGGGAGGCCGCCTGTGACGCGCTTCCTGGTTTATGGATGTACCGGGATTGGATTGCTGACCCTGGCCGCTGGCTGGGCGACGACCGGACTCTGGCCTTTGGGCATTGTCCTGCTCCTCCTGACTCCCCTCAGCCTGTACCTCGTTAAACGAAAATTTACGCCCGCCCTCGACATCGCCCTCGCCCTGGGAGTCATCGCTGCTGCCCTCGGCATTTCCGCCGGGATGTCCCTGCCCTACGCCCTGACCGGAACCCTGACCCTGCTCGCCGCCTGGGACCTGGACGGATTCTCCCGCCGCCTGGCCTTCGCCGCCCCGCCCGATGGGCCAGACGCGCTCCAATCGCGCCACCTGCTCTGGCTCGGAATGCTGCTCCTGCCCGCCCTGGGAATCAGCCTGATTGTGCTGAATATCCGCCTGCAATTCAATTTTGAATTGGTTGTGGGGCTGGTGGTGCTGGTCTTTGCCAGCCTGGCGGCCCTGCTCGGCTGGCTGTCGAAACTCCAGCGCTGAATCACAACCTCCCCGTCAAATTTGGCGGGGAGGTTGCTCAGGAGGAGGAGATGGCTCAGCGGTCGTTATCGGGATATTCATCGTGTTCAACGGGCGGCATGGGTTCGGCGATGATGAACAGGCGGCCCCAGGAGGGTTCGTCGTCCTGCGCAATGCAGGTTTGCAGGGTCAGGTGGCCTTTCCCGGAATACATTTCGAAAAAAACTTGCTCGACGGTTTTGGTTTCGCCGGTTTCAAGGTCAAGGAAGGGCGTGTAGGGGCTATTCGGCGAAAGCGCCTGGTAGCGAATGATTTTCGTCACAACAAAAGTTCCGATTTTGCCGTTTCCGTACACCAGGCTGACTTTGTCGCCTTTTTCGATGAGCGAGAAATGTTCACCAGCCAGGTGATTGTGCGCCAACATGCCAATCGTGCCGTAGCGGCGCGCCATCGAGAATTCGGTCACATAGTCGCTAGCCGATGAAACGTACGCGGGGTTATCTTTGGGCTGCTGGACAACCGGCAGGGCAAAGGCATCGCGCACATAGACCCCGCGAACGACAGTCGAGCGGCCATTCTCGACGCTGCTGACGAAACTGTGCAGGCTGGGCAGCGCCAGGGTCTCGGCGCGGGCAGGCAGCAGGCCAAAGGTCAGGGCGTAGACCAGGACGAGCAGCAGGCTGGTGAGTTGGGTAAAACGTTTGGGTGCCATTGCGTAACTCCACGACAAAGGCACCCACTGCAAACCAACAAAGTATGGTTTGTTTTCGGCGGCTCGGCGGTCATGGCTTCCCCTGGAAGCGTTAGACCCGTGGCTTTGCGTCGCCGGTTTTCACCGGGTTTGCCTTTATCGATACAAATTTTTGAAAAGTCCTGTTTGGTACAAACAATATTTTACTTACTTTATCCGTTTTTCACCTTGCAGGGACTTATCGTCTCCATTACAGGGATGCAAACCGGCCGGGCGGCGACCTTACAGGCTTGTAAATATACACGGAGTCCGAAGTCTCCAGGCTTCGGCCAAAACCGGGAGATTTTGGACTCCTGGCGGGCAACCGACTATCTGGAGTCCGAAGTCTCCTGACTTCGGCCAAAATCGGGAGATTTTGGACTCCAGGACGCAAGCCAATCTTCGGTCTGTTTCGGCGTCTCGAAGCGGTAAATGCGTAGGTGTCCGTATTCCGGCAGGGCAAACAGTTGGGGATATTCGCGTTTGCGCCGCCAGTAGGTTTTGAACAGCCAGTGCCAGAGCGAGTCGTCAGACCAAAGTTTGAAATGAACCCACAGCGTTTCCCGGTTCGTTCCCCATAGCAACTCCCGGCTCCACCAGCGTTGGAAAATGCGGCGGGTCAGCCGCCAGAACACCGTCCAGAAGGGATAATCGAGCCACAGGACGACCTCGGCGCGCGGCCAGATGATGTCGCGGGTGATGCGGTAATTCCCTGCGACGACCCAGCCAGGCGCGCGGGTGGCGTCATCCACCAGGGCGCGGAATTCTTCATTCGACGCTTCCACCCATCCGGGCCGCCAGTGGAGCGCGTCCAATTCCACAAAATCCAGGTTCAGTTTTTGGGCGAGTTTTTCGGCCAGGGTGGATTTCCCAGAACTGGTTGTGCCGACGACCACCAGGCGGGTGTAGGGAAAGGGTTCCATGCGGCTCCTTTTGTGAAAACGGGAACGTATTATAATTCGTATTGCGTTGGGCTATCTCGGAGTCAGCAACTCCAAATCTAAAAAGGACGCGAATAAGACCTTAAAATCCGCTCTTGTCCGTTCTCGTCCGCGTCCCAATTCTCTTGTTTTGATTTTAGGCAATTGCCCGCGTAGAAATTCATCATTCCTAATTCCTAACTGGCGTTTAGAGTTCGTTTGCAATCAAAACCTTTTGGACACGGATTACGCGGATTACACGGAATCTCACGGATTTTTCTTAAAAAATCCGTGCGCCCCCTCCGGGGCAGTCCGCCGAATCCGTGAAATCCGTGTACGGGTTTTGGGTTTTTCGCGCCAAGTAATTCTTGCTTTTTGTCTTTCAGGGCAAATCAAAATGAACTCTAAACTCAAGTTCCTAATTCACCATCAGGAGATTTCATGTTCGATTTACCCGATTCTGAAATTTTGCCCCTCTCGCGTGAACACGTTTTTTGGACCTGGTCGGCCCAGGCCAGGGTCAACCCGATAGCCGTCAAGCGCGCCGAAGGCGTTTACTTTTGGGACGTGGACGACAAGCGTTATCTCGATTTCAATTCGATGACGATGTGCGTCAACATCGGGCATGGCAACCAGCGCGTTATCCGCGCCATGCAGGAGCAGGCCGCCGAATTGCCCTACGCCGCGCCGGGCATGACCACCAAAATCCGGGCGCTGGCTTCGCGGGCGGTGGCCGAAATTACCCCCGGCGGACAACTCTCGAAAGTCCTGTTCACCCTGGGTGGCGCGGATGCCAACGAAAACGCCATTAAACTGGCGCGCGGCTATACCGGACGGCATAAAATCCTGACCCGTTACCGTTCCTATCACGGCGCGACGGCCGGCGCGATGGCCGCCACCGGCGACCCGCGCCGCCAGATGTGGGAACCAAACCTGATGCCGGGCGTGGTGCATTTCCTCGACCCATATCGCTATCGCTCGACCTTCCATCGCACCAACCCGAACATTTCTGAGGCCGATTTTGCCCAGGATTACCTGAACCACCTTGAAGAAATCATCCTGTACGAAGGGCCGGGGACGATTGCGGCGATTTTGATGGAGAGCGTGACCGGCACGAACGGCATTCTCATCCCGCCCGAAGGCTACATGCAGGGCGTGCGCGCGCTGTGCAACCAATACGGCATTGTGATGATTGCCGACGAAGTGATGGCCGGGTTTGGCCGCACCGGCAAATGGTTCGCCATCGAGCATTGGAACGTCGTCCCCGATATGATGACGATGGCCAAGGGCCTGACTTCGGCGTATGCCCCGCTCGGCGCGGTGGCGATGAAGCCGGAGATTGCGGCGGCTTTCGACGAGCGGGTCTTTGAATCAGGGTTGACCTACACCTCGCACCCGATTTCGCTGGCAGCGGCGGTTGCCAACATCCAGGTCATGAAGGACGACCGGGTTGTGGAACACGCCGCGGCGATGGGACCCATCCTCCACAAACTGCTGACCGATTTGGGCGAATCGCACCCCTCGGTCGGCGCGGTGCGTTCGATTGGCCTGTTCGGTATCCTCGAACTGGTCAGGAATCGGGAAACGAAAGAACCAATGACACCCTGGAACAGTTCCAGCCCGGAGATGGTTGCTTTCCGTAAATATTGCGTGGAGCGCGGCCTGTTCCTGTACACGCACTGGCACACCGTCCTCATCATCCCACCGCTGATTATCAACGAGGCGCAGTTGCAAGAAGGTTTCGCGGTGTTGGACAAGGCGTTGGAGATTACGGATAAGGCGGTAATCAGTGAGCAGTGAACAGTATTCAGTCACCAGTTTACAATGACCCCACCGACCGCGCCTGGCACTTCGCGCGCAGAGTATTTTTGGGGCGACGTCCTCGGCTCCGTGCGCCAGTTGACCGATGCCCAGGGCCGGATTACGCTGGCCAAGGCATACAACCCCTACGGCGAGGTGACTCAATCCGCCGGGGCGGGGCAGTCCAGTTATGGGTACACGTCCGAATACCAAGACTGTTACAATGACCTGGTGTACCTGCGCGCCCGCCACTACGCGCCTGCGATGGGACGTTTCCTGTCCAGGGATACGTGGGCGGGGGAGGCGAACCATCCGCTGTCGTTCAATAAATGGAACTATACATACTCAAACCCTGTGAATAGGATCGATCCGACAGGACAAAGCCCTCAATGTTTTGATCTGTTTCCTTGGGATACCTTTTGTTCCACACAAAGATTTTTAGAAATAGTTGCTTATGACAAACTTACAGCTGGCAAAAATGCTCTCACACTTGTTGCTTTATTTGAAGACAACGAGCTCAATACAAAACGTGCACACATAGCTGGGCGTACTGCATCTGAGCGTCTCGAGTGGATTTTGAAATTGACCCGAGGCTCAGATGATGATTTCTTTTTGGACAATTGTGTATATTATGGACATTTACCACTTCAATTTGGAGGTAGTAGCGACTTCGGAAATGATGATAATTATTTTAAGGATGAGTTACGAGATAACAAATTCTACGGTACGCAATGGACAAAAACCACTAAGGCATCTAACCAAGTCGGACATTTCTTAACTGCGGTTGCCTTTGGTTATAGTATGCCGCAGTTTATAAATGACTGGTTTGTCATTGGACATGAACTGAGAAGTGATAATGGGTCTGATCCCAATGGAGGACTAAGTCAGCAGATCTTTACAAACGTCACTGACCAAATGAAACAAAATTTTGCTAATGCGATTAAGGCCGACGAACAACTAGACTACCTAAAGAGAGACGAGCTACTTTGGGATATTCTGGATTTTGGCGTTTCTTTTGACTCCAATTACGTTGACCCAAGCAGAGAGGGTAATAGTCTTCAAGATCTTCGATTAACTGTGAGAGGCTATAGATTTGGTCAGTGGGTTTACAACCATTCTTCACAGAGCCCCAATGTTGCTGGTGCCTGGTTAAGATATTGGATTCTGAAATAAAGGTGGCTGAAATGAACCGGAAGTTTTGGAGGATTTGTATTTGGGGACTAATTCTGTTGTTGGCCGCTTGTATAAGCCAACCTGCTGGAGTGGGAGAATATGCTTTGATAGTCGGTGCCGGGCGTGGCAAATTTTTATTAGCCCATAGAGTCATTTATGTTGTAAACGAATATGGCACCATTCTCAATTTGGATGTACCAAAAGATCTGGGAAACAATCCTGAATGGTCGCCAGATGGTCAGTGGATAACTTATAGTCAAGTCATTCCAAACGCAAAATCTGTAAGCGACCGCGACATATTCGTGTTGAATTTAGCCACCAGTACCAATCCTATTCGTGTTACAGAAAACCCTGGTCCAGATGATATGCCCGTTTGGTCTCCTGATGGAACTAAAATCGCTTTTTATGCTTATGTTCCCAATATTTTAACTAATGGGATTTTTTTACTGGATGTAGAGTGTATAGTCAGAGGTAAAGCCTGCCTACCTAAACAAAAATTCTTGATTTCGGGTGTTGACCCGGCTTGGTCACCAAATGGAAAGAATTTAGTTTATCGAGATGAGACAAATTATGATATCTACATCGTTGATATCCAAAATCCTGTGAATGTAGTGGAAATTAGCCAAGGATTGGGACCTTGCGTATCCCCAAGATGGTCCCCGCATGGGGATCAAATTGCATTCATTTGTAACGAAACGATGTATTCCGTCGAGCCGGATGGAAAAAACTTGACAAAGCTAATATCGGGTGCTCTTTATCTCAGATGGTCCCCGGATGGAGAGAAAATTACATTTATAGGCACTGAAAAACTTGATTCACACCTGGGGCAATCTCTAGATCTAGAAGGCATGGTTTCCTCCACAGCCATATTCATAATGGATGCGAATGGAACAAATTTAAGACGTGTTACTAAAAGTAACGAGGAAAGTATAGGATGGTTTACTTGGCTTCTAGCCAGTAGTTTTCCAAATCGCCGCTAGTAAAATTCTCATTCTTCAAAATCTCTTTGGGAAGGTGCTTTGATATTCAAAACCGATTTTCATTGAATTATCAGGGCAACATCCTGGCTAATTAGAACCGAGATGTATGGTGATGGGTATCAATGGATAACGAAACAGATGCACCGATAAACGGATTGGCGCAATGACCGCTTGACCTTTCCCGCTTTGCAGTGATAACCTTCCGGCAAATCTCAGGCCAGGAGGCTATTTTCATGCGCAAACGCTCTCTGGTACTCCTTCACTGCCGTGCTGTCGCGGGTTCGCGCGTATCTCAGCGTGGTTTCCACGCGGCGGTGGCCCAGGATTGATTTCACGCCCCAGACCGACATCCCGGCGTTGAGTAATAACGTGGCGGCGGTGTGGCGCAGTTGGTGCGGGGTGGCTTTGACAGCGCAAGTTCGCCCCAGTGTTTTCAGCCGGGACTGGCAATATTGCCTGCTCATCGGTCGATGATAGCGGGTGAATACCAACGCTGACACCCTGGGCAAAGCCCTGAGCGCCTCCACCGCTGGCGGGCTGAGAAAAACCATGCGGTCTTTCTGCCCTTTGGACTGCTCAATGCGCAGGGTGCGCTGCTCCAAATCGACGGATTCCCATTTCAACCGGCGAACTTCGCAGGTGCGCAGGCCGGAATGGAGCACACCTGCACTTGCAGCGCAGGTGCAAGTGTGAGCAGCAGCCAGGCGCGGTCAAAAGATGGGATTTCGGCCTTCAAGAGTGTTTTGATGTCTGATACCGGCACATCGCGCGGCTGGGAGGGGCCGGTTTTCTGCGGACGCGCCTCCAACATGCGCTCACAAATGGGCTGACCGCTATCCTGGAGAAAGCGCAGGAAAGATTGCAGGTGCCATAACAGCGTGTTGAGGGTCGAGGGCTTGATCCCGGCTTTCATCCGTTCGCTGACGTAGGCGAACCAGCGTTTGGGGGTAATATCTGGCAAGCTGGCCGGTTGTGTTAATCGGGCGAATCCGCATAACTGCGCCAGCAGGTTGCGAGTCAGTTGGACGCGGTTGTCGGCGTGCCAGTTGCGGGAACGATATTCCACATAAGCGCGGATGTGATCAGCCAGCCAGTCGGGAATCTCCCTGAAATAGCCCTGCCAATTAACGGCCTTCTCCGGTTCGGGGAGGTTGCGCTGCAAACGGAGATACTGCGCCAGTTTTTTCAGTCCCTTTTCGTAGCCTGCCCTGGTGGATGGGG
>Ga0209835_1001422_pt1 | contig 13413 bp, 19 predicted proteins | sample LakKivwa52mmetaG_FD_184138 | JGI IMG/M metagenome (GOLD analysis project Ga0209835, IMG submission 184138) | Anoxic lake water microbial communities from Lake Kivu, Rwanda to study Microbial Dark Matter (Phase II) - Lake Kivu water 52m metaG... | ecosystem: Environmental > Aquatic > Freshwater >...
GTCCGGCTTGTCCGGGAAGCTCTCAACCTTGCACCCGAGAGCGGGCATATTTTCCGCCGTGAGATCGGCGTTTAACCGCAATTTAATAGCGGTCTCGATTGCTGATATTGTCATATCCCCAACTCCGTTTTACCAATTCATCCCGGGAAACGTCCGACCAACCCAGTCGGCCAGATCAACATACCACTCCTGCCCAATGAGAGGAAGCACAATCCACTGCCAGGCGGGCGTAAATACATGCCACATCCCTACGGACAGCAGCCAATCCAGAAACGACAACAAATCACTCATCAGCTCAACGTGTAATATGTATTTATCTTGCGTATCGTTGCCACAAACGGGCACCGTGCACCATACTGCTCCATCTGCGATATCAGCACCTCCGAACCCGTAAACACTACTCGCCGCCCGCCGTCAATCTCTATCTGCAAGGTCAAACACCGGTCCGTCTTATGCTTGCCTTTCGCCACACGGAATCCCAACACAGTCAGCTCACGGTTCAGCACCTCGTCAATCCTGATTTTATCGCCGTCCAAAACACGAGGAGCGTCAGCAAAATCCGAAAAGCGCTCCATCGTCACAGACCAAGTCTTTCCTTAATCTCGCTCTTGACCGACTCCACACCCGCATTATACCCGGCGAATACCTCCGCATACGAGTTTGCCGGCACGTTTCCTCCAGCAACAATCGCATCAACCTGAGCAATCACGCCAGCAAGCGTCTTGCGCAGAATGCCGACCTCTTCGCTCATAGCGTGTCTCGCCGCAACGATTTCCGAAACCGACGAGAAGTAAAGCCCCAATGGAGGTAAAGCAGCATGCACATCAAGATCTAGCAGCACGTAATCGAACCGGTACGACTGATCGTCACTATCCGGATCTGGAGGGACGACCTTATACCGAAAATGTAGTTTATCACCGACCTGCTCAATGAGAGCCGGTAAAACCGAACTATACCCGACGCCTACAGCCATATACCCTCACAAGATTATGTGTATCCGCCCACGATAACCATCCATTATATGCCGGGATGGAGTTTGTACGCCCAGCGTTTACGCTATTAACAAACCGCTTCACGATAGATTTTCGAACAAGAGTGAATTTCCCAAAAAACCTATAACCCAAAAAATCAACACCTCGAGCATCAACCGGGAAAACCTGCCAATTACTTTTCATTTTTAGCCGCAATTGATCGCGCAAATACATATCAATTCCTACTCTTAACGTATGAAGAGCCGCTTTATCTGCGCCAAGAATTACCATATCATCGCAATACCGGAAATAATACTTAACCCCGAGAGACTCCTTTATCCAATGATCCAAGCCAGACAGGTAGAGGTTTCCAAAATACTGACTCGTATAATTTCCGATAGGCACTCCTGGAGCACTATCAACAATCTCATCAAGCAACCACAATAAATCGCGATCTTTAATCTTCATTCGCAGCACACCTTTGAGGACTTGATGATCAATCGACTGATAAAATTTCCTCACATCCATTTTCAAACAATACCGCGTAGCATCCTCATCCTCCAGCGCCTCACGAACCCGCTTAACTCCGTCGTGTACCCCTCTCCCGGGTATAGCCGCATAAGAATCCCTGATAAGCGATCGAATCCAAACCGGCTCCATAACCTGGACAATCGCGTGATGAATGATTCTGTCAGGGAAATAAGGCAGTTTCCAAATTTTCCGCTCTTTCTGACCATCAGAAACTATCATCACCTCATAAGCCGAGTTTCGATAAGACTTTGTCACAAGCATATCTCGAACCCTCGCCAAATACCTTTCCCGATCACCCTCAACCATCTTCACTTCTTGATAATGCGACTTTCCCTTCCGCGCTTTATCGTGAGCCCTCTCGATGTTTTCCAAAGAACAAACCTCAGCCCAAACCTTACCAACCCTTTTCATACTTCCTGCTGCCCCCGGAACCTTCGATTATTCTACCAGTACCATCATCGGGGCCTTTGTTGTTTTTTGCCAAGAGGCACGGTCTCTGCAGCCAAATCCAGAAGCCTGCCTGAGAACCGATATTCGTATTCGAATTCGAAGCCGTGTTATTCGAATTCCACGCGCCCGCGCCTGCCGTAGTTCCGTTATTCGAATTGCTACCGACCAGAGCGCCGCGCAACCGGCCACCTCACCACAGAAACCAAAGAACAAAAATTGCCACGCGATCCGAGTTACGATTTCTGGAAGCCCGCCCGAGAACCGATATTCGTATGCGAATACGAAGCCGCGTTATCCGAATTCCACGCGCCCGCGCCCGCCGTAGCTCCGTTATTCGAACTGCTACCGACCAGAGCGCCGCGCAACGCCCCCGTTATGGCCACATAAAAATTGTCACCCAGAAACTTTGTACTATCACCGGTTGCTGCCGCGGAATGCAGCGGTTGTCCCGGAACAGGAGTGCCTTTATAACCACTCGTCCCGGGGAGAACGATGTCAGAGCCGGCAAGGGTTTTTAGTACCTCATATCCAGTCAGGCTCGATACACTGTAAGGTGGCGAGCTTTTGACATAAAGCTTGACCGACCCGGCATTTGCCGCATCGACCAGCACATCCGGCAATGATTGCCAGACGTTTCCATAACTATTTTCCACCCACATAACCCGAGATCCCGCAGCTAAAAACCCTGTCGCAACTTGCACAGCATAGCCTCTCTGCGCATTCATCAGCCCGCATCGTCCGATATAGCCTGTGTTTGTATCGTCGATGTCTCGCTTCCAAACGCCTCCTGTTAACCCGGTACGTCCAGTGCCACAGAAGGATTGGCTATTCATCGACCCGAAGGCTATCATTGCAAGTAACGTCCGCCACGCCCACCAGTGGTATTTCTCAGTCGTCCACCCCGCCCCTCGATCGGCGGCAAGCAGGCGCACTGCCTCAGCCGTCATCGACGAACGGCCCCACTCGTCTGAAGTCCGCGACGTAAGCGGCCAGACTGGTGAGCTTCCATCTCTCGGATCGAGACAAATCGAAGACAGTTTCGTGTCTCCAGGGACAGCTGACGCCTCATATATCCCGGAGTAAAAAGGAGTTTCATCGTCCGGGAACGCCGGATCGAGATCGTAACCAGATCGATACCGGGGCGACACCGCGAAGACGACGTAATCCCCGATGTCTGCATGGCGAATAAAACCTGCAGAGTGCCTTACCATCAACTGGCCAGTCGCACCCGTAAGCGCGACTGGTGTTCCATCGATGTGCCTCGTCAGATCGAGTTTGCTTATCTCCTTATACTCGACGCCAGCATCAGTAAGTACCACCGGCGAGCACCGCTCAAGCAGCGATGATGCATCGTCGCCGATATAGCTTCCCGTCGAAACTGTACTCTTATTGCCTATACGAACGATTGCGCCTGTTGTCTTGTGTACCGCGAGACCGATAGTCTCGCGCATATCGAGATCTGAGACGGCCTCTTCGAGCACATCCGCACGGCCCTGCAATCCGGCGATATCAAGAGATATTTTTCTGTCTGGCCACGGCATAATCAAAACACGTTTAAGGTTGCAGTAACCTCAGCTCCATCCCCATCCGCAGGCGCCTCAGCATAAACCCAGATCACCGCCGCCGGCATAATAACCGGCCAGTACATCACCGTACCTATCCCGCCCTCGTGCTCGCACAACACTCCGCCACCATCCACAGCCCCCTCATCATCCGTAGAAGCCGAAGCACGGTAATACAGCACAACAGGCTCTGCAGAGATAACCTGCAACCCAAAATCCCCAGACGCGCCCAGGTCGCCCAGGTTAATCCTGTACCCATCACTGGTCTGGCCAGCATCAAGCTCAAGGCCCACAAATACCCTCTCCGTAACCATTACGCCCCCTTCGCTTTTGCAATCGCATCAATCAGCCCCTTGCGAGCAGTGTCATCAATGCCCCGAATAAGCTGTGTCTCTGTATCCGTCAACTCCCGACCCTCAGACTGAGCCTGGCGGATGATTTTCGTGACCTTCGAAATCATACCTACAACACGCCCCGATAAGGCGATCAGCGCCATCAGGATCTCTATACCTTGCGTTATACTCATCACAGCGACACCCCTTTTGCTTTTAAGAATTGCATCAAAACATCGATCGAACTCAAAGCCGCAGCGAGTTGCTCATCAGCACTGGAGGGGTTTGCCGCTTTTACCGCATACGCCTGATCGAGCGCAACACGCACCGCGTCAGTCCCCAGCAGCACATACTCCGCCGCGTCCACACCAATCGCACCCGTCTCCAAGGCCGACTGAGCCGCCGTCCTGATAGCCGCATTTGTCGCCAGTCCGTACGCATACGCGTCATCGAAAGACTTCGGCTTCACAATCCCCAGCGAGCTGCACCCGGCAACCAAGGTCACAACCAGCACAAAAAACCACCTTTTCATAGCACAACAGTTTAGTTTAATCAAGCCACTCCATACGCCCCCTCAAACATTCGCCGTTCTTTCGCCCGGCGAGACACCAGCCCACCCATAACCTTTCCGGCGCCGTAAGCCCACTTCGGGAACTCCATAGCCGCACCGGCATAATCGCCGGCATTGATTTTGCGAAGCATCGTCGAAGGCTTGCCGCTCTTGAGCGTCACAAACCCATCTTTAACCCCCTTCGCTCCCGGCCCGACGTTGAACACAAAGTGCACACAAGCATCAAACTCACCCTGTGTGAGCGGCACCGCCACAGCGTGACGGACAATCCGCTCAGCGGCCATAATATCCTGCGTTAAATACTGCTCCGCCTGAGCGAGCGATATCCTCATCCCTCGCCGAACGCCACCCGTATGCCCGTACCCGATCGTCCAGGGTTTACCACCGGTCGCCGGGTCAGGATAAGCAGTCAAAGACAAATCCTCGGTCAACTTCAGAGACTGCCTGCACCTGGCCGACACCCTCAACCCCGAAACCGCAACCCTCGCATTCAATATCTCCCCGTCGCCACTCATCGAATTATCTCCTCGTTATAGCGTTAAACGGGCGTTTAGCAGCCAAAAACACCCCTCCAGACGTCCCGATCTGCCACTTGCCCGATCAGCGCTCTTAAAACGCCTCTTTTTACACATCAAGCAACTCACCCATAAACCCCTGACCAAACCGCTGTGGCGTCTCCGGCACTTGAGGCCCCTGGGCAGCCGCAACCGCATCATCAGCCTCGTCAACGCCAAGCAAAAACGTACGAGCGTTTATCCGCTTGAGCTGCTCCTGCACAGCCTTATGCTTCGCCGTAATCGAATCAGGCACCGAGTCCGGCATACGCCGGTGGTACAGGTAAATCACCGTCAACTGAGCCGTCAGGCTTTTTACCCCGTCCGGCACCGGATCAAAAGGCAGGGTGTACTGGCCCGCGCAGTACAAATGCAACTCCTGCACAGCAACCTCACAAGCCGAATCCAAAGCCGCAAGAGCATCGGCATCCATCTCGCCGCTGCCCGCATCGTCGCACAGCTCAACAATCTTCCGGAGGGGCAGCAACCCCTCCAGATATGTTTGATCGATGTACTGCATCAGGTCAGACGAATACCTTCAAGCCTTGCAACACAGCGTTTCGAAAGCACTCCGAGATCCATCTGCAGCTGAGGCATAACCGAGTAGAAGTTGTCAGACTTCTCCATCGGGTAAACCTTCATTCCAACCGGGGTCGTCATTGCCGTCAGATTCGCCTTTTCACTGCTTCGGAACGCAAAAACGCTCGTACAGTCCGTCGAGGTAGTAACCGTTTCCGAGTACGGGATAATTCGCGACCCGTCGTACTTTCGCCCTGTAGGCACAATCGGAATACCACGGAAATTTCCGATCGTCGCCCCCCACTCGTTAAGCGATATCGAACACTGCTCCTTTGCGATTGTAGAAAGTCTGGTAAGCAGACGCTGATCCATCATAATGACGTTCGGTCCACCGTCAACCGCATCACACAGCTCTTCGATCTTCTCGACAAACTTCTGCTGCGCGGTTTTGGCCGTGTTATCATTGCCAAGAACAACCTGCATACCAGCAGCCCCCGAAGAAATTACCCTGGTCGTATCGCCTGCCGTAACCAGATCTGCAATCAGTTTTCGGATACCATTAAACTGCTCGGCGTCCGTTGTCGCGTTATCGTTCAGCAGCTTGCTCATCAAGTCCCGCCCGGCATTCTCGGCCCAATTTTTCAGCTTCACGCGGAACTCGCTCGGCACATCTCCGCCACGCTCTTCGTACGCAACATCAAGCTTGATCGTTTTACCGATAATCTTCAGCGCAAAAGTGCCATAAACAGGAGCAACCGTCTGAGCACCAAACCCCTCGCCGATCGATCGGTTACCGAAAGTTCCATCAATATCGTCGCCATACCGCTCAGTAGCGCCGGATCCGCTGTCTGAAAAGAACTGCAGATACTCAAGCGCCGGGCAGTGCTTGCGCAGCTCAGTGAGCACCATCTGGGTGAGCTCGTCACCCTGGGAAGCCTGAAATAAAAGCATAATTCAACCCTCGTTGTTTTGTTGTCAAATAAATTCAAGCCGGGGGGAACATCGGGCAATTGCACTCCCTCCGCCCGGCACCTCTCTCGTGTGTTGTTGTATTTCCTATTTCCCCCTTACCGCATCAAACTGCGCTTTCAGCTGCGCCGCGGCTTTTTCATCAACCGATACCGCCTCCGCTCCCGGTCCACCGCCGCCAGCAACGTCACGCTCAAAGCTCACCGCTTTCGGCATACCGGCAATAAGGTCACAGCCAAGCTCAAACGCACTCTTGCTCACCTGCGCACCGCCAGCCTCAAACGTCGCCGGAGCCTCTACCTGCTGCAAAGCAGTCAGGAGAGCCACAACCTGAGACCTGATCTTATCCGTCACCTGCTCCGGATGGTCAGCACAGAACTGCACCACTGCAGCCTTGCGCGACACCACCAATTCATCCGCAGCCTTCTGCAGCTGCTCCGCCTCGAACGCCTTGAGCCGATCGAACTCCCTTTTCTGGTCCTCAGTCATATCATCAGATTCAAATGTTGATAATGCGGGATCCGCCGGAACCGGCTCATCGGCAGGCAAATCCATTTTAAGAAAATCCATCACGTAGGCCGGAAGGAACTTGTCCGCAGCCTCAATGCCGTCAGCCTCGATCTTCTGCTCCCGCATCCGCTGGAACAGGCTGGCCACGTCACTCATCCAGCTCTGCAACTGCCACTTCCAGCTCACCTCAAACGAGCTGTCAAGCCCGCCACCGAGATCCTCAGCCTCAAAGGTGACCTCCTCCACGTACACCGGAGGAATCGATTCCGACCGTTCGAACACCGGCCCCAGCCCGGAAACCGCCGTGCGCTCTTTATCGGTAACGCCGATATGCACGATTTCACCTTTCTGCCCGATACCGATGCTCACCTGGTCGTAACCCACATCCTTAAGACCCTGCATAAACTCCACGGCCAACTGCTTCGGAACGACCGTCAAAAAAGTCCGGCCACCCTCCTCCACAACCTCCAGCGAATCCTTATCAGCCCAGCCAAGCACCGGCAAGCCGTTTTCCGGATGACGGTAGGTATAGGGTATCTGAGCCGGGGACAGCTCTTTCGATCGTTCAAAAAGCGCAGTCACACGCTCCGCAGGCCACACCGCATCGTCCGGATTGTCCTTGCGGTGCACGCCACTTGCAAAAATCTTGTGCCGCTTATACGGCAAAACAGGTTTCGGCATTTCACATCCGTTTAATTCTCAATAAATCCAGCCCTGCCAGGCACGCCCGGCAAGGCTGGCGGGCAACAAAACCGCGTGTCACAGCGGCTACAATGAAAGCAACTTACCACCTGCAACAATAAAAATCCGGATGAACCAAATCCCCGAAACCCTTTACCGAAAAGGCTCTTCGGGTTTTATTTCACTTTTCGCCCTACCTTGAAACTGTATCGCAAACCAACCATAACCCTATGCTGTTATCAGTTCCCGCATCCGACGCGACCGCATCAGTCCCGGTTTCAGAAGTAACCGACGCCGCAAACACTCTTGCCAACAACCTCGGTATTTCGACTTTGCTCTTTTTCGGACTGGTACTCGTTGTAGGGGCGCTCGTCATCTACATCAGGCAGCAAGCAAACAAAGAGCAGCGCCAGACCGAAGCCAACAACCAGACACTGCACAAGGTTATCGACACTCTCCGGGAAGACAAGGACTCCGACCGCCGCATCCTCATGAGCGTCATCGAAGACAACCGCCAGCAGATCGACATTGTCCGCCGCGTTGTAGACAGCATCAAAGCTCAGGATCAGGCCCTGCAGGTACTCCTGCAGAAAACCAGCACCATCCTGGAACATCGTTGCCACAACCTCATCAACAAGTGATTATGAGCCTCACAGACCTCCGCCTCAAGAAAAAAGGGCAGCTTGCCGAGCTGGCCGAAAAGCGCCGCACACTTGCCGAGCAGGCCGACATCCTGCTTATCGCCGTGCTCACAAAAGCCGACACCATTGCCGACGCCGCGGCCCTCGATACCGGCAAACTGCTGCAGGCCGCCACCGACCTGCACGCCACATGCCAGCAAATCAGGACCATCGACAAAGACATCAACCAGCTACACACCGAACTCTATGGGTAACGAGGCAAAAAGCAAAGCCGAGCTTTACGTCATAGCCGAGGGGATGTACGTGCAGGATCTGAAAGACCAGGAGACCTGCGCTGCTGCCGTTGGCGTCACAGCCAGAACTATCCGGACGTGGGCAAAAGAAGGCAACTGGGAAGGCAAAAGAAAAAGCCGGCTCGACCGCGACACCAAAACGCGCGAAAAAATAGCCGATCTTGTGCACGCCATGGTTGACGATGCAACCAGAGCCTACACCGACGGCGGAGCGCCAAGTCAGGCGCAGCTCTACACCATCGCCAAATTTGCCGACATCATGGGCAAAATGCAGCGGTATGAAAAAGCGGAGTCTGAAATGCCGCGCCAGCCGGACACCGAGCCCGACAAAGCCGCCGCCGCCGACCGACTCGAAGCCGCGAACGACGAAATCACAAAAACTCTCGCTCAACTCGGGCTCCTGAGATGAAAGAGCAAAAACCCTTACATCCCGGCGAGATCTCGCAGTACACCACGCTGTCGCTCGACAAGATATTCCTGCGCTTCCAGCTCGACGTCATCGAAAGCGACTACATCGCCGAGCTGATCCAGAAAGGCCGACAGGAAGGAATCAGCTGGGCTCTTGCCTACAAAGCCAAGCGCATCACCGGCGACGAAGGGCGCGAAGACACCTTTGTCGCCACGAAAACCAAGCTGCTCGCAAAGCAGTTTGTCCAGGACGCCGCCGCATGGGCAAAACTGTTCCGCCTCATCAAAAGCACCGCCGACGCAGTTTTCGAAAGCGAAGTATCAGCCGAAAACCCCGACACCGGGCAAACCGAAAAGGTCAGCACCTACGGCATCAAGTTCCCGAACCGCCGGGAAGTTGTAGCACTCTCCAGCAACGCCGACGCTATGCGCGGATGGAGAGGCTATAAAATCGCCGACGAATTCGCCCTGCACAAGCAGCAGAAAGAAGTCCTCGACTCGCTCCTGCCAAGTCGCCAGTGGAAAAAACCCTTTACAATCTGCTCCACCCATAAAGGCAAAAACAGTGAATTCAACAAGTTGATTGTTAAGTACAAAAAAGGGCTGCTCGACAAATCAACCTGGACGCTCCACACTATCCCCATCACCCGAGCAGTTGAAGACGGCATGCTCGAAAAAATCGAAGGCCGCCCCTTCAGCGCCGAAGAGCGCCGCGCATGGCTGGAGAATCTTGAGCGGGAAGAAGGAATCCGGCGATGGAATCAGGAGTACATGTGCATCCCCGAAGACGAAGAAGGGAGCTTCTTCACCTTCGACCAGATCAGCCAGTGCGAATACGACGAAGCGCTCTTCTTCCCTGAGGACGGCGTCAAAAAATTTGCCGGAGCAGGGGAGGAACTCGAAGCCCTTGCATGGTTCAAAAAAATCGCCTTTGCCTCCGACACCCTTGGCACCGGCAACTTTTACCTCGGCATGGACGTCGGCAGAAACGTCAACTACACCGTCCTTTGCCTCATTGAAGTCGTTGCCGGCATCCGTTTTGTCCGGGCCATAGCCGCGCTCGACAACTTCAGGTATCAGGCACAGCAGGACTGCGCCTCAACGTGGATCCGCACGCGCACCTTCCGCCGCTGCTGCATGGACAACCGCGGCCTCGGCAACGAAACCGGTGAGCGCCTGCAGGAACGGCACGGCACGTACGTAGTGGAGCGCATCGACGCCACAGCGAGGATCAAGGAACAGTTTGCCTATGCAGTCCTCGGCCTCATGCTCGACAAAATGCTTCGCTACCCATCGGACGATACCGTCCGCGACGATTTCCACAGCATCCAGAAAGTCGATACCGGAGCAGGCAATACACGCATAGTAGCCAGCAAAAACGAAACCGACGAAAACAGCCACGGCGACTACTACACCGCTATATCACTAGCAGTCCACGCCTGTGACAACCCCGTCCCAGACATCGCGGACTCCATCCACGTCCCCGGCACAACCGCCATAACCGGCATAGGCCACCCCGGCGAAACCTTCGACCGCCGAGCAATGAGCAACTCCATGTAACCAGCACCAACAATGCCCGACATCACCAAAGCATCCATAGAGCAAGACGTCGCCGTCAGAAGCTTCGTGGAAAACGTCACAAACATCAGCCTGCTACAGCACCCATCAAAAGTGCTCAAGCAGATCGGCAAAACCATCGACATCTTCGACATCACCAAAAAGCAGCCCGACGTAGCCGGGCCGCTCCGCCGGTACCGCGACGGCATCAAACGCCTCGACTGGGACGTAACCCACGCAACCAGCAGGGGAGAGCGCGCCGACTTCTTCCAGCAGCTCGCACGCAGCTGGAACATCAAGCACATCATCGCAGCAGCCATCACCGCCCGCGAATACGGCTTTACCCCATTCGAAATCAACTGGGCAGTGATCGACGGCAAAACCGTACCCATCAGCATCAAGCAGCGCCCCCGCAAATGGTTCAAGGCCGACGACGCCGGCCAGTGGCGGCTCATCAAAACCGACGCCCCGGACGGGATTCTTGTCGAAGAAAAATGGCCCCGTAAATTCGTCATCATCACGCACGAAGCCACCGACGAAAACCCCTACGGGGAGGGAATCCTTGACGAAATCTACTGGTACGCCAAAGCCCTCACCTTCGACTTTGAACAGTGGCTCGGCTTCATCGAGGACGACGGCCGCGACCGGTGGATCGGTTGGGTACCGCCCGGCAGCGACAAAGCCTATAAAGACAAGGTCGAGGCCGCACTCCTGAGACTCCGCAACGCCGCCGTAGGCGTCATCGAGGAAGGCACCCGCGTGGAAAAAGTCGAAAACAAAGGCCGCACCAGCAGCAGCGAAGCCTACGAACTGCTCAAACAATCCTGTCGTCAGACCATCAACGTACTCGTCCTCGGCAGCGACCTCAGCGTCAACAACAGCGTCACCGGAGCCCGCGCCAGCAGCGAAAGCGGCCTCAGCATCGAGGAGAGCGCCCTCGACGCCGGCAAAGAACTCGCCGAGACGCTCATCAACACCATTTTCCGCCACATCTCGGAACTCAACGCTCTTCCCGGGAGCGACGACGAGCAAATCGAATTCGAGCTCCTAAAACCAATCGACAAAAAACTGCAAGCCGAGATCGACAAAACCTACAGCGCGGCCACCGGCAAGCGCCCCAGCGGCCAGCTTATGGCCCGCCGAGGCTATGAGGAAGGCGACTGGGAAGACGCCCCCGCCGCCGCCCCCTCGACCCCGGCAATAACCTTTGAAAGCAGCGGAAGCAAAGCCTTTGCCGACATGCTCGACGCATGCACCGCGCTAAAAAAAAAGCCCTGACGGCGGCGAGTGAGAAAACCCTCCTCGCCGCAGAACCCGACACCGAATTCATCGCCGCCTGGGCAGCCGCCCTCGAAACTGCCATAAACGCAGCATGGGCCGAAGGCTACCTCGACATGCAGCGCCAGACAGATGCCATTGCCGCCGCCGATCCGGACGCGCCCACCGCCACCACATTCGAGGCATCAAAAACCGTCAGCCTCCGCTGGGGCAACAAAGACGCCGCCGCCTACCATAAAGCCAAAAGCTTTATCAGCGCAATCATCACCGACGCCGAGCTCTCCGGAGCCGTACAGCAAAGCCTCAGCGACGCACTCGCCGAAGGCAAAAGCCTCCGCACCTGGAAAACCGGCCTCGACGACCTCTTTGCAAAAAAAGGCTTTGCCAAAATCGGAAACTGGCACGCCGAAACCATTTTTCGCACCGAAACCAGCCTTGCCTACAACGCCGGCAGCAACGCAAAACTCATAGAGGTAGCCGACACCTTCCCCTACTGGGAATACGTAACCGCCGGCGATGAGAGAGTCCGCGACGAACACGCCGCCCTCAACAGCAAAATCTTCAAAACCGGAGACACCCAGTACTACCCGCCCCTCGGCATCAACTGCCGGTGCCGCACCAAGCCTGTCAGCAAATGGGCCGCAAAACGGCGCGGCATCGAAGGCCCCGACACCGTCACCCCGGAGATGCGCAGCAACCTGCGCAACGCAGAATTCATCGGCGACAAAACAAAAAGCTTCGAGGACTACCTCAACGCCAAGCTCGAAACCCTCGACGCCAAGCGCACGCAGCTTATCATCGAGACGCTTGCAAAAATAAAAGAGAGCCTCGACACCACAGCAACAACAGCAACAGCAACGGCCACAACTCAACCATAGCAGTAATGATCGATCCCGAAAAACTCGCCGAACGCGCCAGGCGCCAAACCGAAATGACCGTCCTCATGCTCAAACTCAGGGAGGAATACGTCCGGTTCGACGCCGCCACAACCCTCGGGCACCGGAGCGAAAGCGAAGCAAAAAGCAGCGTCACCCGGTTCACCACACCCGCCACCGAAGCCGACGTTGTGGCCGCAATCGAAGAGATGCAGCACATCAAAGGCAAGGTCTACCCCAAAGAGCCACGCTTTGCACGGATCCACGAAACCCTCCTGCAAGGCCGCATCACCAAAGCCGCACTCGATATATGGCTCCGCGAATGCCTGCGAACCACCTTCTGCAGCGGCAACAAATACCAGCCCCTCCCCACGCACGACGAGGCTTGGGGGATCTACAGCAAAGTCCTTACCGACACAGCCCCCCAGCGCTACGCCGCCGAAACGCTGCGCAGCACCAGGCCCGTAAAAATCACCGACGCCGAAGTGCGCCAGGCCGCCGAATGGGGGTTCTGGGACGACATGCCCACCAGCCTCCACCGTCGACTCTACACCATGATGCCCGCCGGCAAACGCGCCGACATCTACAGCCGATGCACCCCCGAAGAAGCAATGCACGAAACCCGCAAACACTGGGACAAAACCTATGTCTGACATACGCATAACCATAACCGGCCTCGACGAAGCCATCCGGCACATCAAAGACTACCCT
>Ga0209835_1001423_pt1 | contig 13412 bp, 23 predicted proteins | sample LakKivwa52mmetaG_FD_184138 | JGI IMG/M metagenome (GOLD analysis project Ga0209835, IMG submission 184138) | Anoxic lake water microbial communities from Lake Kivu, Rwanda to study Microbial Dark Matter (Phase II) - Lake Kivu water 52m metaG... | ecosystem: Environmental > Aquatic > Freshwater >...
CGATAAGGTAGTGGTGTCAAATGCTTTAGGAAAAATTGCCGCGGCGGTAATTTCGGTAACTGAATTGGGATATTTGTCTGGGGTTACTTCTAACATTCAAACTCAATTAAATGCTTTAGCTGCTTCCGGAACTTATACTGCTAGTCGAGTTATCGTGTCTAATAGTTCTGGTGTTTTAGCTGCTTCTACAATAACGAGCACAGAATTAGGATATTTATCTGGAGCCACTTCAAACCTGCAAGCACAAATTAATACTTTGTCAGGGGGAATGGTTTTAACTGCTAACCGGGTTATTATAACTAATAGTTCCGGTAATTTAACAGCTTCTTCTGTTACTAGTACTGAATTGGGATATTTGTCTGGGGTTACAAGCGCGATTCAAACGCAATTAGGTGGAAAACAAGCAACTATTACGGGGGCAGCCACCACAATAGCTGCTAGTAATTTAGCTACCTCAAGAGCTGTGGTTTCAGATGGAAGTGGTAAAATAGCAGCAGCAACTACAACCTCAACGGAAATAGGATATGTTAATGGGGTTACTAGTGCGATTCAAACGCAATTAAATGCTAAACTAGGCAGTACTGCCACAGCAGTTAATGCTTCTAAAGTAGGTGGGCGTACCATTTATCATAGTGCAACAGAGCCAGTAGGGGCAGTTGACGGCGATATTTGGCTTAAACCTGCGGCTTAGGAGGATAAAATATGGCTATTGGAACAATTACTTGGGACTCTGGGGATAATGCTATTACCGTTTCTGGAGTAGGAACTACTTCAAGAGCAGTAGGAGTATCCGTTTCTGGAGTAACAAGTGGAAGATATTATATGTTTACTTTAAGAGCTAAGGGTACGGACACCGCTATAGTAAGTAGTAGTACTGTGCAAGCATCAGGAACCACAGTTACTCGTAGTGTTACAGTAACTGATTCACAATTTTTGACAGGACTAAGTGGAGCGACCAGATCAGGAACAACTTTGTTAAGGGCTCTTTATTACTTTTATATTACAGAATGGATTGGTGACCCTAATAGCGGAGGAACATTGCAGACTAATAAATCTTCTACGGACGGAATTTGTACTATTTCTCCACGCACAACTGCAGGGACGTGTACTGATTTTGATTTAGATAATGCTAGTGATACTGTACAGGCGACATGGACGCGTCCTTCTACTCATGCCGGGTGGAGGACACGGGTTGTGTTTTATGTTAATGGGGTAGCTTGCATTACTCGTATTGGATATCAATCTACAATGTCGGCATATGCGCCAACAAGTGGCGAATTAACAAACATGTTAAATGCTATGGGGGGAGTTAGCCCTAGAACGATTTATGCAAGAATTTATACAGGTTGGGTATTTTCTGCAGGAAATTCTTATGATACAGACGATTATGATCCTACTTCTAATAATACTATTATTAAATCATTTGTAGGTCATGTTTGGGTTAAAGTATCAGGAGTAATGCAAAAATGTGAAGCTTTTATTAAAGCCCCTACATTTACAAGACAGCACGTATATGTTCGCGAAGGCGGAGTATGGAAGGAGAGTAAGTGATGGTGACATTAAATTTTAAAAGAGGAGACGCTATTTCGTTTATAGTTAGAAGGAAGAATGCGGACAACACTCCAGATACTGGGTCGGCTAGTAAAATGTTGTGTCAGTTAAGAAATCAAAAAGATATTTTGGCTGCTACTTTTCAAATAACCGAAACTACTACTCCGGGGGATTACGATTTCTATATACCAGCCGAAGTTACTAAAACATTAGACCCTGGTAAATATGAATTCGATATTGAATATGATTATGACGGACGACCGATGTCATCAGATACCCATCTGATTGTGATAGTGAAGGATGTGAGTAGATTATGACATTACTAATTAGCCCTCCTGCTGAGGTAATTCAATTCCCGACTACTCCTCCTTCCATCATTGAGATCATCAACGCTGTTGCTGGTAAGTCAGCATATCAAGTGTGGTTAGATGAGGGAAACATTGGAAGTGAAACAGATTTCTTACTTGCAATTAAAGGGGAAAAGGGCGATCAAGGGGAACAAGGCATACAAGGTATTCAAGGTGTTCAAGGCATACAGGGGTTAAAAGGCAATCAATGGCGAGGTGCTTATTCTGGTGCTACTGCCTATGTGGTTGATAATGTTGTTTCCTATAACGGTTCGGCATATATCTGCATTTTGGCAAGTACCAATAATTTACCGACAAACACTACCTATTGGCAGTTATTCGCTACCACAGGAACTGCGATTGCGTCTAACGTTACCAACACACCAGCAGGAAACATATCGGCAACGAATGTTCAGAGTGCAATCAACGAGTTAGACACAGAGAAAGCAGATAAACTGTTTGCGACTAACCTTATTACAAATGGCGATTTTTCAAATGGCACAAGTGGGTTTGATGTAGCAAACACAACTCTTTCGGCAACAAACAATACACTTACCGGAACCGGAACCGGTGGTGGTTCAAACATTTTTATATCACAGACACACGCTTTTACAAACGGAAGAAAGTATTACGCAAAAGTAAGAGTTAGAACATTGTCAGCCACTTCGACCACCATGTCTTTCGGAACAAACCTAACCATTTTTTTCAGTTTAGTTCCGGTTCAAAACCAATGGTATAATTGGTCTATTGTTTTTTCAGCCACATCTGATACTTCGATAAGATTTATCAATTCATTTGCCAATCCGACAGCACAAAATGGGCAACGAATTGAGGTGCAGTATGTTTCTGTCATCGACCTTACCACAATCTTCGGTGCAGGGAAAGAACCTACTGCTCTTGAAATGGACAGATTACTTTCTATCTACTCAAACTCTTGGTTTAATGGCACAAGTGAAATCTATAATATTAAGCAAATTGTCAATGAAAAAGCCGACAAACTGTTTGCAACCAATCTTGTTACCAATGGCGATTTTAGTAATGGCACAACAGGGTGGCTTTCGAGCAATGTAGCATTATCTTCTTTAGGTAACGAGTTAGTCGCAACAGGTAATGGTGGTTCAGCGTTTTCAAGCGTATATCAAGACACCGGTGTGTTAGCTGCAGTTGGTAAAAAAGTTCACTTTCGTTCAAAAGCTAAAATAACCGATGGAATAGCTTCTACATTAACACAACAATTAACAGGTTCAACGGGTGGCGGGATACCTTTAGGAACGATAAATAATCCCGTATTAAACACAGAGTATACTTTTTCAAATGTTTTCACATTAGACTCAAGCATACTTGGAACAATTAGATTGTTTCCTTATGTTGCGAACTTCGGTTCAACTGTTGCTCAAAATGGTTCTGTTGTTAAAGTTGAATATGTTTCAGCTGTGGATCTAACCGCAATATTCGGTGCAGGAAAAGAACCTACTGTTGAGCAAATGGACAGATTACTTTCTATCTACTCAAACTCTTGGTTTAATGGCACAAGTGAAATCTATAATATTAAGCAAATTGTCAATGAAAAAGCCGACAAACTGTTGGCAACCAACCTTGTTACCAATGGCGATTTTAGTAATGGAACAAGTGGGTGGACAACCTCAAACGGAACACACTCTGCTAATTCAAATACATTGACATCCACAGCAAACGGTAGTGCTTCATCTGCGTCTGTTTTTAACGACAGTGCACCTATACCAATTCAAACAGAAAAATATTATGCAAGAACACGAACGAGAGTTACTAACGTTCTTTCGACAATGTTGAGATTTAGATTTAGTGATGGGATAACTTCATTTGATATCAGAGATATAAATAATCCAACAGAAAACCAATGGTACGAATTATCTGGGATATGGACTATTCCTTCGTCAAATCCGACAAGATTGCGTGTACAATTACTTCACTATTACGTTGATAGTGCGACTGCAAACGGAAAGTCAATGCAAGTACAATACACGCTAGTTATCAACCTCACTCAATTATTCGGTGCTGGCAAAGAACCATCAGCAACAGAAATGGACAGATTACTTGCTAACTTTCCTAACTCATGGTTTAACGGAACGCAAGAGTTGATGGGGGTGAAAGACTTGACGAAACTTGTAAGCGAAAAAGTTGATAAAGCACGTTTTGGATTGAACACACGACCTAATGTGTTTGCAATCAGATGTAATGCAGGTCGGATGGCATTTTCGTGGAATAATAGTGCTGGCAGATATTGGGTTTTCCCTAAGGGAACTGTCACGAATGTTGGGAACACACCTATTTTAACAAGTACAGCAGAAAAACCTGATGTTATTATACCGAGAAATAACAGTATTGTTTATCTGTTTACTACAAGTTGGCAAGGTTCGTTCACATTGAATGACAACGAAACTGATGTCAGATATATTGGTTTACTTGCAGATTTACCACCTCTGACTTATTGGTTGAGTTTGAGTAATTGTTCACTCGTTACAGGTAATTTATCAGACTTACCACCTCTGACTCATCGGTTGGACTTAGGTAATTGTTCACTCGTTACAGGTAACTTATCAGACTTACCACCTCTGACTCATTTTTTGAGTTTGAGTAATTGTTCACTCGTTACAGGTAATTTATCAGACTTACCACCTCTGACTCATTGGTTGGACTTAGGTAATTGTTCACTCGTTACAGGTAACTTATCAGACTTACCACCTCTGACTTATTTGTTGAGTTTGAGTAATTGTTCACTCGTTACAGGTAACTTATCAGACTTACCACCTCTGACTCATTTTTTGAGTTTGAGTAATTGTTCACTCATTACAGGTGCTCATACTAATGTAAGTGGAAGTTCTGTGCCTACATTCACATATTTAGACAATACAGGAATGAGTGCAACGGATATGGACAATACACTTATTGCTTATGCTTTAACTATAAAAAATAATGGAACATTTAGAGCCAATGGTAAAACAAGAACATCAGCAAGCGATAGTGCAGTCGCTACATTAGTTGGCAGAGGTTGGGGAATCACTGGAATCACAGTGGTGTAAGGAGGAATTATGTACAGAAAAAACATAAATGAAATGAAAGACGGAGATATTCTATTGGTATCTCTTGAATATTGGTTAGCAAATCAAGACAAATTAAAAGGAATACCATTAGCCATTACACCAGACGGAAACGAACCGAAAGAAATCGTTGAAGAAGAATTGCCTATTGTCGTTCCACCACAACCGACACAACCAACGCAAGATCAAGTCATTGAAGATTTGGTGGCATTGCTGATAGAAAGTGGGGTAATCACAAATGTATGATAACTTAAAGAAATACCTACTTGAAAAAGGTTTGACGGTCGATGAAGTCAAGTATGCAGTTAAGATTGATATTGAACAGAAACTTTTTACCATAATGGCAGATTTGAGAACGGAAATCGGCACAAGCACCGATACCACACAAGCAACGATTACCGGTATCTTAAACACACCCAACGCAACGATCAACTCTAAACCATCGGACAGTATCAAACAACTTGCACGGATGTTGAGAACGAACCACAGAGCAGACATAAGAGAGATTAAGTTGTTGATTAAAGAATTATCGGAAGATAAGGAGTAATACGGGGTTGTATCCAAATGAATAATATAGAAAGATGGTGAAAATGTAATGGAATTATTAATTAAAACAATTTTTGAAGCGTTGGCTCATGTACCGGCAAACCTTATTACAACCGGCATCATATCCTATCTCTTGTGGTTTAATAGCAAACATACGCGAGAGCATAAAGAGATATTAAGTAGATTATCATTTAGTGAAAATGCCGATTTAAAGGTGGACGAAAAGCTAAATGATATCTATATGATGGCATTAAAAACAGCAATAACCAATGTAGATTTGCCACTTACTGTGAGAATTGAACTTTATGATCTTTATAAAGGTCTAGGCGGCAACAGTTGGATTGATATGTATGCCAAAGAACATTTATTTAGCACAAAATAAAATAAAGAAAGAGAGAACTAAAAAATGAAAAAATTGACTATGGAATGGCTTCACGCAGCTCTTATTCGTGCGATTCGCACCATGGCACAGACAGCTTTAGGTATGTTTACGATTGGGGCCGCAGTTAGTGAGATCAATTGGATGAATATTTTGTCCGTAGCCTTTGTATCGGGCGTATATTCCATTTTGATGAGTATCTCCACAGGCTTACCCGAATCTTCTACGGACGGAGCAATTGTTGTTGACACTAGTGGAGAAAAAGATCTTTACAGTATTGAAATTGATGGGGAATTAGCCGGTCTTTCTAGCAAATCTCATGTTACTTTGAGAGTTATTAATAATTCGCAGCAATAACATATGCTATAATAGAAAGAGAAAAAATCTCTTGAAAGGAGAAAAGGTGTAATGTTTAATTTTATGTTTAAAGATAGACGCACTGAGTTAGAAAAAGAAATTGATTCTGTTCTTAAATGGATGGAGGATGTATCACCGAGCACTGATGAATATACAGCAGCTGCGGAAAACCTAAAAAGGCTACACGAATGTCACAAACAAATGAAAAGCAGATTCGTGAGTCCGGATATGTGGGCGCAGATTGCGGCAAATTTAGCTATTGTGGTGATGGTCATGAAACATGAAGAATTAAATGTATTAACTAGTAAATTCGCTCAGTTCCTCGTCAAATGGCGTGTCGTGTAAATTACACGCCTTTTCTTTTTTTCGCATATTTAACATATGCTATAATGAAAGGAGAATTGAAAACATGAAAGAGGTATGGGTTTTATATAAAAGAACAGATGAAAAAGTCTATGATGAAGGAATACTGGAATCTATCGAGGGGATGTTTGTATCTAAAGAAAAAGCTTTAGAACGAATCGTAGAAATGACAGGAAAACCTCCCAAAAATGACTGGAGTAGTGAATCGTATTATGATGATGTAGAATTTCATACGTTTGTAAGTTTATGTGTCTATGGTCCTTATGAAGTGGAGGAGGATTAAATTATAATCCTCTTTTCTTTTTTTCGCATATTTAACATATGCTATAATGAAAGGAGAATTGAAAATGAGAATACTTAATATGGATAAAACGATTAAGAATTTATTTGATTCGGAAGATTTAAAAAAGAGGAGATTAGAGAATATAATCAAGATGAACAGGACAAAAGGGCAGTTAAAGCGCTTAGGCGTAGTGGTAAAGAAAAGCATTTATGTAAATGTTACTGGACTTGCGAATTTATCTGTTGCAATGACTTTTGGAATAGCTCAAGGACTAAAATACAATGGTAGTTTAGTTAGAGGTATTAAAACAGGAGTAGCAATATTAGGCGCATTAACAGTAGTCGGTGTTATACATAATGTAGGGCAAAATATGGATTACATTAAAGGTAAGCAAATAACAAAACCAATAAATGTTAAAAAGAGATATTCATAGTCTCTTTTTTATTTCGCAGAAAAAACACATGTTATAATAGAAGAGGTAGAAGAATATGAACCACGTTCGAGTCGTGAATCAGAAATGATGATGGTCAAGCGTATGAAACTATGCTCTTTTTATATTTTTCGTCGCAGTTGAAAGGAGAAAAAGATGAAAAAAATCGGAGATTTATTATTTAAGATTTGGTTTTTTATTGCCTCTGCTTATATTTTCTATATGTTAGTATCTCTTATTATTAAGGTGGCTCAGTTATGAAAAAGGTGCTTCTTGAAAAGATCTACAAAAGTGCGTATATGCGGGTAAGTCCTTATTTTTATAATAAGGCGCATATGCTTGCTGCAGGGCATTTAGTAGCAGAACCAGGAACAACTTTGAGCCCCTTAATCTATGATCGAATCGTTAAAGAAACGGCTATGTTTATGCAAATAGGGGCTCGTCTAAAACGTAATAAGTATGTATTTTTAGGGGCATTAGCAGGAGGAGTAGTTGTTTATTTGATTATGAAAGGTGATGACAACTATGTTATTAAACGTTTTAAAAAGTAATCTACGTATAGCGGGCGGATTCTTACAACAGAATTCGCCTACTATTCTTACAGGTTTAGCTGTTGGAGGGTTTTTCTCAACTATATTTTTAGCTGTGGAAGCTACACCTAAAGCTTTGGATATTATCCATACTTTGGAATTAGACCATACAATTGTCACTGAAGATTATGATTACAAGTTGCCTTTTAAAGAAAAAGTTCTTTGGACTTGGAAATGTTATACCCCTGCTATTGTAATGGGCACACTAACCGTGTGTTTTATTGTTGGAGCAAATACTATTAATTTGCGTAGAAATGCTGCAATTGTAAGTTTATATTCTATTACGGAAGCTACTTTGAAAGAATATCAAAGTAAAGTCGTAGAAACTATTGGAGAAAAAAAAGAGAAAGCTATAAGAGACAAAGTCTCGCAGGAAAGACTTAATAAAAATCCATTGAGGGGAAACACTTTAATTATAACTGGTAAAGGCGACACCTTGTTTTATGACACTTACTCCGGACGATATTTTAAGAGCGATATTGAGAAGGTTCGAAAAATAGAAAACCAATTCAATAAAGAAATCATAAATGGATATTGGGCAGATTTAAATACGTTTTATCATATGTTAGGAATGCCCACTATTACTGGTGGAGAAGAAGTGGGTTGGAATACAGATAAGCTAATGGAACTAGAATTCGATGCTATGCTTGCCGAAAATGATCAGCCATGTATAGTAATGAATTATATTAGTGGGCCTAAAGCCACTTTTCGTTGATTTACAATTAAATAGCGTTGTCGAAAGTCTTATTGACTTCGGGCAAGGGAATATGGCTTTTATGAGTGTTATTCCATATTTCTAATTCGCATAAAAAACACATCTTATAATAGAACCAGAAAGGTTAAAAGGAGAAATTTATGGAAGAAAGTACAGTTTTAGTGGAAGCAGTTGAAAAGGTTTCGGGTAAAGGCTTAAAAACAGTTTTGATTATCGTTGGAGGCGTTGCGTTTATTGGATTAACAGTAGCAGCATTCAAAGCTATCAAAGCCAAATTGGCTAAACGCGTAACAGAAGATTGCGGCACAGAAGCAGCTTCTTAGTAAGTAGAAAAAAGATAACAGTCTGAGTAAAAGGAGAATATTATGAAAAACATAGTATTCTCTTTTATTTTTCGCATCATTTACATACCCTATAATGAAAGAGAATGAAAATTCTGAAAGGAGATTTAAATGATAGGATTTGTTAAATTAGCAATGGGAGTATCTATTACAGTTGGGACTTTTATGATTAAGAATATGGCAATGGCGCGTTTCGTTCCTGCAAATCTTGGTAAAGCACAAATGGTGCTCATCAAGTTAGTAGGTTTCGTAGCGGCAGGCAAAATAGCTGAAGTTTTATGGACCCAGAACGATAAGGATATTGATCAAGGCGTTGAAGCAGTGAATAAGATCATGAATCGAATCAAAGAGAAGAAATTAGTCTTAAAGAAAGGAAAAGCTTAGGCTTTTCTTTTTATTTTGAAAGGAGCTTATAATGAGCGACGATAAAAAGAATAAAGTAGTAGTTGTCGGGCAAGATGATAAAGATGGCTATGCGGAAATACGCGTGCCTACTGCATCGAACTCTAACCGGTCTAAAGAGCAAAGATTAAAAGAATCTGAGCCGGAGAAAAAATTGGAAAAGATTATCTCTGGTAAAGTCGTTAAAAAGAAGAAATCTTTTGGAAAAAAAGTCCTTGAAGTTTTTGTTGGGGATGATGTTACCAATGTTTCTTCTTATGTTTTATATGATGTGCTTATTCCTGCAGCAAAAAATACTATGGTCGAAATGGTCCAAACTGGTATTGAGATGATGATATTTGGAGAAGCACGTAGTATTAGAATTAAAAGGGACAGAAATCGTTCGTATGTTAGCTATGGCTCATTTTATAAAGGCGATCGCGAAAGGGAAAAACCTAGAGAAGTCTCTAAAAAGAGTAGAGCCAGACATGATTTTGATGATATAATCCTAGAATCTCGTGGAGAGGCAGAGGATGTTTTGGAAAGACTTATTGATCTGGTAGACAGATACGACCAAGCTACTGTGGCTGATTTGTACGATCTTGTCGGTATATCAAGCAATTTTACGGACACTAATTATGGGTGGACAAATTTAAGTTCAGCCTATGTAAGTCGTGAACGTAATGGTTATCTCATTAAATTGCCCAGAGCGCATGAATTAGATTAGAAAGGAAATAAGCATGCACAACCAAAAAATATCAAGACTTACCTTTGGTAAACTTACAAATACTGAACATATGAAAATGACTCCATGTTGGCGTGGTGGAGTTGGGGCTTTATTATTGGAAAAGGGGGGGCAAACCTCCTTTATTTCCGATGATGTTGCTTTAGTTTTTGATAGTGCGGAAGAAGTCGAACGGCTTATTGCCAATCTATTACAGGTCAAAAAATTAATCAAAGAACAAAAGGAGGTTATAGGTTAATATGAATATTAATTTTGCTGGGATGAAACTGTTGTTTACAAGAACGACCGGTAGAACAGCGTTACTTGCTCAAAAGCACGCCCCCACTATTTTAATTATTGGCGGAACTATTGGAATTGCTACTTCTGCTATTATGGCGTATAAGGCAACTTTAAAAGCGGAAGATGTTTTGGATAGGGCTAAAGAAAAGTTAGAGGCAATTCGCTATGTAGCTGATAATATGCCAAAAGAAACATATTCAAAAAAGGATTATCAGAAAGATTTAGCTTTAGTCTACTATCAAACAGGTATTAAGTTTGTACAATTGTATGGCCCAGCTGTTTTATTAGGCACCGCTTCTGTAGCGGCTATTTGGGGGTCCCATCATATTTTGACTCAAAGAAATAGTGCGCTTATGGCCGCATATGCCGCTCTAGATAAAGGGTTTAGCGATTATCGATCTCGTGTTGTTAATGAATTAGGCGCGGATCAAGACCATCATTTTAGGTATAATACTAAAAAAGTAATTACCGAGGAAAAAGTAGTTGATCCTGAAACGGGTAAAACTAAAAAAGTAAAAACTGAAGATACAATCTACGATCCAAATGCCTTGTCTGTATATTCTAAAATGTATGACGAAACTTGTAAACCAATATGGACAGAAAACGCAGAGTATAATTATTTTCATTTAAGAGCACAACAAGAATATTGGAATAATATATTGCATTCTCGCGGGTTTGTATTTTTAAATGAGGTATACGCATCATTAGGGATTGAGCCTACTCAGATAGGACAAAAAGTAGGATGGTGGCTTAATAAGGAAGGAGATAATTATATATGCTTTAACTTCTTAGAAGGGCAAACGCCTTCCGCAAAGAAATTTTTAGCTGGAAAACAACCAGAAGTATTATTAGATTTTAATGTAGATGGCATTATTTACCAGTTTCTGGAAAAAAAGTGATGAACTAGCTTTTCCAGGTTCGGGAAATTATATAAGAGATATTTTTGACTTCCCTCATTTGTTTATGAACTTGAAAGGAGAATAAACTAACATGAAATATCGCAGGAGACCTCAGTATGTAAACGCAGTTATGTTTAGTGCGCCGTTTAATAATAAAGTGGTAGAATCCCCCATTTTGACTGAGGCAGATTTAAAAGCCACAAAATGTTTTAAAGAGTACCCAAAATGGTTAGTTAAAGGTTTTTTGAATGGGACTATTAAGTTTTATTATAATGCAAATGGAGGATGGTATTTAAGAATTCGATACTTAGAGGAAATGCATTCTAGTACTGTTTCCTCCGGTGGCTATTTAGTATATAATTCTCGTGGCAGACTCGAGGCTTGGAGTAGAGAAGCATTTAAAGAAGCATATCAGCATATTCGTAAACCTAAAAATGATTTTGAAAGGGGCTTATTAGGTAAGCTTTTATAAAGGGGAAAACGAATGAAAAAAATGTATTTTCAACCGGGAGTGTACGCACACTTATCTGAATTGGCTTATCCTTACGACTTTGAAGTCACTAGAAACCCCTACTGGCTTCAAGTTGTATTAAAAAAGGATGGAAAACAAAAAACAAAAACTATGAAAATCTTAACAGATACTGGTAATTGTAAAACTATTGCTTTTATGATTAAAGAACTTAGAAAGGAGTTTGAAAATGGCTGAGTTTACTATTCTTGTTTTGGCTATTGGTTGTATTCTTTTAGTTTGGGTGTTATGGGGTATGGATACTGATTTTAAAAAGTTGAAAGATGAAAATGATGTTTTAAGAAGTGAGTTTCATGAAAATTTTAGAAAAATTGTCAGTAGTATGCCTTATTCGCAGAGAACAATTTATGATACATATGTAACACTTGATAGGCTTGCTTCACAAATTATTAAAGCTAAGACTCTAAGAGATGGGTTTTTGGCTAAAAATGATTTTGAAAGCGCGGCGCATACGAGAAAAATAATTAAGGATCTAGAGGAATCACATAGACAGTTGCTAGCTAAGTTAGAAGAAGTGGAACTTAAATAATATCTCTTGAAAGGAGAATGAAAAATGAAAAAAATTGATTTTTTAAGTGAATTACTGGAGCAGTTAGAAGCTGAAGTAGAGCATATTCAAAATAAACAAATTCGTCTAGATGGCGAACGGGAATTTGTAGAGAGATATATTTCTAATATTAAGGACGAAATTGAAAATATGGGTGAGGCAGATACTCGTATTAGTATGCACGTTCCTCAAATTGTATTTTCTAATGCTAAGGACGCGCAAAAGTTTTTAAACGCGCTTAAAGATGGTTGGAAATTAGATAATAAATTATCCGTTAAGTTTTTTGAGGAGATTTCGAATGAGTTTGAACCTCTTATGGATCACAAACCGTATTTTATGCAAGATCATCCATCAGCTCATAAAATTGGGTGGCTAACTTTAAAAGATGCCTTTGTTAGTAAGCAACGTAGAAGTATATGGGACCAACAAAACAAAAAGGTAGTTCAACAAATTCGTTTTGTAATTGATATGCCTGAAGTTGCTAAATTTGACGAGCCAAAAAAAGCGGTTTTGACATTTACAGAATAATGGGTAAAGCAACACAAGAAGCGCTGAAACGCCTAGTCGCAGAGCAAATCACGCAGCGCATAAATAAGAAAAAATTCGATGATGAATATTATGTTGATGTTGCTACTGGCGAAGTTAAGAAACGCTTGTACACTGGACGGACAAATAAAAAATATCCGCCTAAGGAGGAAGAATGATGCTTGCTTTGTTTAAATATTTTGAAATGGCTGCACCGTATAAACTAATCTTATCCTCCACGGTAATTGATCATACTACTTTTCTTAAGGTACGACTTATTGACGAACCAGGGAATCGACATATAATTAAGTTGATCTCTTTGTTGGAGATGCAATATATTAATATTGATGTTGTAGAATATATTATAAACGATCTTAAATTTAAATTAGATGAAGGAGATCCAGGAAATGATTAAAATTTGTTTTGTAATTGATATGCCCGAAGTTGTTAATTTTAACGAGCCAAGTTAAGGATGTATAAATATGGATCCTTATCTTTTGTTATTCTTTAGTTTAATTAGTTTACTGA
>Ga0209835_1001424_pt1 | contig 13410 bp, 15 predicted proteins | sample LakKivwa52mmetaG_FD_184138 | JGI IMG/M metagenome (GOLD analysis project Ga0209835, IMG submission 184138) | Anoxic lake water microbial communities from Lake Kivu, Rwanda to study Microbial Dark Matter (Phase II) - Lake Kivu water 52m metaG... | ecosystem: Environmental > Aquatic > Freshwater >...
TCATTATGGTGGTAGTTTCTCTTGCGTGGAAATCCTCCTGGCCCTTTACGACCATGTAATGGGGCCGGATGATATTTTTATTCTTTCCAAGGGCCACTCCTGCTGGCCCTTGTATGTTTTACTCCGGGAGAAAGGTTTAAATCCCAAGCTGGAGGGGCATCCTCATCGTGATCCGGCGAATGGGATTCATTGGACCACCGGAAGTTTAGGCCATGGTCTCCCGGCTGCCGTGGGAATGGCCCTTGCCAAAAGGATTCAAGGGGATCCCGGAAGAGTTTTCGTTCTGTTGGGAGATGGAGAATGTCAGGAAGGCACAACCTGGGAAAGTATCCTGATTGCCGGAAAGTTAAAACTGGGGAACCTCTTTGTTATTGTGGATGATAATGGCATCCAAGGAAGTGATAAAGAACTGTTCAATGTAACCAACGTCCTTGAGGAGACCGTAGGTGTCGCCGGGTGGCATTCATTTTGGATGAATGGTCATTTTATGGAAGAAATGGTAAGGAGGATCCCTTTGGCTTTTGGAGATCTTCCTGTCATGATGATCGCTAAAAGCATTAAAGGCGCTGGCGTTTCCTTCATGGAGAACCGGCCTGAATGGCACGCCAAATGGCCCAGCCCTGAAGAATACCAGGCAGCAATGGAGGAACTGAAATGAGTAATCCTATCTTTGGCCATCTTATTGGCAAGGAAATGGCAGAGGCTTTCGGCATCCCGACCGATCTACCTATTCGTTCTTTTAATATCCGTTTTGCTATTGATGAAGTTGTTACGGCAAAAGTGGAGTATTTCCTTGAAGATGAAAACGGGGATTTGTTGGAGAGGATCAGAACTTTTAAACTTGGAGTTGTTAGCGAGGTGGGAAAATAAATGAGAAGAACATTTGGGAAAGTCATCTTCCACTTGGCTGAGAAGGACGAGCGGGTCATTCTTATTACTGGGGACGTGGAACAGGAGATCGCTTCCTTTAAAGACCGTTTCCCCAAGCGGTACTTTAATCTGGGTCTTTGCGAGCAATCCATTATCTCCATTGCTGCCGGGATGGCGGCTGAAGGACTTCGGCCTTACGTTTACTCCATTACTCCCTTTGTTCTTGAGCGTCCATTCGAGCAGATAAAGGTGGACATCGATGAACAGATACTGCCTGTTGTACTTATTGGCAATAGCGACTATCCGACTCATGGTCCTACCCATCGACCGCTCAACGCCAAGGTTCTTTGCTCGGCGTTTAAAAATGTTGTCTCTTATTTTCCACGGTCTGGCTTTGAAACTGAAAAGGCTATGCTTGACTCTTATTTGATGGGGCTCCCCGCATTTATCTCCCTGTCAAATGAAAGGTTACCTTTCCTATGAAAACGGTGCTTATTACCGGTGCAAATGGTGGATTGGGCTTCGCCCTTTCCATGGTTTTTCATAACGCTGGTTATCGTCTTTTACTTCATTCCCGTTGCCAGATTGAAAGCCTCCCCTCCAATGCTATTGGGGTAACTGGGGATTTAACCTCCCCCTGTACTATCAGTAATCTGGCTGACCATGCCCTCCGTATGGGAGTAGGCGTTTTGATAAATAATGCTGGAAAGTACCTGAAAAAGAAATTCTCTCTGATCACAGATGACGAGGTATTTCATACTCTTTGCTCTAACCTTACCGTACCTATTCTGCTGACGAAAGCGCTTTGGCCTTGCTTCCGCCGGCAAGGGGGTGGGCAGGTTTTTAATATCGGTTCTTTGGCTGCTACTATGGGGGGAGATGGGGAGTCGATTTATTCGGCGGCTAAGGCCGGTCTATTGGGCTTTTCCCAGTCTCTACAGTTTGATGGTACCAGGGATAATGTCCAGATTACTTATATTCACTTGGGCGCTATGAGAACCCCGATAACCCAAAGCAGGCCGCTGCAAGGGAAGTTGATCGACCCTTTTGAAGTGGCGAAGACGATCCTTTCCCTTTGTGAAACCAGGGACTCTATGAGAACCCCGGAAATCAAGATTACAAGGAATAATTACTAATGGCTACCCAGGCTGAAGAGAAGTGTGTTTGCGGCAGTGACAACTTCTCCCATTCCCATCCCCCTTACTACTGGGTGGATGAAGCCGGAAACACCCTTTTAAGCGATGAGAAGTTTCTGGTGGGCACTTGTACCCGCTGTGGCATTGTCCGGCAGCTCGGGGTTAAAAAGGATCTGGCTGGTTTTTACAAGAAGGAGTACCCGCCGCTGCAATCCAGTTACCAAGTGAAGAACTACGAGCATGATGTTCGGGTCGCTTCCCTCCGATGTGATGATTATGGGGTCTTCCCCGGCACGGATCTTCTCGTGCTGGATATCGGCAGTGGCTCTGGGGCCTTTGTGGACACTTGCCGCCAACGGGGTGCAAGGGCCTTCGGTTGCGAGATTGGTCAGTATCATTACTCCCAATCTTCCCAGTACATTTACAATCAGCCGTTTGAGCAAGTTGGGTTTCCCACCGATTACTTTCAGATGGTCACTTGCCACGATGTCCTGGAGCACGTTTTAGATCCCCTGGCTTTTCTTCAGGAGGCATTCCGGGTGGTTCAGCAGGGTGGGAACTTCATCATTGACTTCCCCCGCTTCCACCATGAGTCTGGGAAGCATCACTGGAAAAAAGAACATATCTGGTATTTCACCGATGAACAGCTTGAAACCCTTTTAAAGCAAGTGGGGTTTGAGGTGGATAAAGTTGCCCATCCGGTAGAAAGCAAAACTGTTTTCTACTGTGATAAGCCCGAGCAGCAGCGCCCTTCCATCCTGGTTCCCCCTGGGATCGGAGATAGTTATTGGTCTATCGTAAAATTGGAATCTTTCCTCAAATGGAAGAAACTGCCCCTGCCGGATATCACGGTGGTTTGCCCTAAGTCCAAGAAGCATAACGGACACCAGCGGGCCTTCCCTTTCCTGGAAATGTTCCCCTTCCTTAACCCTTCTTGGGAGACGGTAGATAGCCGTGAAAAGAAAAGCATGGCTATCTGGAAAGAGGCATATGCTCAGGAGGGCCGGACGATATTTGAGCAAGTGCTTGGCTACGATTATTTCATCTCCTATAATGGACATCTTCGGGTGGGAAAAGAGTTGGACCTAATTGACCCCCACTTGGAATGCAATTGGCAGCCGAAGATGTTCGTTTCCCTGGAGCAGTCCCAGTTTCAGGAAAGCTGTTCACAGCGGTTCGGGAAGTATATCGTTTTTTACTTCATTTTTCAGGGAACTTACCAGTATTGGACGAATGAGTTCCCTATCCACTACGCTGCGGAGTACATAAATAAGACAATCAAGGAGACAGGTTACAAGGCGGTTTTTACTGGTGGCAAGTGGGATGCCGAAGACCAGTCCCTAAACCGGCTGAAGGCCCTTGTACCTGGGCATATTGATTTGGTAGGGAAGACATCGGTGGCTCAGTTATTTGGGCTTGTGAAGGGTTCCCAAGCGGTTGTGGGCTACCCCTCCGGCCTTACCATTATGTCTGCCGTCCTCGGGGCAAAGACCCTTTGCATTTGGAACGATTACTATAACCAGCAATTCTTCTGGTATGCCATGCCACCAGTAACCAGGGGGAAGAACTATCATATTGATGTAACCAGGGGGCTTGCCCCGGATTATTTGGCACGTCGTACCGTCTCTTTGGTAAATGGAAAGATCTGCCCGCAACGGCAAAGCCCACTCCCTCCCCCGGCTATTAAGCAGGAGCCTCCACCAAGGCGGGTGATTGCTCCCATTAAAAAAAAGAAGTTATCATTATCACCAGTCCTGCCGGTAGTTACCAAGTCTGGTGATCCAGTTTCAGTCGCTTGTGTATTAAAGTCTGGTGGGGATTATAACCAATCCCATGTCCAGATCCTCTACAATATGGTAGATCGCCGATCTACCATACCAGTCAAGTTCTTTTGTTTGACCGATCAGCAGTTTTCTATTCCCAATGTTAATACCATCCCATTGAAAGATGCTTTGCCTGGGTGGTGGAGTAAGATCGAGCTTTTCCGTCCCGATCTCTTTTCTACTGAGCGGGTTGTTTACTTCGATCTTGACACCGTGCTGGTGAATAATATAGATCCGCTGCTCGCCCTAAAGGAAAGCTCCTTTTACGCCCTGCTCCCCTGGAACCCGAAGAACAGGGCAAATGGTTATTTGGCAAGTGGAGTGATGAGTTGGCGTAACGGATTTTTCCCCTTTATTTATAAAGATTTTACCATTAATATAATTGATAACTTCCCAGGAGACCAGCATTATATTAGTGAGGCTCTAATGGAAAATGGCGTTTCTTGTTCACCCCTCCAATCTTGCTTCCCTGGTATTTATTCTTACAAGCGCCAGTGCCGTAATCGCTTGCCCTGGGATGTTCGAGTGGTTTGCTTCCACGGGAGCCCCCGGCCGTTTGAAGTGGTTAGGAATATCCCCTGGGTAGGGGAGAACTACAGGTGAAAGAGCCTATCCTCATTACAGGTTGCGCCCGCTCTGGGACCAGTATGACTGCCGGAATCCTTTCCCTTTGTGGGGCTGTTGGTGGGGATATGTTCGGCGCTACCCGGTTCAATCCAAGAGGGATGTTTGAGAATAAAATCATCCGTGAAGGGGTGACTAAAAATTATCTCCGCTCTATCGGCGCCGATCCCCTTGGTCAAAAACCCCTTCCCGATATGAAGCGGGTTTACCAGGACGCCACTAACCCTAAGTTCGTTTACCAGTGGAGGGACACTGTTCAGGGCATTGCCAAGGCGCAGGGGATGGGAGATGATGAGCCTTGGTTTTATAAGGGCGCGAAGATGTGCTTATTTTGGCCCATCTGGCATAATGCCTTCCCTGGGGCCAAGTGGGTAGTTGTTCGCCGCACTGACTCTGATATTGTCAGTTCTTGCCTTCGTACTAATTTTATGAAGGCTTATTCTACAGCGGAGGGTTGGCAGGGTTGGGTGGATGTCCATAAGCGCCGCTTTGAAGAGATGAAATCCACAGGGCTCCGGGTTTTTGAGGTCTGGCCGGAAAAAGCAATTCAGGGCGATCTTACCGGGGTTTACTCTATGTTGGAGTGGCTCCAATTAGAGCCCCATCCTGAGTTGATTACCAAGTTTATTGACCCGGTTCTTTGGGGGAAGAGAAAATGAGAACCACCGAAGAAGATGTTTTGGACATTATGGACACGCCTTTGACCACTGCTCAGATCACCCCGTTCTTGACCGCTGCAAACGCCATCGTGACGGACCGGCTGGCATCTGCTGCCCCCGCCCTTTCCACTACCATTTTGGCGGAGATAGAGAAGCAGTTGGCGGCCCATTTGGCATCTGTCCGTTCCAAGTTCGCTATCCGAGAGAAGATGGGGGAAGCAGACGCCACTTACGGATACCAGGGCGGGGAGGGGCTAAAGGCCACTCCTTACGGGGAAATGGTCCTTCTGCTGGACACCACTGGGACTATGGCCAATGCTGGCCGGCCTTATGCGACCTTCGAAGTGATCTCCATCCCTTACGATGACGATGACTCGGGGGCACGGTGAACATTACCTCCCAGTTAAAGCAGACTGCTACCCACTGGGTGAAGTCGTCTATTGATGGCTACGGCAAGCCTTCCTTTGCTGCCCCGGTAAGCCGGTATTGTCGTTGGGAGGATAAAAAACAGATCTTGCGGGCGGAGGGACAGGAGCAAATAACAATTTCTACTCGCGTATTCTTGGCCGCCTCCCCCACGGTAGGGGATTACCTATACCTGGGGACATCAACGGCTTCTAACCCGCTTAGCGTTAGTGACGCAAGGGAAATAGCGGCCGTCCAGAAGTGGCCTTCTTTATCCGGGACACAAACCCTTTACTTGGCCCTGTTGAAGGCATAGTAGATGATAGTTAAGACCCCTCAAACTGCTTTTTTATCCGGGTTGGATCAAGTGTTCTCTAATCTGAATAAGGAGCTTCAAAAGATTGAGGGAAGGTCCCAAGAGGGCTTGGTACTGGCAGCTTTGGAAATTCGTACAGATGCCCAGAAGCTGACCCCTGTAGTTACCGGTAATTTAAGGAATAGCGCTTATGTGGCGAGTAGCAAAGGACAAAAATCTTCTCCCAGTTTTAAAGGCAAGGAAGCCGGTGTCCTTTCAGCAAACCATCAGCAACGGACTGCTCAGTCGGTAGTTGAGTGTAAGACTTCCCCAGCGATAGAGGTCCATGTGGGGTTTACCGCTGTTTACGCTCCATTCGTTCACGAGAACCCGAGGGCAGGGAAGACCGGTGGTTATAGCCCCAAGGGTAAGGTTTACAAACCGGAGAAAGGGAGTAGCCGGATTGTCTGGAGTAGGGTTGGCCAGTGGAAGTTCTTGGAGGACGCTGTTAAGCAGAATATGAAAAAGATCCTTACCATTGTCGCCGCTAAGGCACGGATTAAATGAATACTTCTGCCCAGGACATAAAGATTATCCTTGACGGAGATTCCTCCTTGGGGTTAACTTTTGGCACAGATCTTTTTATCGGTCTGATGCCGGATACTCCCGATGAGTGCGTTGCTGTGACTGATACTGGTGGCCTTGAGCCTGCCCCTGGCCCTTACTACTACCCCACGGTTCAATTGCTTGTACGGGCGGGTGTGGGTTTGTATGCTACCGTTTCTGACCTGGCCTACACTATTTTGGATAAGCTTCATGAGTACTGCGGACAACCAGATTCATCCAGCTATTACTATACAGGCATCTGGGCCACCGGTGACCCAGTGTTTATTGGGACAGATGAGAAAAATCGTCCACTTTTTGCTTTAAACTTTCGTATTCAAAGGAGGTAAAAGAAAATGCCAAGCAATGCTTTTTCAGGAGTAGGAACCCTTTTCAAGCGCGGTGTCCAGACGGTGGCGGAGATCAACAGCATTTCCGGCCCTAATATGTCCCGTGGCACTATCGATGTGACCAGTCTGGACAGCACCGGGGGCTACCGGGAGTTCATTGCTGGGTTCCGTGATGCAGGGGAAGTTACCCTCAACTGCAACTTTTCCCTGGCAGAATGGAGCGAGTGGCTGGAGGATTTCCAAAGCGATGATTTGGTCACGTACCAAATCACCCTGGCTAATCCTCAGGCCACCACCATCGACTTCTCCGCCCTTTGCACCAGCCTGGGCATGGCGATCCCGATGGACGACAAGGTCACCTGTGATGTAACCCTCAAAATCTCTGGCGCCCTTACGGTCGGGAGTTAAAAACCAAAAGGAACCTACTATGCAATTCTTAACCAAAGAATCCTTGACCAATTTGCCCCCGGTGAAGATCGAGCGCGTGGAGATCCCCGAGCTGGATTCCTTTTGCTTCGTCCGGGAAATGTCCTCCGCCCAAAAGGACGCCTTTGAAGACTCCACCATGTTCATTGATGGTAAGGGGCAGGTTCAAAAGCGGATGGAAAACTACCGTGCCAAGTTCCTTGTTCAGACCATTTGCGATGAGCAGGGCAATTTGGTCTTTACCATGGGGGACCTCCCGGCCCTGGGCCAACTTCCTGCCTCTGTGGCAGTGAAGATGTTCTCCGCTGCCCAGAGGATCAATGGCATGACGGTGGAGGAAGCCGAAAAAAACTCAGGGAGCGACCAAGACGCAAGTTCCTCTTCCAATTAGCACTCGCCCTTGGTCGCACGGTAGCAGAACTTACTTATACCTTAACGGAGAACGAGTTAAACGAGTGGATAGCATTCAATCAAATAGCACCATTCGGCGATATCAGGGGAGATGTCCAGGCGGCTTTGGTGTGCTCGGTTTTGGCGAATTGCAACCGGGACCCCAAGAAGTCAAAGCCATTCGGGGTCAAAGACTTCCTGCTCTTCCAGGAAAAGAAACAGGACAATCGGATAACAGACCCGGAAATAGCTCGTCAACTATTTTTAGCAATGGCAAAGGTCAGGAGTAAAGATGGCGACTCCAATCGGCGACCTGGTAGCGAAGCTTAAACTCGATACCTCTAATTTTGAGAAGGGGATCGATAAGGCGAAGTCTGAGGCAGCGGGGCTTGACTCCAAGATGGAGCATGCCTCTAAGTCCATGGGTTCGTCTTTGGGGATTGCTACTAAGGCGGCCACTGCTTTTGGCGCTGCCCTTGCTTTTGGTCAGGTAGCTACTTTTGGCAAGGAGGTATTTGATACCGGCCGAAGAATTGCTGCTACTAAGGTGGCGTTTACTGAGATCACTGGTTCTGCGACCCTTATGGCGGAGGAGATGAATTTCGTCCGCAAAACCGCGAACGATATGGGGCAGAATTTCTATTCCCTTACTGACTCTTACAAAGGGCTCCTTGCTGCCAGTAGAGGGACTGCTTTAGAGGGGCAGCGGGTCCGGGATGTCTTTACTGCCGTTACTAAAGCTTCTACTTCATTAGGGCTTTCTACGGATGAAACAAAAGGGGCACTGATTGCCATTCAGCAAATGATGAGCAAGGGCAAGGTGAGCGCCGAAGAACTTCGCCAGCAGTTGGGCGAACGCCTGCCCGGCGCCTTTAACTTAATGGCGGAAGCCGTGGGAGTCTCTGCCGCTCAGTTGGATAAAATGCTTCAGCAAGGGGAGGTTATCGCTGCCGATACCCTTCCTAAATTCGCCGCAGTTTTGGAGAAAAAGTATTCCGGCGCGGTCAATTCCTCTACTGCTGCTGTAAACAAATTAACAGAAGCATGGGAAGATTTTAAAGTATCACTATCGGAGTCGGGTTTTCAGGAAGTGGCAGTAAAGGGGCTAAACGCTTTAACGAAAGCAGTGAAGGCGCTTACAGAAGGTTCCAAGCTTTCTACCTACCGGGATATATTCGAGAAGGGGAAGGAGCTGGCAAGGGACGGCCAGTTGGATTGGCAGAAGTTTGTAGAATCCAATAGGGAACAGCGCCTTGAGATGATCCGTATTGCAGAACTCCAGGAAAAGCCACAACAGGAAACCCGGTATGTGAAAGGCTTTACCAGGGATTTCTCTATGATGCCCTGGAACCCTTCTGAAAAGTTTCGTGCCCAACAGGCTAACCCTTTTGGTAGTCAAGAGGAACATTTAGATTGGCTGGAGAAGCAGACTAAGGCGCGGCTGGCAGCTGAGGAGAAGGTGGCTGAAAAGGCGCGGAAGGAAGCGGAGAAAACTGCTAAAGCCCTCCGCGACCGTCAGTTAGATGCCGCTGATTTTTCCCTCCTTGGAAAAATGGATGTTGACGAGCAAGATAAATGGATTTCCTCTTGGAATAAGGAAGTTGCCGATTTCGAGAAGCAGTGGGTCCAGTCTAATGAGCAAATTGGGCAGGTTTTTGTTGCCCAGTTAGATGCCAGGGATCAGGCGACGGAAAAGAGTCTTGCCCTCCGCAAATCTTTAGAGCGGGATTACTATAACACTTTAAAACAGGGGTCCACCGAGTGGGTCGCATTTTCTGTTAGAATGTTAGACCAGGAGTACGAAGAAAAAAAGAAGATGATTGACCTTACCCTCCAGGATGAGCAACAGAAGACCGAAGCGCTTATCATGTTGGATCAATGGAGGGCGAATGAGCAGCGGTCTATTTCGGAGAAAACCTCCAGCATCCTTATTGATTTATCGGAACAAGCTGCCAGGGCAATGGAGCAGAACTTCTCCAATTTCTTCTTTGACCTCTTTAACGGCAAGATGCGAAGCATGGCGGACTTTTCTACCGCTATTTTCCAATCCCTTACCCGTATGGCAGCGGATTATATCGGCCAGCTTGCCCGTATTGGTCTCTTTGGAGATAAAAACCAAGGGGTCACTGGTTTATTATCCACCTTGGGAACCTCCTTGGTCGGTGCCTATAACAATTTCAAATATACGCCAATGTCTCAAACCACTGCCTTAGCGCTTGTAAAGCATGGTGGTGGAAAGGTAGACGGCACCGGCCCATATCGGCAGGTGCCTGCCTCCCTTTTTGACAGTGCTCCAAGGCTCCATGACGGTCTTAAAGCAGGGGAGTACCCTGCTGTTCTGGAGCAGGGAGAAGGTGTTATTCCAAAAGATGGTTATGGTGCCCAGGCCCCTATTATTATGAATCTTTACTACCAACCAAATAATAACTTGATAGATTCCCGCGGAATTAAAGAGGCTATTTTGCAGGAGGCAGATACTGTAAAAGGCATTATTCAATCTGGATTCCGTGAAATGGGAAAGACTGTGGTGTTAGGATGAGCGGATCTTGGCCAATCACAATCCCGTTAAAAAGCATTCAAATTGCTTCTTCTTCCAATGTCTTTGTCTCTGGAGGGCAGAATAATGCTATCCAGACCAGGGCGGTAGTGAATTCTCATAGATGGCTTTTTCGTGGGTCATTAGTTTCTTCGAATGACCCTGTTATTGCCAGGGCCTTTTTTGCTTTTATCTGTAAGCAGAAGAACCAATATGATACTTTTACTTTTACACCCGCCATTTTTGCGCCAAACGGGTTTGCTGCTGGGACCCCGTTAGTAAATGGCGCCAGTCAGACCGGGGGAACCATTTCGATAAAAGGCTTTTCTCCTAACATTACAGGCATTATGAAAGCGGGGGATTTTTTAAAGTTCGCTAACCGTGACAAAGTCTACATGGTGACTGCTGACGGTAACAGTGATGGAAGCGGTAATGTTACCCTGGATATTTTCCCGGATCTTTTCCAGTCTCCAGCGGCTGATTCTGCGGTTACTATTACGGATGTCCCATTTACGGTATCCTTCGTGGATAATATCCAATCTTTAGATATTGAGCATTTGCTCAGCTGGAATATCGACATCTCCTTTTTGGAGGTACCGGTAATTGGCTAACCGGGGAATGACATCTGCGGTAAGAAGTAAATTGCTTTCGGGCAGTTTTGAGTACTGCTTATTTGTCGAACTGGATTTCGACTCCGGTACTGTTTACCTTTCCAATTCCACTAGTAACCTTACTTATGATGGAAACACCTATCTTGGCACTGGTTCTTTTGGAGGGATTGATAAGGTAGTAGAAAGCAACATTGTAAAAGCTTCTCAATTGTTGCTTTCTTTGTCTGGAGTGGATCGTGTTTTTATTGCACAGCTTTTGACGGAGGAGTATCTTAATCGAGAAGTACGGATTTATTTGGCTGTTTTTGATGAGGATAGTTCAGGTAAATTTATAATACCTGACCCTGTTCTTTTATTCTCCGGTTATATTGATTCGCCAACTATATCAGAAAACCCAAAAGAGGGGACAAGTACTATTGGTATTTCATGCACTAATATATGGGCAGATTATGAGCGGGTGGCGGGCATGAGAACTTCCGATGTTTCTCAGCAGCTTTTCTATCCTGGGGATAAGGGGCTGGCAGTATGCGGCGATAGGGTAGAGCGGATTTGGTGGGGAAGATTGCCATGAACCCAGCCGTTGAAAAAGAATTTATCTCTTTTATTAATGCCAATCTATACCTTCCTTTTGAATGGGGCAGAACTGACTGTAATATCCTTTCTGCTAAGGCAGCAGGCATTGTTTCCCAAAAAGATTTTAGCAGTTGGATTGAGGGAAAGTATTTTAGCAAATTACAAGCAGCCCGTTTCTTTCGCTCCCTGGGGGACATAAAAGAAGTGGTAAGAAGTTTTGGTGGTTTCCAAATTCAGGAAGGGCATAGAAGAAACGGGGATTTAGTTCTTTCTCCTCACCGCTTATTTTGCTGCCTCCACGTGTTTGTGAACGGCAGGTTATTTTCCTCCGGCCCCGATACTGGAGTTATTTTGGCTGATTATATTCCCATTCCAGATGCTACTTATTGGAGACCGCCATGCCACCAGCTGTCCCTGTAGTAGCCTCTTTAGCAGCAGCAGCTGCCTTTACTATGGCAACGGAAGCAGGACTATCAATTGCTATGGCGGCCCTGCTTGCTTCTGTGATGGCTACCACGGTCCAGTTCCTTGGTAACGCTATTATTGGCCCTCCGAAGACCCCTGATGCCCCTTCCTTCACCCTCCCTAAGATGGAGGAGATCGCCCGGGGTTCCCTATTGAATAGGGATGGTAATAACGAGTACGTTCCCGTGATAGTAGGAACCAGAAGGGTTGGTGGGTACCGATATATAATTGGTGCTACGGGATCGAAGAATGAATTTATCCATATAATTCTCATCTACGGAACCGGCCCCATAAGTGCTATAAATACTGTTTATCTGGACGGTGAGGAAAGCACCTTATCTAAGTTCTCCGGCCTTGTTCGGGTAAACAATCATTTGGGGGCAACGGATCAGGCAGCAGATAGTGATTTGGTGGCTGAGATTGGTTGGTGGACAACTGATCACCGCCTTAGAGGGCTTGCTTATTCTTACCTTAGAATAAAATATGATCAGGATATATTTACCCGTGTCCCTATTATTACTGCTGATGTTGACGGGTATTTATGGGAAGATATTCGGGATAGTTCTTTTACTACGGTTTTAGATAATCCAGCGATGGTGATCCGGGGATATTTAGTAGATAGTATATTTGGTAGGAGAATCCCCCCAGATGCAATTGATGAACCTTCCTTTATAGAGGAAGCGAACTACTTCGATGAGTTGGTTACTTTAGAGGGAGCGTCGAAAAAGCGGTACACCTGTAATGGGATAATTGATACTGGAAAACCTCAGCTTCAGATAGTGAATGATCTGCTTTCCTGCTGCCGATCCAGCTTGATTTTCTCCGGTGGGAAGTATTATCTTCGGTGTGATAAACCAAGAACCGTTCACGGTGATTTAGTTTTTACAGAATCAAATATCGTAGGTGATTGGCAGTTTTTCCTTGGAGGAGTCCGGTCAAAGTACAATCGTGTAACTGCTAATTTCTTTAATCCTTCTAAGGATTGGCAGTCTGATTCTGCCATAGTTGATTCTGATACCGCCCGCGTAGAAGACGGCAATAGGTTATTAGAGACTTCTATTGATTTGCCATTTACTTCGGATTATGGAAGGGCAATGATGATTGCAACGATCGCCCTGAAACAATCCCGCCAGTATATCTCCACAACATTTAAAGCTAAACCCCAGGCACTGATGGCGGAAGTATTAGACCGCATCCCCATTACGCACTCTACGCCCGGGTGGGTATCTAAGGATTTTACTTTATTAGACACTAATATCAAAGGCGGGTTAGATATAGAAGTTACCATGAGGGAGTATGATGAGGATGTTTATGACTTTGGCGTAATAGCTGCCCAAGATACCGTGCCGGATACAAACCTCCCCTCCCCCACATCAGTCTTTGCACCAACAAATTTGGTGGTCTCCGAATCCCTTTATGTCACAAGGGATGGTGCTGGGGTAAAGTGCAAAGTTTATTTAACATGGGCTTCCAGCGACCCGTTTGTTAGAGAATTTGTGGTGGAGTACAAGCTTTCCAGCGCTGCCACGTGGACCGTGGCGGGCTCTACCACGGCCGCCGCAATCACGTTGTTTGACTTTGACCCGGCCCGCTACGGTTTTCGCGTTAAAGCCGTCAACACCCTCGGGGTGAGCTCCGTTTGGT
>Ga0209835_1001428_pt1 | contig 13370 bp, 7 predicted proteins | sample LakKivwa52mmetaG_FD_184138 | JGI IMG/M metagenome (GOLD analysis project Ga0209835, IMG submission 184138) | Anoxic lake water microbial communities from Lake Kivu, Rwanda to study Microbial Dark Matter (Phase II) - Lake Kivu water 52m metaG... | ecosystem: Environmental > Aquatic > Freshwater >...
CTGCAATTCCACAGAGGAACGAGGATGCCATCTCGGCCACCAGCTCCTCTTCCGAGTATTCATGCGAGCCGAACCCCCAGTTCCTGGTCACGCCCTCGCGCTGCAAACGTGACTGATGGCCAGTACTGTGTGCCAGCTCGTGGAAAAGGGTACTGTAGAACTCCTCGCTATTGACGAAGCTCTGCATGGCAGGCATCGTCACCTCGTCATTGGAGGGCGAGTAACTCGCCTTGTTCCCATCGAAGCGGATCACCGGCAGATTCGGCATGTTCCGGATGATCTCCTCAGCAGCATCAATCGGCGTAATTACCCCGGCACCGGAGTCCGGCACATCGATCCCCTCGACATCGGAAACCGGATACACCCGGTAATAACGAAGCATCGGAATCCTCTCGATCTCGCCGCTTTTCCGGTTCTCCCGTTCGAGGATCTTCCAGAACACGACCGGAAACCCCTTGCACCGGATCTTTCAAGCTGGGCGATGATCTGAGCGGTGATGATCTCATAAACAGAAGTAGACATGACAGCCTCCATAGGATAGTATTGATGCAATGCGAACGTGCACTACAGCAACAGGGTACCAGCGAGGACGGCAGGAGTGCATGACCTGAACGCCGGGCTGCCCATACAGGCTACCCGCCCCAGCGACAGCGGTTGGAGGAGCCACGGCAGCCTCAAGCCCATGAGAGAACCGCCAGGCCATTTTTCCGACAGGAAAAAAGGAAGAACCACTGACAACAGACCTTCGCCGCACTGGAGCGCTCATGACCCCGCAGCGGATCTTTCAGGTTGCTGTACGTGAAGCGGTATGACTTACGATAGACCCGCCGGCAGGCTGGCATAAATGGCCTGCCGGGTGGATTCTATCCGGTACACCGGGTATGATTGACAAATGGGGTTCAATAAGCGCGTGTTGCGCACCGGAGCAAGAGGGTGATGCGGCAGGAGTGAAGCAGTTGCACGGTACCGGGCAGCGCTGAACGGAAGCGGCATGCCCTCTGGTGGAGAGCGTAAAACAGACGCTTTCTTCCGGCTGACAGCGACACCCGCCAGCCGTCAACCCCAGCAAGGAGTTTCCCGCTTTTGCGGGATAGTCTTTGCTGGGGCGCAGATACAGCCAGGCGAAATAGACATCCAAACCAAATAACCCGTCACATCAAAAAGCCGATCTGAATGGCATCCCATGATGCTGTTCAGTTCGGCTCTTCCGGCAGGGTGCTGATCAGATCGGGCATCCCGACCTGTTGAGCACCCTGTCCCTCCTTCAACCTCCTTTAGGCAATCTTGCTTGCATCAGCACACATGCAAGAAACCTAATGAATATCCGTCCCGCTTTCCAGACATTGAAAAGCAAAACCCCGAAACTCCACCCCAGAAACCAGCAACCTCATCAGTCAACTATCGATCATATAACAATACATACGGGAAAGGCCCGGCTTGGCCGGGCCGCGGGGTCGGTCAAATCAGGCTGTGCTCATTGAAACTGTAGTACCCCCCCTTGCTCCCAATGATGACATGATCGAGAATTTTCACATCGAGCATGTTTCCCGCGTTCACCAGAAGAGTCGTCACCTGCCTGTCCGCTGAACTCGGCTCTACATTGCCTGACGGATGATTGTGAGCCAGAATGAGGGCGTTTGCATTGGCAAGCAATGCGCCCTTGAACACCTCCCTCGGATGTACAAGCGAAGCGTTCAGGGTTCCCTTGCTGATCATCTCCATCCCGACAATTTCGTTCTTGGTGTTCAGGTATACCGAATGGAACTCCTCGCCGGCCTTCTCATGCAGTCCGATCGCCTGCATCAGCTCGCATACAGCTGCCGCACCGTGAATGCGCCTGTTATCATACATGATGTGTGATTCCTTCACCAGCCGGATACCGTAACGTGGTATCATAATCTGCTGCTCTGCCTGGAATAGCGGAAGGGTCTCTGCGTGTCTCATAGCCGTAACCATTGAAGTTGCTGAAGTTTGCCTTTCAAATCATTCCCCGGGGGGACAGAGGCTTCCCCGAGGACAGGCAAACTTTTTGGGCAAGGGAGACAAGTGAGCTGCACAAACAAAGAGCGGAAGCGAACGGCCCTTGAGCAAAAAGGCAAACTGGCGTATCTTGGCCGGCCCCCTCCGGGGATGAGTGAATTATCAATCCGCGAAGCGGGCATGACACCAACCCGGCCAAAGGGCCTCAACAAAAAAGTGCTGAACTGCGCCGGGCAACCGGCACTGTTGAGCACCACAGCGCCAACGCCAACGCGATGGCAACCTCAAGCCCTGAACCGCCGGACGCGGAATGAATGTGCGCCGGCTGGGAGTTTTGCAAAGGCCGTTTCCGCAAACCCCTTGACGGCGGCAGAAGGGAGCACCGGCGGTTGAGGGCGAAGCTCAGGTTTTACCGCCTCACGTCAGGACATCGACGCCAAACAAGATTTCATGTAACCATGCCAACATGATGACAGGCCAACATGTCTGCATGTCATCAGGTAAACATGACAACATGCAGACATGCAGACATGCAAAAACCCCGGATCAACCGGGGTCTTCGTTGTGGTGGCCAAGGATGTAATCAGCCGCTTTCTGTGCTTTCGAGCATGCCTTGACAATGTACCTCGGATCGGCTTGCAACTTCCTGAGCCAGCCGCCGATGTACGCTGCCAAGTTCGGCATCGTTTTCTGGCCGATACCGGCAAATCCGCAGAGGAATGATGAGGTCATTTCGGCGATGAGTTCCTCCTCGGAGTACTCGTGTGAACCGAATGCCCAATTCGTGGTCACGCCCACCCGGTCGAGGCGACTCTGATGACCGGTACTGTGTGCGAGTTCGTGGAACAGCGTGCTGTAAAACTCCTCGCCATCGGTGAAGTTCTGCATCTCCGGCATCTGCACCTCATCCCGTGACGGGAAATAGCAGGCAACTCTGCCGCCATATTTGATTGCCGGAGGATTCGGCATGGTGCGGACAACCTCTTCTGCCGCATCGATCGGCGCAACCGTCACGGCGTTTGTGGCTGGCACTTCAAGCCCGTCTACGCCACTCACCGGATAGACTTTGTAGTAGCGGAGCAGCGGAATCCGCTCAATCTCGCTGCTCTTCGGGTTTTCCCGTTCGAGGATCTTCCAGAAGACGACCGGAAAACCTTTGCAGCGAATCCTGTTGCCCAGCTCTTCAGCCTGCTTTCTGGTTACGAAAAACTCCTCGTTCACCATCGAGAGCAGAAACAGGTTGACACCACGGTACACCTTGCCGGATACCAGGTTTTTCGGCAACCCGGTACGCCACGGCAGACGCCATGGAACGACTCCCTTTTCAAGCTGGGCGATGATCTGAGCGGTGATGATTTCATAGACGGTAGTAGACATGACAGCCTCCAGAGGTTATGTTGATGCAATGCGAACGTGCACTACAGCAACAGGGCACCAGCGAGGACTGCAGGAGTGCATGACCTGAACGGCGGGCTGCCCATCAGGCTCCTCTCCCCAGCGGCAAGCGGGTGAAGGAGCCACGGCAGCCTTATGACCGGAAAAGAACCGCCAAGCCATTTTTCCGACAGGGAAAAAGGAGGAACCACTGACAACAGACCCTCGCCGCTGTGGAGCGCTCATGACCCCGCAGCGGATCTTTCAGATTGCTGTACGTGAAGCGGTATGACTTACGATAGACCCGCCGACAGGCTGGCACAAATGGCCTGGCGGGCGGATTTCATCCGGAGGAACTCCGGGTATAGTTGTGAGTGAAAAGGGGAAGGAAACAGGGGCAGTGAGGTCGTGCAATTCACATCTTGGATAACCACTTTACATATTCGATGTTATGAAACAAAGATTTTGAGGGGTAGCCATCAGAGTTGGTGTGGGCCGCAAAACTCGCGAACGTCTATTAGCAGCGGCCGTGCGTAGCGTCATCCGTCCGTTTGGACGCCGTCATAATATACGGTACAAACTCAGACCCATGTGCAACATGCAATCTCTGATGCTCCAACCCAGCGTGAGCAGTGTTTTCTGTGATGGATTCGGTGAACCGACTCATCAGATGTCCCCCGTACCTTTGGGGTGGAGTGCGGACAGTGTTTCAGAAGAAATATCGTCGCCCTCTTCAAAAGACGGTAAGGATTCGAGCTGAACTTTCAAGTCGGACACAACTGAATCGGCCAGCTTTATGAAGCCTTCTAGCCGTACAATTCTTTCTTCCAGTTGCCGCCGAACCTCGGCATTCGAATCTAAATCCTTTCCAAGATCAGTATTACTCGAAACGAAACGAATCACGATTTCCGGGACACCGTGTTCAACCTCGGCTGCTTCTGCGAGCTTGACCCACTCCCTGGACTTATCCACAGCAGTTCGTGCTGCTTCAGACAGACAATACCCGATCAGCACTTTCGCCGAGTAATCGAGTTCATCTACCAAAGCGAGCCAATTAGCAGCGTCAGATTGTTCTTTGTTTTCATCGTTTGGTCGGCGGGCGGAACGAAAGTACCGCGGCGTTTCATTGTCCGGATCGAGACTTTCGATAGCTCGAATGACTGTTTCTAAATTTTCAAATGGGCGGTTGCCATTCGGTAATTCCGCACGATGTTTCCAAAGCACCATAATCGCCTCGAAACAATTCTTCTCGGCCAAACTTTTTTCTTCGTCCGTTGCGTTTTCCGCCCTGATGATGAGATCGGCGATATAGTGCGCTATCCAACGGCCAAGGGTATCCACTGATGGCTCTAATCCAAGCTCCTCTACAAATTTACGGCCTAAAGCCAAAATGCTGTCAGAGTGTGTGAAACTGTCCATCTGCTCCGAGGAGGTAGAGTCTGGCTTTCGTGGGGATTCTATCTTTTTCATCATCAATACCGCTTTTGTATGGTTGATAGCGCCGATGGCGCTCAATCTGCACTTCAATAATCAGATCACGGCCAAGTTTGGCCAACATCGCGGTCAACAAGCCAACCGACGCTTGAAGCCGACTTCCGCGTTCCGGATTGCTGCTTTCGTAGCGCTTGGCCTCATCATAATGTCCCCATACCTGCGATGCCATAACAACTGAGTTCTCTCTGTCTTTCCAAAGTCTGCAATCCGAGTCGGTTTCAAGCCCCATCACATCAGTGATGTAACGCGCAGGCATCACTGGAGGGAAACTGATCCCACCGGCCCAACGATCCAGAGCATCCAATTCCTGATTGCCACTATTGTCGACTATCCAGCCCTTAAGAGAAAAGCCGAACTTGTCGATTTCCATATCACTTCCCGCGCTTGGTACCGCGTAATCAAAAATATTCATAGCCGTGCTGAGAGCTCTAAGAAGCGAGAGCGATTTATCAGGCGACACTAACGCGCTGTAAATGCGGGTTGATTGCTCATAATCGGAATTTGCTGTTGTCCAGAACCCCCACACGTTAAGCATATTGGAGGCATTGAGCGCCTCGTCGAAATCTTCTCCTACGATACTCCGATATGCGTCGCCATCCTCCTTTCGATCCAGCCAAGCGGAGCGTTCCAGCGGCGTCTGATCGCGTCGATCCCAAAGCCAACGCCCATCCTTTCGTGATAGATCGTGACGGTCGAGCCAGCCTGTAAATTCATCCTCATCGCCATATCCCGAATCGCGATGCGTAGGCGTACTGGCCAACAGATTTCCAGCAACAACCATCATCGCATGATAAGCGTAATAAAACTGGAGCGTGTCAGCGCGTGGATACGAACCGTGAGAATGAATGGTGTAATTGTCTTCGTAGAGCTGTCGTCTGCTCCGCTCATCTTCATCCCATCGCCCGTTAGCTGTGTAACCGAAGTCCGTTCGGATTATTTTAAGCGCCTCTGACTCGATTTCGTTTTGTGACATTGCAAACACACGGCCCAGAGGTTCGTACCAATAAGGCCCGATGTCGATACCAAAGTAAAAACGATCATCTTCGTTGGTACAGGTTTCCTCTTTTTTCTTATAACGAACGCGATCGAAGGATTTGGATTCAACGACAGGAAGTGGTGAAACATTAACGTGGTCAAGGCGATCCTTGAGACTATCCTGATCTGCCATAGCCCCATTATTAATGAGCGAGAGCACCGCTCGCACGGCAAACTGCCTGATCAGAACGTGAGGCTGGTCATTCAAAGCCCAATCTACAAGCTGGTTCGCAAAAGGCGCAAGTGCCGCTGGAAATTCGACTGCAGCACGTGCGATGCCTATTAGGAACCATTGACGCGCATGTAGCATATAAAAAGGCAATTGCGCATCTGCAAAGGGTCCGCTCTTATTATCTGCCGCAAACTTGAAAACATGGCCGAGAACATCTTGTCGTTCCAAGGCAACAAGACCCACAACCACATGCGCGCCTTCCCACCGTATGACGGCATCGGGCGCTGCCATTGATGCCCAGATATAGCCTGCCAGTGAAACCTTAACGTCAGTAGGTGGCAAGAGATCTTCTGACCATGGCCCATCCCCATCCTTTTCTTCCAAAACCGGCGTAAAGAGGTCAAGGCCATAGCTTAATGCCTCCAGCGCCTCGTCTTCCGATAGATTGACGGCAAGCAGACTAACTAGCGAGAAGAGTCGATCAGAATTCGCAAGGTCGGGGGATTCTCCAACGGCGCCGATCACGACATCAACTATTTCGCCCTCGCTCATCCCCGCCAAGGCGCAGGCGGTCTTGATGGGCAGCACTTCATAGTATCGGTTTTTCGAAATTTCCATGCAGTAGCGGCGAGCAAAAGCTTTGAGCGTAACCTCCATTGCGCGCATTGTCGCTGGTCGGTTTTTCCATGTATCAGGCATTTGCTCCAAGAAAGTCCGAAAATGGTAAAGACCTAATTCTGGCACGTTGCCAACTGCTTGGATAAAGTCAGTTTCAGAGCCGACTGGCACGTGCCCGATGGCTTCCTTGAAAAACTGATCGTGATCCCACGGCAACTCAGTGCTCTTGAATGCCGAATAGGCTTGAGACAGGCCATCGGCATTGGTCAGATCGCAACGAGAAAACACGTCATCCCAATTCCGCGCAGACTTGGCCAGCACTTCATTTGGACGGTAAGTCTGTTCGTATTCCTGACGACTACCAGAACGCTTTATTGTCTCGTCAAAAGCAATAACCTCATCGAGACCAGCTATTATCACGTTATGCTTGGAAGCTACTTCCTTTAACATAGAGTAGTCTCCAGCGCTGAACCGCATGTATCGATAAAGATGCGCAGTCGCGGCCTCTTTTTCGTCGCGTGTTGCGCACTTTGATAGTACGCTTTCGAGTAATTGGTCGTATTTCCAATGCGCACTAAAACCGATTAGGGGTAGTGCGTCGCGTGCATCCAAGCTTGCGCATTTAATCAATCGACTTATTGCGATAGGCAGTATCCGTTCAGACCGTCCGAACTTTCGATCCCTCCAACGGCTCAGTATCGCTAAGGATGACGACGGACAAAGGCCGCAGAGTGCTTCGATAGTGGATTTCCAATCGAAGTGCTTATCTCGTTCGACATAGTCATACGTTAGTTCGGCGCAGCGCGCAAAATGATAGGCGGTCTCTGGTGATGGGCGGTCAGTACGAGCGGCACGATCCGCTAAGCTCAAAATCGCATCCCAACGTGAAAGATTCTCGTCGCCAATCTTGCTCGTAACCTCAACTGCTTCATTGAAATATGCCTTCGCTTCTGCCTTGCTCACCAATAGAATAGCGCGGGCAGCATCGATGTAGCCTTCGGATTTACTCTCAGCATCGGATCGTTCTTCCTTGGTAAGATTAAACGCTTCGAGAGCAAATTCTATCGCTGCTGCTTTAGTTACTTCTTTCTGACTGCATAATCGCGCGAGAGAGGTAAGGGTGGGTGTGAAGAGTGGCCTATTCAGGCTGCCCTTCCATTGAGAAAAGGCTGCCAGCGTTGACTCATCCGCCGCATCGAGTCGGTGCAAAATGCCCAACCATAGCAGAGCGATCTCATTTGAGGTATGGAAATCATCGCGATAGTAAGCTTTTCTAGCGTTCTTGGAAGCCTCGCACGTCCTTTTAAGTTCGTCGTCAAGAGATGCTTTCGTCACATGGCCGAGAAGAGTGGACACCGAAAGCTGATGCCAAGGAAGAAGCGTGCCAATGACTTCCTGAAATTCTTGGAGATCGCTCGATGTGTAATGCTGGGCTTTTTTGTCCATCTCGGCTCGCGACTCTGGATGGGCTAGGTCGCGAATTTTCAGTTCTTGCCCCTGTAGAGCCGCACGCAAGCAATAAGCCTGAAGTACTGGAAATCGTGCTTTTGTGAATCGCGAAGAAAGAGCCCGTGGGGGATCGCTCGGAAGATAACGCGTAAGCAGCGCCACTGCCTCGTCCGCAGTGCATACCGCATGTTGCAAACCTGCTTCGACCAATGCGGTTATTGAACCGAGGACTGATTCCTGATTATCCCATGCATGGTCGTTCATCAACTTGACGCGCTTGCTGGCCACAAGCCGAATGGCTCGGCGAGTCACTTCGACAAGCAGTGTTCGCTGAATCTCCCGGAGTTCGACGGTAATCGCCATCACAAGCCAAAGATTGTTCCCGGCAGCAAGGGCAAGCGCATCCACGTCCTGAAGCCGGTTGTGATCAATGAGACGCCTCGCCACGGACCGGCCAACGTGGAAAGACACTTCGCGCGGTCGCCAGTCCCGAAGGCTGTGCGCACCACTTGCGGGACCGTATATGTTGATATGGGCGAGTGTCAGTTCGACGATATCTTGGTACGAAATCTTTTCGTTTTCGCGCTCTTCAGGGGTCAAGTGGCTCCAATTGCGTAACCACTCCTCCCCCAAGCGGAGACGGCTCCGCGCATCACTGGCAAGTTCCGGACGACCTGACAGAAAGGCCGCTTCATAAGCATGATGTGAACCGAGCCAGCCCGAGCCAAATGTCCGTCGGGAGACGATTTCCTGAATATGGTCGGCTTCCAGAAACATTGCTGCTAAATCAGTGTTGGCTTGCAGGATTTTTCTTTGCCTATCGTCACCGGCCGTCTCGCCACCTGCTTTTAGAGCAAGCTTGGCTGCATCAAGGTAGCGCTTCGACCGTAGCCCTGCTTTCAATGCAATTTGCAAGCGTTGCAGTTCAACATCGTGCTTTTCGAGCGGACTTGTTTCTGGAAGTGCTGCTGAGGTGAGAGTTAATTCCACAAGCTCTAAAAATTTGCCAGCTTCCAGCATCAACTGTGGCAAAACCGACGCCACGTAAGCGCTTGTCTTCGCGAGTGGCGTCAGACTCTCGATGAACCTCTTCATAGCGTCAACTGACGGCTTGAATTTATCGCGAAACCACGTCTCAGCAGGTTCATCGAAAAATTGAAGGGTATCACCGGCCAAGAGTAACGGACGCCCGACGTCAATCGCGAAACTTTTGATAGCCTGTTCGTCAATACCTGACATTTGAGACAAAATTGGGATCGGAATCAGAGGGCGCAGTACCGCCAGACCTGCGCAGATTTTGTCGATCTGGGCTTTTTCAACGAGGCCAACGCTATCCTTCAGCTTTGCAATGGCTCCTTCCAACAAGCTACCAATCGTGTCTTCAACGGTTGTCGGGTTGGGCCCAAGCAAGCGCAGCGTATCTGAAAGGAGATTATTACGCGACAGGGCGAGCGCCTGGACGCGCGGGTTATGAGAACTCAGGCGATGGAATTCGTCGATATCATGTTCGCTTGCGCCTGAGAACCTCTGTTTGAGATGGGCGGCCGTTTCCTCGCGACTGAACGGCTCCAGTTCGCATCGGATCACATTGACTGGTGGATCAAGATAGCCCTGACGATGCGAGCGGCACAGGAAAACCAAACGAACGTTTTCAGGCATTTTCTCCCGGATGAGGTCACGAACGAAAGATCGCGCCTCGCCGATTTCTTCAGCCGCCATCTGAGCGTTGTCCGCCGCGTCCACCACGATGCACAGAAGCGCACCGGGATTGGTAAGCTGTATCAATTTGGCCGCTTGGGTTATACGGTGAACGAATGCTCGCACATAGGACGAAACATCGGCGTGAGACGTGGGAATCAGGAGATGACAGAGGCCCTTTGCAGCAAGTTCATTTGCGATTTGCACAAGCGCGTCTTTATGCCGGTGACGATAGCCAGATGCGTTGCGGTACTGGCCATTTCCAAAACAGTCATACAAAATACAAATTGATCCGTCAGGAAGGCTACGCGCGATACGGGTTGCGAACACCGTCTTTCCAACCCCGGCAGAGGCGTGAACGATGACCGGAGCCCCTGCTCCGAAAATTGCCCTCATAATGTCTGACTCTTGGGCACGAGGAACGGCATTATCCAGACTTTCGATCGAACAAGGAGCGGGAAAGAGCAGGTTTTCGTCAGTGCTCAAAGCCCTTAGGACATCCATTTTGGTGATGGTTGGGTTCTTTTCTCCTTCAGACAGGGCCCTGCGGGTGACAAGTTCCTTCAGTTTCAGGGGGGCATCAACATCGGCGTCTGGCAAATAGTTACTCACATCCTGAGAGAGAATGTTGCGCTGATCCCAGTAATCATCCTGTCGATCTTCGAAATGCAGCAGCTTCGAAAACGTAGTGAGGGATTCGCCGCTCAGGGATGTAATTTGTTCGAGTTTCTGGAGTTCGCCCGGATGACGAGGCACTGCCCCAGCTGCGGAATCGGCTACGGCTTCCGCGAAATCCGACCCGATAGGCCTGTTGGTGACAAACCAAAATTGGAGCTTCGCTGAAAGCGCATCGACCGAGACGATCTGGAGCAACTCTTGATAACGCCCAGAAAAACCTTGTATAGTTTTTTTCAGTCCGCTTGCGGTCCAAGGCTCGGTTGCATGCAGCGTCGAATGTTTGAGCTGCATATAGCGGACAAGCCGCGCTTCTTGGATGTTTTCGCTACCGAAATATTCTGCAATATCGATAACATCCTCGCCGGAGCTTACTGGAGACGCGCTCGCTCGTTCGTCCGGCGAAGGCCCCTCGATACTGATTGCAACCAGATCGCTCTGCGCTGACAGAAGCCGCAAGCAGCGGCGTGCCGCCCAAAGATAATGGAACTGATCACCATCGCGGCTAGGGCGTACTAAATTGGTTCGAGACATCTAGCACAAATAATAGTTACAATGTTCGCTATGAGCTTCTCTGCATCCTTCAACCGCACGCGGCTTTCTCGCGGAATTATTTTTGGGCAATTACAAAAAAATATACTGCAAAGACATGGTACGTCAAGCATCCCATCAATCGATGTTTAGGGTTTTAATCTCTACTATCACCTTTTATATGCAGCAACCGCATAATTTTCAATCTGAATTGTGTCCCCCGATATTCAGGAATCGGTAGTACGTCGCCCGTGAAATCTTCAGGGTGCTGCATATCTCGACGACGCTGATGCTGAGGTTTTCGCTCATCTTTCTGGCCATCTGAACCTTCGGGTCATCTGGAGAGATTTTCGGTCGTCCGCCCTTCTTCCCTCTCGCTCGGGCGGCTTTAAGGCCCGCCTGAGTCCGCTCCTGAATGAGTCGGCGCTCGAACTGGGCCAGGGTGGCGAAGATGTTGAAGACCATTTCACCGGATGCGGTGGTGGTGTCGATGCCGCCGTCACTGATCGAGCGGAAGCCGACTCCCTTACCTTTCAGCTCTTCGACGATTTCGATGAGGTGTTTCAGTGACCGGCCAAGGCGGTCGAGTCTCCAGATGACGAGAGTATCACCGGCCTTCAGCTCCTTCATGCAGGCAGTGAGGCCAAGGCGTTCGGATTTCGATCCGCTGGCTTTGTCGATGAAAATGAGTTTTTCAGGGATGCCGACCTGTTTGAGGGCATCGAGCTGGAGGTTGAGTTCCTGGCCGCTTGTCGAAACTCTGGCATAGCCGATCAGTCGGCCGGTTTTTGGGGTTGTGTCGGTCATTCTTAAAAAACTCCTCTTTTTACGAGTATTTAAGCCATAGATAGATGATACGTTTTTTCGAGACAGATAACCGCAGAAAAAGGGGGTTTTCCTGCCTCTTCACCGTTGTCTCATAAAACGACCGTTTTCCGAGTCACTTATTGACATAGCAAGCATATGGGAAGGGACATGTGAAAATCCTGCTGTTTTATGTAACATCACCAAATGGGCATCTTCCCATCGTAACGGTAACCCATTGTAATTATGTGCGGCCGGTTCGGGTTCTTTGAACTCAAATACTTCCTCGACAAGCTGCGGCAGCTTGAAATACCTTTTGAAGAGGCTCAGGCTTTCTATTTCAACGCCAGTTACAACGTCGCGCCGGAAACCGATATTGTGGCCCTGCTGGGCGACCACGGTTCCGCTACCCTGAGTTTGGCTCATTGGGGCCTGATCCCGCACTGGGCCAAAGAGATGCCAAAAGTCCGCCCGATCAATGCCCGTGCGGAAACCCTTGCCGTCAAGCACTACTTCCGGCACATGCTGAACCGGCACCACTGCCTCATTCCGGCCAATGGCTTCTATGAATGGAAACGAACTGCTGGCCCCAAGAAACAGCCCTACTTCATCGAGCTGAACGACGGCTCCCCGATGGCCTTCGCTGGATTGTGGGACATCTGGCAAACGCCGGATCGCCATGCGCCGCCGGTCACTTCATGCACCATCATCACGACCGACACGAACAAGGAGATGGCCGCGATTCATGACCGGATGCCGGTCATGCTTGAACCTCGGCACTGGAAACAGTGGCTCGAAGCGGGTTCTCCCGATGCCGTGAAACTTCTTGTTCCAATCGACGACGGAAAACTTCATATTTATCCTGTATCCACCCAGGTCAACAACCCTCGATACGTGCGACACGATTGCATTCAGGAGATCGAACTTGAGAGCTAAACCATGAGCGACATGAAACTGCTTCGCATCCATTCCGGGCCGATTCTGGACTTTTATACCGCCGATTACTCGACCGAGCTGGAGCTGCCTCTGGCCGATACCGGTATCTCTGCCGGATTTCCGTCCCCCGCCGAGGAGTATGAAGAGGTCTCGCTCGACCTGAACAAAGCGCTCATCAAGCACCCGGCAGCCACCTTTTACGCGCGAGTCAAAGGCACCTCGATGACAGACGCCGGAATCCTTGATGGTGACCTGCTGGTGATCGACAAGTCCCTCGACCCGAAAAGTGGGGATATTGCGGTCTGCTTCCTCGATGGCGAGTTCACCGTCAAGCGAATCGAGCAGCTCGACGATGGCCTGTTCCTCATGCCAGCCAACGAAAAATACAAGCCGATCAGGATTTCAGAGGAGTCCGACTTTCAGGTGTGGGGGATCGGGTGAGTAGTCCGAGGGAGTTTCACCCTCAGACTCTCGCAGAACCGGACGTGAACGTCTCCGCTCATCCGGCTCCCATTATCCAGCCTTTGGGGATGTACCCCAATTTCCAATGCACAAACGCTGACGGCATTGCTCTTGCTATCCGTTCAAGCACTCCGACTGTGCG
>Ga0209835_1001430_pt1 | contig 13361 bp, 18 predicted proteins | sample LakKivwa52mmetaG_FD_184138 | JGI IMG/M metagenome (GOLD analysis project Ga0209835, IMG submission 184138) | Anoxic lake water microbial communities from Lake Kivu, Rwanda to study Microbial Dark Matter (Phase II) - Lake Kivu water 52m metaG... | ecosystem: Environmental > Aquatic > Freshwater >...
AGCAGCTACTGCTCCAACTATTGCTGCTGCAGCTAAGGCCGAGGATACTCTCCAAACATTAGGTGGAAACTTTACACAAGGTATCGGTGAGTTACTACAATATACTGGTATTATTCCTGAGCCGCCTGGTGGCGGCACAGTAAAATATTCACAGCCAGATCCCTTACAAAAACAGCGTGAACAAAAAGCACAGCAGGTTGTTAAAGAAGCACGAGAAGCATCTGCTGAACACCCTGTAGCTGGTTTTGCTGGAAGTGCTACTGGTTATATTGCTCCTTGGTTAGCTGGTGGTATTCCGGGTCTTACTTCTAATATTATGCAAGCTGGTGCTGAACAAAGTACGGCTGTTAAAGCATATGGTGGTACTGATGAGGAGGCTCTAAAGTCTGGTACAATTGCTTCTGGACTGAGTTATTTAGGTGGTAAGATTCCACTACAATATGGTTCTCCTGCACTACAAAGGGCTGTCCCATCTATCGGTCCTCGTACAGCAACTGCTATTACTGCTGGTGGTACTAATGCTATTCTTGCTGGTGGTGAAGCACTTATTCAGAATGAATTGCTAAAAGCCTACCCAGAATTACAAACAAATCCTCTAGCTGCCGCTGGTTTAGGTTTCGCACTTGGTGGTGCTTTTGGTGCTATTGCAGGTAAAGGTACAAAACCGTTAAGCAAAGCAGAAGAAGCAGCCATTAAAGAGTTTGATGTTGAACCAACACCAGAGGTATTGGCAAAGCGAATTAAGGAAGGTAATCTCCGTGCTTTGCATGGTATTGAAAATGATATTCATGCTACACATGAGCGTAGTTTTAATACTGAGCAACAGCTAAATCGTGTTCGTCAAGAAATTGAAACATTAAGCGGTAGTATTTTAAAATCTGATCCAGAAACTCGAACTAAGCTATTAGAAGAACTAGAGCAAAAGAAAGCACGAGAAGAATCTCTTAGTACACGGTTAAAAGAGGATGAGCTATTAACTAATCGTAATGAAATTGCTTATAGAGAATTAGCTGAAAAGCTTGGTGTGCCATATGTAGATCCAGTTACTCGTGCTCAAAACTATAAAGTTCAAGCACATGGTGCAAAATCAGTACGTGCTACTAAAAGGGCTTTGATTTCTGAGTTCCGAGCAAAGCAACAAGCGGATAAGGTGCGCCAAGCAGATTCATCTGGGCAAGTAGATACACCTCTACATGATACACCTACTTTTAGCGGTGTGCAAAAGGCTCTTAATGACATCAAATATAAAAAGATAGATGACACCCGTTTACCACGCCGTGGTGTATCTAGCTTTGGGCCTAAGTTTGGGCCTAAGCAAACACCAGCCGGCACAGGCCATAGGCCTGTCAATACAACATCACCATTTCAGTCTAGTGATGAGGTAGTTGCTGCTCTAAAGGGTAAGTTTGATATTGATCCTGTGTCTGCTGATTTATCTAATGCAGATGTACGGCTTATGGATAGTGCTACTCCACTGCTTCAGAAGATAGCAGCAATGAATAACCCAGCAGTAACTTATGCTGTTAATGTTATTTATAATGCACGGAATCGTGTTGTGGCTCTCCGTAATAAGATCCTTGGTGGTGAAGGTGAGGTATTTAAAAAACGTAGTTTACTTACTTCATTTAAGTTTGTTGCACATAAAACATCATTTCAAGTATTGGCTAATAAATCTAGTCCCAAAGATTTCTTTGATGTTAGTGAGGTATTTCTTAAAGGTGAGAACCGCTTAGACTATGAGTCTAATCTTCGGACTAATGGTAGCCATCTAACAGAACACCAGAAAGATCTTTACCGATCTATTGCAAAAGTATACGAAGATACTTGGGCAGCAATGAATGATTTCCAGCTAGGGATGGGTAAGAAACATCTCATTCCAAATAAGCTTGGTTATATTGCACCAATTCGTAGGGGTGATTACGCCGTTACTATTAAGGGTGGTGTTAATTATGCACGAGGTTTCTCAATTGGTGAGGATGGTGTTACTCGTAGCATGGATATTTCTGATACTAGTTATGTCCAAAGATTCTTTACTTTGAAAGAAGCTAATGAGTTTATAGATAGCTTTAATCTGCTGCCAGAAAACATCCGTAATGGACAAGTTGCTACTCAAGTGGAGAAGATGCCACAGATTGAGAATCTATTTCAATTGGATCTTATTCAAGGCATGCGGGACGCGGCTGTAGAAGCTGGTGCTGATTCATCTGTTATTCAGCGTATGAACCAAATGATTAAAGACGCTGCTGAAAAGGGTGGCACTATTGGATCACACCATAAGAAACAGATGGGGTTTATTGAGGGTGGTAAAGGAAGGGAATTGTTTGCTTCTAAAAAGCAGCAGGGCAACTCTTTCCGTGAAAGTATTATTGACTACGTTAAAGAAACTACTCGTCAAATTGAAAAAGCCGAAGTACAAACTAGGCTGGATGATCTAATTAATCATCCTGAGATGAACCGGTTTCCAAATACAGTAGAATTTATTACTAGTATGAAAAACTACCACATCAACTCTGACCCAGATAATCCTTTGGATGCAAAAGGTCTTAAGGGTTTGTTGGACGAGTGGTGGACAGACCTTAACCATGCTTTTGGTCGTAAAGGGTATCACCCTAAAGCTCATGTCTCTGACAGTGCATTAGGTAAAGCTACCCATGCATTTTACATACAGGTTTTGACTAGCCGCCCATCTTTCATAGCATCACAAGGATTAGCTTTCACTGTTTCATTTAGATCTCTGGTAAAGGATCAGGGATTATTAGCTGCTCATGTAGATATAGCCAATGGTTTTAATCGCTTCTTAATGAACGATACACAGCTATTTGACTACTTCAAATGGGCTAGGGATAATACATCCGCATTACATCCAGAGTTTATTAATGATTTAACAAAGTTTGGAATGTTTGATCGTACTGGTCCTTGGGTGCAAAAGCTTCTTGGGTATTTAACTGGAGAAACCCCAGCTGCTGCTTCGGACTCATTCTCTCGTGCTTTAACTTCATCATTTTTCTTAGAGCACTACCTTAAAAAGGGATTAAGAGGCGAAGAACTATATGTAGCAATATCCAAAGCTACTGATGAGAATATGGTTCAATATGGTAAAGCTTTTAAAGCCCCAATATATAGCCGTTTAGGAGTTGTTGGTGACCTTATATCGCCTTTAGCTTCTTTTAACCATACGTTCTTAGTGAACTTTGCAAACGATTTAGCTCACTTTAAACGTAATCCATCCTATCAGGCAGCATTACCGGCTATGGTAACATTAGTTACTTCTTTGGCAATGGGTGGTGCTTTGGGTGTACTTGGTGCTGCTGAGATTGAACTTTTAATCCATGCGACTAACTATCTACTAGAAAGGGCTGATGTAGATTACCGTATTCCAACCCTATGGGAAACAGTTTTAGGCTCTCCAACTACTGTTTTGTTTGGTACAGAAAATAAAGCCATAGACAGAACTTTATCACATGGTATCCCATCTGCTAGTACATTGCTTATTTCTGACGAAGGTTTTGACATTGGTTCTTCTTTACGTTCAAGGCCTATCGTAGCAGAAATTGTTACTGGTGATAAGAATTGGGCATCTATGGTTCCTGTTCTTCCTTGGGCTGCTGATTATGGTGGTGCTTTGTATGATGCAGCATTCAACAGAGAAAAATTAACACCGGGTGAACGTAGAGAAGTGGCCCGTAAACTTGCTCCGGGGTGGACTTTTGGTTTTGTTGATGCAACCAAGTTTGATTCTTTTGGTACTGGGCCACAGCTACATCCAAAGAATGATCCTGATTTAGAGAAGTCTAAAGAACGTGCTATAGCTAGGTTCCTAGGTACTAGAACAATTGAAGAGCATAAAATTAAGTTTGAGCGTCACTTGAACAAACAGATGACTAACAAACTCAATGCCGAGGCACGGACTATAATTAACAGGCTTGCTTTAACTGGGGACAGCCTAACGCAAGATCAGGCAAACCAACTTATTGAAAAACTCTCAACTAAGTACGGTAAAAATCCCAAAGATGTTTTTAGTGCTATTAAACAAACACTAGATAAAGCTTCGGTTTCCTATGAGGAAATGCCTTTTGGAAAGAGTATGACTCTGCCAACTCAACAAGAACTTAATGTCCAAGGCCGTTATCCCGGCCAAGGATTTGATATAGAAGGAGAGCAATAACTATGGCTTATACAGTAAAGCGGGGCGATACTTTATGGGATTTGGCACAGGCATATGGAGTTCCTTTACAGGAACTTCTTTCCCAAGTTCCAGAAAATGTTCGTAAAGATCCTCGTAAACTTATGCCCGGAATGCAGCTTAATATTCCGGGGGCGCAAAGTCCACAAGCACAGAGCATGCAGCCCAGAGCACAAGCTTATCACAGGGAAGTTCCCCCACTACCTTCCCCTGATGGTGGACGACAAACACCTCCAACTAGGTGGGAGACTTTTAAACAAGTAGCTCCTGGTCAGGCCATGAAAATGCTGGAAGGAACGCCGCCAAGCATGGCGGCTAGTGGGTTAGGTCGCGGGCTTTCTTATCTTTATGGAACCGCAGCTCGTAACAAACATCCACTAGAAGCTATTGGTGCTACTGTACAAGATGCATACTATGGTGCTAAAAACCACTTGGGTAATCTTTATGGCAAGACTAGCGGATTTATGGACGCTGTTCGTGGTCATCCTACTGCCGCTGAACGGCGTATGGTTGACAATATGTTCGTAACTCCTAACCCTGTACCAACTGCAGCCAAAACAGTAGACGATAGTTATGCCGTATTAAACCCACGTCAGTTTGCAGTCCGTAGCCGTATTGACCGGTTACGTGAAGGGGTGCAACCACTGGAGCCTGATATGAGCAGGATGAGTGGAAATGTATCTTTAGGTACATTAGAAAAACTATATCCAAGGCCAAGTCCTGCATGGCAAGGTACTGATCCTGCATATGCTAGGGGCTTACAACGGTATATAGATGAGGAAAGAGGTCTTCGTAAACCTAATTCTGATCCATATAGTTATGCTGGTAGAAGTGATGTTAGATCTACTCCAGATGAATACTACGATTTCTTTATACGCAACCTCAATAAATAAATAAAAAAAAAGCCCGGTCCTCTTGCGAGGCCGGGCTTATCTTTTTAGCTATTTAAAAATTGTTATTATTCATGTCTTCAAATGTAAGTTTAATATTTACATCTGGCAACTCTTCATATTTAAAGTTAACACCAAACTTTTCTGTATCAACTGTCACTGTATCAGATAAGGTATTATATAGGTCAAGGATAGCTTCTTTAAACTCCATTACACAGCACCCCCAGTTACAAAGCTATCAATAATATCCCAATAAGTAGTAAGTAGATGCCATTCAAAATCATATTTTACATTCTCTAATTTCATATTATTTCCTTTAATAGATTAAATCTCACAAGATCCTGCGGTACAAGCAAGCTGCTGTGCACCTTCAGTATTATCTTCAGTCTCTACAAAATCATCCCAAGTAATTTCATGGTCTAAGTGATTATTCATATTGCTTAGAGCAAGATATTGGAGATCAGTAATATCTTCATACGGTGCTTGTTGGTATGTATGATCGCTAAATGGCAGGAAAGATACTCCACTCATTTCATCAAAATATTTATATACCCAAGCACCAACATCTACCCACTCACTATCTTTTACAGAAATAGTAACAGAGGGTTTATGCTCACACCAATGCCGTTGATATGTTAGCCACAGTTCTAGTTGTTCTATAGCAGTCATATCTGTACGACAAACAGCACCTTCTGGAGCTTTCATTGCAAAGCTAAATACTGCTGTGCTTTCTGGACGGAAAGCTTCGTCTTCACAAGGAACACCTTTATCTTTTAAGTACTGATAAATAGGATCCTTTTTATCCATCCTGATACGGCGTAAGTAATATGGATTGTGTCGAGCATGAATACCAGAAGCACTATCTACAAGCTGGCTAACCGTACCAGAAGGTTTAACGCAAGTAATAGATGCTGATGCTGGGATACCCAGTTCATTAGCCCAATGCTCGTTTACCTTTCTAGCGTGGTCTCGCAAGCTTTCTAGTAACTCTTTAGTTGGGTTTGCCATTAACTTGTTATCAAGGATACCAGTTAGTGACACACCGAGCAATCGTTCTGCCTCTGTATTCTTTTTCCAGTCTTCACTAAGAAACTGAAAATCAGTAAACATAGACTGCACAGTCCCTAAAATAGTTGCTAGTTCTACTTTCTGTAACAAGGTTTCTTGTGTGTCAGTTGCTCTAACAACTACTTCTGTAAGATTCAAATGTATTCACTACAAGTCGTTAATTTGTAGCAGGGATATGGATTAAAATCCATTTTGACTCCTAATTAATTATGTAATACATATATTATAACATAATTCAATTCAGTTGTCAGTACCCATCTGCATATCCCTATGCAGTTTAGACTATATCATCACCTTTCGGTGCCGTGCGCTTCCACTCACTTGAGTGTACTCCTTGCGGATAGTCGTTGCCCCCGATTTAACTTGGGTCAGGATTGTCTGTTCTAGATGTTCCCTGAGTTCACACGGTTTTAATTCTGCCATCAATTAACAGAACTGTTTGTCTTGCAGAATAATTTCACTACATGGGTTTGTACCATAGCTTGCTGTTTTGCTACGGCGACCCCATCGAGCAGCTTGTTTCTGACTAGCATCTCGATTAAAGATACCTCGTTCACCACTCTTACTTTTAACCAGTGATAGCCATTCTTCCATGAATGTTTCTGCATCTGGCTTTTCTGTATATACGGCAGAATTATTTGCTAGGCTTCGCCAAGAAGCATCATTCCACCAAGCTCCTGACTTACATTCACGCATACGACGATCAGATAGGTTGGACAACGAGATAAGGGCACTGCGTCGTACACCACCTACCACAACAATCTCACCTACCATACACATGATGTCATGTACTTCTAAGCTGTGGAGTTTTCGTCCAACGGCTCCTTTGAAGATGTTAATAGTAAAGTCGAACAATTTTCGCAAAGGCTCAGGGCCAGAGGCTCGTCCACCAAAAGTCTTAAGTCGTGCTCCCGCTGGCCGTATACGCGAGTAATCAATCTTTGGGATGTCTCCGTCATACAATGCGGACATGAGTTTTTTAAATGCTTTTGCCCATCCAAGTTTACTATCTCCTACTACAATTGTATCGTCTACTTCTTTCATTTGTTCTGGAACTGTTGGTAGGTTAGCAACCTCTTGTCGCTCACAACTAAATCCAACGCCAGTACCATTCATAAGAATGTAGAGTGCTTCACTAAATGCTCGCTTATTATTTACAGCAAGATAACTACAGTTATATGCTGCAATGTTATCTCTATCGCAAGCGTCTCCAGCAGTCATCATAGCTCGCATAGATGGCATAATATCTAAGCCAAGAATTGCTGGTTTTACTTTGGTTTCTAGTATTTCATTAGCTTGTGGCGCTTTCTTTTTATAATACTCTACCAACCTAGTAACAGTTTCATTCCAGTTCTCACGACGATTCTCCTTCTGTAGAAACCGTGCATATCGACTGCGATGAATAATGTTTTGGTATAGAGTGGGTAAACTTTCTAAGTTCGTCATTAGCTTCCTTTTCCTGCTGTAAAAATATGTTAAATCGTTTCTTAGATGCCTTGGAAGTTTCATCTGAAAGTCTATTATTATTGTTATTATTAGTAATAATCTTCTTCTTCTTCATTGTCACCATCAAACTCGTCATACTCTTCAATAAGGTAATCAAGTCTATTAGATATATAATCTTCAAAACGATTTACAATATCTTCAGAACGTATTTCCAATACTTCTACTAAAAGAGTTTCTTCTTCTTGTTTTAGTTTATCAAGTAACTCATTGTAAGTCATTGCCATAGGTATTATGCTTCATAAATATAAGGCTGATTAAATGCCTCTTTAAGTTGTTGGCTCAATGATTTTTCTTGCCGTTGTAGAATAAGTGTCTTAAGATATACAGCTAGATCAAGAGCTTCTTCATAGGCATGTTGAATCATATCTTCGTTTGTGTCTTGATCTAAGTATTTGTTGTACTTATGAGCACCAAACTCATTACGATCTAACATATCCTTTATTACTGCATTCCAACTAGACATTTTAGACATTATTTGCTACCTTAGTAAAGCCAAATGAAAGCATACCCCAAACAAGGGCTGGTGGAAGTTTATTTTTTTCTGAATATTCTATAAGTTCAGCTACTTTTTTCTGAAACTCATTGAGTACTTCTTTAGTAAGTACAATATCATCGTTAAACATTTTCGTATTTCTTTCGTAAGTATTTTAAGCTAACTGCCATATGATCGAACTCACCATTGTTGACTTCATGTAGCATGTGAATACCTCTGAAGTGATTGTTGCCTTGTGGTCCTAAGTAATCTTCCTGGTGTTCATAACAACATCCAGCAAACATACCCGTTACACGGCTACCATCACCCCGATATTCTGTGTGTACTTCAAAGTTCTGTACATGTCCCATTACACAAGACATATGTTTCTTTTGTACTAATACACGAGCAGAAGTAACAGGCCTACCAAGAACGCCAGAAGTAAAGAAATGGCTATAAGCAATTCCGTCGACAATGACTGGTTCAAGATACGGATATACTTCCCAACCAAAGTCTTGATATAGTAGATCTTCAATTGAAATTGTTCCATCAAGTTTTGCATCTGTTTCGATAACTCGGTTAATGCGGTTCTCATGATTTCCTAGTGTAAGAATTAATCGGGGGAGATACCTTTTCTTTTTCTGCATAAGTGCATTCTTGTTAAAAGAAACGAGTGGCTGTAGTAGCGTAGCCATAGCTTCGTGAGCAGCAAGAATATCACTCTTATACCTTCGCCCCTCAAAAGATTTCTTCCCAACATCATAAGATGATAGTGAAGGCATATCAGCAAAGTCACCAATACAGATTACGGTATCTGGCTTTTTCTCTACAATATACTCACCGACATGTCGAAGGAAATCTATATTCTGTCCGGGCTTAACTTGTACGTCTGGGATTACCAAATGTTTTGCCATAATATAAATATACTAAGTTAATATTATATAGGTTAATTGGTGGAAGCTGAAGCAGCCAAAGAGAGAGTTCTTTTTGTTGGCTTTTTTGTTTTCCAGCAAAACCATTTAATGCCTTGTTTGTCGCACCAATCTCCATAGGTCGTCTTGCTTTTTTTTGTTAGCTTTACCTGTGAGTTCTGAAAGTACATAATAAATGTAGTGTTAGGGTGCTGTTTTTTTACCTCTAACATTTTACGTCTATCACTTGGCTTAAAGAATCCTTTACATTCTAAAAAAACATTATCTTTTAACTTGAAATCTGGGGTATATGCATTTAAAAGAGTATATGAAATCTTTTCTACTTCATATGCTTTTTCTAAATGATAAAGTTTAGCAATATCTTCTTCAAATTTAGACTTAAATTTATTCATAGTTTATTAAATCTAACTCAGAAACTACTTGTTTCAAGTTTAAATTTGGAAGAAAGTATCCAGATAAAGTCCACTGACTTGGAACCCAACGATCTTGTGCTTCATCATACCAAGCACCGTTCATGTAGTCTTTATACACATGGTAAATGTGTACGGTATCATGCTTTGCAGTTACTACTGCTTTTGTATAGTCTAAGGTAGTTGCCATAGGTCATTCTCTTTACGCCAAATCCACAAACATTGGCCATTCATAAGAAGTCTTTCTTCGGAATCATAAAGCTCTCTTACTGTAGTAAACATTTCTGTTTCGTCATTAAGGTGGTCAATTAATTTACTAGCCTTGACTTTACCAATACCATTTACTCCAAAAATGTTATCTGATCTATCACCGATTAACAATTGCTTGTAGAAATGTCTGAGTCCATCTAGTTCTAATACATCATAGAATTCTTGTTTAACAAAGTTATAATGTTTACCTGCAATTTGATCTAAATCTTTATCAATAGTACAGATAATAGTATCTTCTGTTTGATACATCCCAAGAGCATCATCAGCTTCATGGCCTTCACAAAGTTCGACTTTCCACTCTTTAATTAAATAATCTTTGCAAGAATTTAACCAAAGCGGTAGTGGCTTGTCTTTTCTGTTAGCCTTGTATTCTGGATTAACTTGTTTGCGAAAGTTACCAGATCCTGTAAGGAAGCCACGATATTCTGTTGTATCTGTTATATATAGAATATCCTGCATTAGTTTGTCTGTACGGAGGATGGCAACTTCCTCACCATCCTCCACATCATTACTAGCAGCACACCTATAAGCAACTATGTCAGCATCAATTAAAGCAAGTGATGTCACTGGGGGATGTCTTCGTCAAGGTCAGCAAATGGATCATTAGATTTACCAAAAACAAAATTCTCAAACTGTTTTGCAACTGCTAAAACTTCCTCTGTAGTTGGAGTATGTTTTTCTGTTTTAAGTAGGGCAACAGCATTTGAAATACTGGATTGGCGTACAATCATTACCTGCCGAGCAGCTCGTTCGTCTGCAGTTTCATAGTTGCTTTTTGGTGATGCATTAGCCATACTTCCTCCAGATGTTTGGGTCGCAGCGGCTGGGGCCGCCGCGCCCGGATTGTTACCAGCAGTAACTGTCTGCCATTTCCAATAACCCTTATCATCTTTAGCACGGGTTACAGTGAACACACTGCCCATAGAGGCATTTGAGAGGGCTGTGAACGCTTCCTTTTCTGCAAAGGACATAATCTTCTTACCTTCTACCTTATCTTGGAAGGTTTTATTTTTATAGGCAAGTTCGCAGACCTGATAGCTACCCTTTGCAGTTGGTACTGTGGTTACTGTACTACTTAGTACTTCAATAATTAGATTGCTCATATATTACTGTCCTTTGATAACCAGTTTAGTTACAATACCACGACTGTTTAGAATATCTACTGCGGATTTAACCCAGTTAATAATCCGATCTGAGCTAGCTTTTTTGAACTTTTCAAGCATGATTTTAAATCTCCGTTAAATCTTTAAGGTTTGGGCCAACACTAATTTCATTGGTAAGTGGTAAGTTATACTCTACACCAAAGAGTTTTTGGAAGTTTTTTGGTACATCCATATATATATTATAGAACAAATCTGTAATTGTGTCAACTTCTTTTTTAGGGCAATCAACAACTATTGAATCATGTACAGTATTAATGATCTTTGCTTCTAAGTTTAAGTTCTTTAGCCTACTAAAGAAATCAACCCTAACAATTGTCATAATGTCTGCACCCAGCCCTTGAACTGGATAATTTAGAATAGTTGTTCTAGGCCATACACGTTCTCCTCTATAGTTAGTTGATGGTTCGTATTTATATACTCTACCAGTAGGCATTACTAACTGTCCATGTTGGATGGCTTCTTGCACGATTTTTATGTGCCAAGCATATAGCCCCTTATATTTTTCATAGAATTTGTCAATAATTTCTTGCCATCTTTTTTGTGAGAATCCACATGATGCAAAATCTGCATCAACTGAATATGCGTATGCAGAGCCACCATAAATTAATCTAAACACAAATGTCTTTGCAATTAACCGTGTTGGAAGGCCGAGCACTTGCTGGTTACTGCTATGCATATCAAAGCCACTACGCACTTCTTCTAAAAGAACCGGGTCTTGGCTAAGATATGCAGCACAGTTTACTTCTAATGCTTTCGCATCACTATTAACTATTGTCATACCGACTTACACATAGTTGTTTTGCAAGAGGATCAAAGTTCTGTAGGTTTGGTTTACTAGAACTTAAACGACCAGTTCTTGCTACACATTGATTAAATTGTCCATGAATATAATTATTATTCCAACGCATTTCTTTCATTAGTGCTGGAATACCTAAGAAATATGTATTAACTAGTTTCTCAGTTTTGCTTAACTCTAGTATGGCTGAAATTAACCGCTTAAGTTCTATATTCTTTGGTTTAAGACTCTTTAATGTTTGTTCATCTGTACTGAAGTATCCCTCTTTTTTAAGTTCAGAACCCTTGATTGGTTCAAGTAGTCTTTGGTGTGTATAATCTGTCTTTAAAACTTTATATCTGGTTTGTCCTATCTTTTTACCGCTTTTAAACTCACCGACAGGATACCTAGTATCATCAGTAATGGTGCCACCATAAAGAATACAACTAATATGATCTCCACTAGCAGGGTTAAGATTAGGGCAATCGGAATAAGCACGAATAGTATTTCTATAAGAGATAATTTCTCCCGTATATGTTCCGGCAAGCTTTTTTGATTTCTCATAGTCATATAGTATACCATTATATTCGGTTTCTTGCAAGACTTTTAAGTCAGCACATTGTAATTTATATAGATTCCATTTGTTAGTGTCTTTAAGAATCTTTTCTTGTAATTGGTACACTTTACGGGTAAGTTCTACATCCATATATAGATATTCTTCAAGAAGATCTGGTGGAATATCCCAAGTCTCAATTCCCTTTTCCCAGTAATCCTTCTTGATAATATCAAGCTTATGTTCGTTTAAGTATTGACTAGCACAGCTTTCTAGTGAAGGAAAGGCGTGTTGTTGATTACTGATGAGGAACTCAGCAAGTTGAGCATCCCGCAATATAGCATTGGTACTAATACCCACATTGCGTAACCAATGAAGATCAAACTTAAAATTAAACCCCAGTAGGATCGTAGCTTTTTTAAGATCATTTGCTAATTCCTTTGTGTTATAATAATGCTTATAACTAACTTGATTCCAATCATCATCACAAAACATTAGTCCAGCAACTACTAGACAGTTTCGTTTGTCAAATGGATTGCCATTGTTTCGTGTTGTTGTCTCTACATCTAAGACTGCTTTCATGTTTTTTCTGCTGGAATAAATTCTAGTAATTCCCAATCTTCAAAACCATAGTCTCGTCCACAGTGAGCTTTACAATATTTAAGAAAATCAAATAGAGCAGCAATTGCTGCTTCCTCTGTTTTAGCTTTCATAAGAATATTAAGTTGAATGTCAAAGTTCATTGCTTTCCTCTTGCCAAGTACGGTAAAAAAAGTGTGCTCCACAACTATCCATTACTGATTTTGGATATCCTTCTTCTAATAACCAATCCTTAATATTACCAATATCCTTTAGTTTATCTTCTGGAATAGCCTTAGGGAAGCCGTATTTCCATCCTGAGGGTGGGTCAATATAAATTAGTTTCATATATATGTTTACCAGTGATGTATAGCATTAATAATGAGAACTAGATCAGCAATTACTGCTAAGATTACATAAGGCTGACCAACTGTGGGGGAATAATTCTTCACAAATTTCTCCGATAGCATGACCGACCTCAGCACTTTCTACTTGTGCGTGTGCGTCTGTTCGTTGTTTCCATACTCTATGGAAAAACACTAGCGAACCAGTCCAGTACC
>Ga0209835_1001434_pt1 | contig 13302 bp, 12 predicted proteins | sample LakKivwa52mmetaG_FD_184138 | JGI IMG/M metagenome (GOLD analysis project Ga0209835, IMG submission 184138) | Anoxic lake water microbial communities from Lake Kivu, Rwanda to study Microbial Dark Matter (Phase II) - Lake Kivu water 52m metaG... | ecosystem: Environmental > Aquatic > Freshwater >...
GCAGACCCTCATGTCGGGGGCGGCTGTGAAAGAGGCCGGAGAAGAAGTCAGGAAACAACTCCTCGAGGTGGCGGGCGAGATGCTCGATCTGCCGCCCGAAAAGCTCGACGTGCGCCTGGGCAAGATATCCGCGAAAGACAACCCGGAGGCCACGCTCACTTTTGAAGAGGCTGCCCGAACGTTCTTTGTAAACAAGGGTCCTCTCACGGGTCGGGGCTCGTATGCTCCGCCCAGGCTCGGCGGCAAGTTCAAAGGCGCCCCTGTGGGGACATCGCCGGCTTATAGCTTTGCGGCCCAGGTCTCCGAGGTGGAGATCGACGAGGAGACTGGCGAGGTCGCCGTGCTCGACGTGTGGGACGTTCACGACTGCGGCCAGGTGATCAACCCGGCCCTGCTGCACGCCCAGGTGCACGGGGCCCTGTACATGGGGATGGGCGAATCCATCTGGGAAGAAGTCCGCTTCGACGCCAACGGCAAGATTCAGAACCCGACCCTCGGCGAGTATCGTCTGCCCACGGCGCTCGATATGCCCCGGATACACTCTTCGCTGGTGCCGAGTTACGAGATAGCAGGTCCATGGGGCGTGAAGGAGGTGGGCGAGGGGGCGACCCTCCCCACGATGGGCTGCTTCCGCAACGCCATCTTCGACGCCATGGGCGTCTCGGTGAACAGCCTGCCCCTCACACCCGAGAAAGTGTGGGCCGCCCTGCGCGAGAAGCGCAAGGCCGAAGGCGAGGATGTCTGGGATCCGATGGTCTGCGAGTGCTTTCTAAACGCTGCCCCATAGGGCTTTGGTTAAAACGAAAGCCGCCTGTAGCGCCTCCGTAGGGCAAAGCGGAAAACATTCTTTGCAGTCCCAGCACTCCTTCGATGCTATCTCCGGAATGAAAGCGATCTCCCGTCTTGCTCCATTGCCAACAAATCCAACCGCATTCTTCTTCTTGACTTCCGCACAGTATCTTTCGCATAGACCGCAAAGAATGCAAAACGAGGACTCTTTTTCAAAACGGTCTTTATCTGCTCCATACTCTTTAGCCAAACCCTGTAATTCCAAGGAATCCGGAGCATGAGCCAGCAGAAGCTCCAAAATCATTTTGCGAATTCTATCCACCTTCTCAGATCTGGTTCTTACCACCAAATTCGGTTCTACCGGGTATAGACAGGCGGCAACGAGCTTTGTCGAGCCGCGAACTTCGGCTTCGACGGTGCATATTCTACACCCACCATACGGTTCCAATTTCTCGTGATGGCAGAGCGTAGGAATAAATATATCTTTACTTTGGGCCGCCTTCAAAACGGTCATCCCTTCCGTTGCTTTCACTTCTTTTCCATCTATCTGTAAATGGATTTCCCTCATCTTTTATACCCTCTCTGACTACAATTCCTGCTTCCTTACCAGGCATTTCATCTACTTGATGTTTGCCTCATACTCATCTCTGAAGTAGCGCAGCGAGCTTAAGAGTGGGTCGGAAGCGGTTTTCCCCAACGCACACAAGGAGGCAGCTCCGGTTACTTCGGATATCTCCTCCAGACGCTCGATATCCCCCTCTCTTCCCTTCCCGTCACTGATCCGGGTCACAATTTTAAGCATCTGCCGGATGCCTTCGCGGCAGGGAACGCATTTGCCGCACGATTCGTTGGCCAGGAAGTCGAGGAAATATCGGATGACATCAACCATACTGACATCTTCATCCAATACCAGCATGCCGCCTGCTCCTATCGGAGCTCCCAGTTTTGCGAGTTCATCAAAATCCAAAGGGGTGTCGAGCAGACTCTCGGGGATAGAACCTCCCATGGGTCCTCCGAAGTGAACCGCCTTGAGCTTCTTTCCGTTCGGAATTCCCCCGCCAATGTCATAGACAATCTCTCTGAGCGTGGTCCCAAAAGGGACTTCGACGACCCCTGTATTAACGATATTGCCGGACAAGGATATCAGTTTTGTCCCCTTGCTCCGCTCCGTCCCGATACCGGCGTACCATTGAGAACCCTTATTGATGATCTGAGGCACGTTCGCCCAAGTTTCCACATTGTTCAGATTGGTCGGTCTTTCCCAAATGCCGCTTACCGAAGTGCGAATATATTTGGGCCTCGGCTCCGGGTTCTTCCCTTCTATGGATCTCATTAATGCACTGGACTCGCCGGAAACGAATATCCCTATGTCCAGATGCACCTCAACATGAAAATCGAAGCCGGAGCCCAGGATATTTTTGCCCAAAAGTCCGTATTCCTCCGCTTTGGCGAGGGCAATATCAATATGATTCTTTAATTGATGGGTGTCATGACGGGTGTAGATAAAGCCTTGACGTGAACCGATCGCATAGGCGCCGATGATCAAGCCTTCCAGCACGCTATGCGGATTTCCCGTAAAGATGGCCCTGTCCATGAACGCCCCGGGCTCCCCTTCATGGCCGTTTACGATAACATACTTTTCTTCCCCGGGGGCATTACGGGCAGTCTCCCACTTCAACCCGGCAGGAAACCCGCCCCCGCCCCGGCCGCGCAAGTTGGCCTTTTTTACTTCTTCCAGAACCTGCTCGGGTTTCATCTTGAAAAGCGCTTTGGACAAAGCAGAATAACCGCCTATAGCCAGATAGTCATCGATGCTCTTGGGGTCAATCTTCGTGTTGCTGCTGATAATGTTCCGCATCTGGTTCTTGTAAAAAGGTATTTCAGGCTGATGCGCCGCTTTTTCTCCTGTACCGGGGTCGGTATAAATCAGGCGGTCAATCACCTTCTTCCCAACCACAGTTTGAGAGACAATTTCCGGAACGTCCCCCGGCGTTGCCTCGATATAGCAGATCTCTTCCGGATAGATCACGACGATAGGCCCTTTTTCACAAAAGCCATGGCAGCCGGTTGCCCTGATATCCACTTTGGCCCCTAAGGATTGTTTTTTGATTTCTTCTTCAAAGGCGCTGATAACCCTGTCGTTACCGAGAGCGAGACAGCCGGTTCCCGCACATATTGCAATACAAGGCTTATCGGGGTCTCTTTTGGACAAGATGCCCTTCCTGTATTCTTCCAATTCAGCGGGTGAATTTATCCTTGGCATAATCTTCCCTTAATCATAGTCTTTCAACACATCTTCTACATTGCCTGGCGCTATCTTGCTGTGATGTTTCCCATCGATTACGATCTCCGGTCCTAACGCACAGCAGCCGAGGCAGTTGCCGGTCTCCAGGCTGAACCTCAAATCCGGGCTTGTTTCCCCAGGTCCAATTCCAATCAGGTCCTGAACCGTGTCCAGCAGGCGCCCAGCGCCGCGAACATGACAGGAAGAGCCCGTACATACGTGAATCTCATGACGCCCTTTGGGAACAAGACTGAAGGTTTTATAAAAGGTCGCTATCTGCTGTATCCGGGTCAAAGGGACCTGTAATTTTTCGCTGACCCTCTCCAATGCTTCCTTGGGGAGCCAATGATTTTCACTCTGAATCTCCATCAGCACCTGAATCAGCGAACTGGCTTCGCCCCGATGTTTGTCAATAATCCGATCGATTCTATCGTTATCCATAGTCGCTTTCCTGATTTGCTTCCTTCCCATGATCCGCTTCTGCTCTTTCACCTCAGGCGAGAGCAAAGCTCTTCCGGCTTTCATCGTACCTCACCAATCCGTACCTTGATGAACTGTTCATGTGTCTTGATACTTCCGACGGGGTTAGGCCTAAAATTTCGGAGATCTTACCGGTCGAAAGGGGTTTCTCCCGCAGAAGTAAGGTGATTTGGCTTATTGCCAATTTATCGACAATTAATTCTTTAAATAACCGGCCGAACTCGTCGCTGGCGAAAAATGCCTCAAACTCTTCTTCCGTTTTAAAAGGTATTCTCAGCCTCTCTCTTTCCACCAATCTAATGTAGGGGACCAGGCCGGCAACTGCTTCAAGTTTGGCCTTTAATGCCTTTTCGTCTATCCCTTCGGCTTTGCCGAGAGGTCCCATCTCCCTCACCCGCTTGCCGATATCATTCATCACTTCGGCAAAAAGGACTCCTTCACCGCCGGACATAAATTCGATCATTAATCTTGCCGGGTTCAACCCGATCTGCTCCATGATTTTTTTACAGAGATGCACCATGCTCAAGGCATGAAAATTACCATGAGTTGTATAATTACATTCATTGAGGCGACAGCCGATGAGGAACACCCCGTCGGCCCCTTTGGAGAAAGCCCGGAGCACAAATGACAGGTCGACCCTGCCGGTGCACATGACGCGGATAAGCCTTATTTCAGTGGTATATTGCAGTCTGGAAACTCCAGCCAGGTCAGCAGCGCCGTATCCTCACCACTGGCATACAAAACCGACGATTCTTGGTTTAAATATCAGTCCTGAACCCATTCGTGCCCACCCCCTTTGCTGAAAATTCTGGTTTTGTTCATTCCTCTGCTTCTACACATCTCCAACCGCCGCATCGATTTGGCTCAAGAGGTCTCCATCGGTAAAGTGCTTCAGTGAAATAGCCGCCGTTGGACACACCGTGTTACAGAGGCCATCGCCTTTACAGAGTACCGGATTGACCCTGGCCTTTCTACCCGCCGGTGTATCATAAAACTCTATGGCGCCATAGGTGCAAACGGTAATACAAGCCCCGCAGGATATACAATCACTCTCTTTTACCTCGGCAACAGAGCCGGAGGCGGTGACGGTATCATGGGAGAGCAGGGTTAAAACACGACCGGCAGCTCCATAAGCCTGGCTGATCGCTTCCGATATATGCTTGGGATAGTGGGCTATGCCGCAGAGGTAAACGCCATCGGTACCGAATTCAACAGGCCGTAATTTGACATGGGCTTCTTTGAACCAATCATCCGGCCCCAAAGAGACCTTGAACAATCGAGATATTTCCCCGCTTCCGGCGGAGGGAATGACCGCGGCAGCCAAAGAGAGCAGATCGGCATCTATCGCCAGCTTTTTGCCTAAAATGGCATCGGTCACGGTAACCCTTAAAACAGGCCGCCCTTCCTCCACCACCGCTTCCACCTGAGGTTTATCCTGCGGCTCATAGCGGATGAACTTCACATCCTGATTAGACGCATCCCGGTAATAATCCTCGCTACACCCATAGGTCCTCATATCCCGAAAGAGGATGTAGATATCCATCTCGGGGTTTGTCTCTTTTAATTTCAAGGCGTTCTTCACCGAGTGGCTGCAACATATCCGGGCGCAGTAATTTCTGTCCTCATTTCTGCAGCCTACGCATTGGATGATGACCAGGCTCCGGGCGTTCATCACCCGTTCTTCGCCTCGGGCAATCCGCTCCTCCAACTCCAGGTTGGTCATTACCCTGTCATCGTCCCCATAAAGGTATTCCGTGGGTTTATAAACATCAGCACCGATAGCGATGACGGCGGCGCCGTGTTTTATGTCCGTGACACCTCGCTCCGACTTTACCTTGGTGACGAAATTCCCTACATAACCCGTAGCCTCCGGGATAGTAGCACCAGTATATACGTGTATTGAAGGGTGCTGGTAAACCTTGCCGATGACATCACGCAAATAGGTTTGAACATCCATCCCTTCCAGAGTGTGACTGATTCTTCTGGCCGTTCCCCCCAGGTCGGCATCCTTTTCCACCAGGTGAACCTCGTGTCCCTGATTGGCTATGGAGAGAGCGCAAGTCATGCCGGCGATTCCTCCACCAACCACCAACGCCGCTTTGTTGATGGGTAGATCAAATTCCTGCAAGGGCTTCAAACGGCAAACACGGGCTACGGACATCCGAATGATATCCTTTGCTTTTTGGGTGGCTTCTTCCTTTTCTTTCGCGTGGACCCAGGAGCAATGCTCTCGGATATTCGCCATGTCCAGGTAATATTGATTAATCCCCGCCTCGCGCATGGTATCCCGGAATAAAGGTTCCAGGGTCCTGGGGGAGCAGGCAGCGACAACCACGCGATTGAGCCCTTTTTCCTTTGCCAGGTCTGATATTTGTTGGGCAGAATTGGTAGCACAGGAAAAAAGCTGTTCCTGGGCATAGACAACATTGGGCAAGGTTAAGGCATATTCAACGGTGGAAGGGACGCCTACTATCCTGCCGATATTGGCGCCGCAATGGCAAACAAAAACTCCTACCCGTGGCTCCTCCTGGGAGACATCACGTTCCGGTGGGTATAGCCTTTCTTTGGACAAATCACCGCGCCGGCGGTCAAGGAGTTCACCACATTGGGAACCGGCTGCGCTGGCGGTATAAACCGACTCGGGAATGTCGGTTGGCCCCTGGAAGGCACCGCTCACAAATATTCCCGGCCGGGTGGTCTCCATCGGATTGGAAGAGAGTGCTTTACAGAATCCGTGCGGATTGAGGTCGATGCCAAACCTGCTTGCCAGGTCCTGCACATCAGCCGGGGGATTCAAGCCCACGGACAATACCACCATATCGAATTCTTCCTCTTTTACACCATCATCGGGCGTGGAATACCGTACGGCGACACTCTTGGTTTCGGGATTCTCTTTTACTATCGATGCGTAGCTGCGGAAAAATCGCACCCCAGGAAGGTTCTCGGCTCTTTCGTAGAAGCGCTCAAAATCCTTCCCGTAAGAACGAATGTCGTTATGGAATACCGTACACTCGGCCTTGGCGTCATGCTCTTTGGTCAAAATCACCTGCTTCTGAGTATAGGTGCAGCATACGGCCGAGCAATAGCTGTTTTCGCCCGGGGTGACCCGCCTGGAGCCGACGCATTGAATCCAGGCTACCTTATGGGGATGCTTCATGTCGGAAGCGCGCAATACCTCGCCCTGGTATGGTCCGGTGGCGCATAACAGCCGTTCATAGTCCATGCTTGTTACGACGTTTACAAATTGTCCGTACCTGTACTCCTCCTTCACCTTGGGATCAAAGGGTTCCAAGCCGGAAGACAGAATGATAGCCCCTACATTGACTTCGACCTTCTCCGGCATCTGATTTAAATCTATGGCCTTATTCTTACATACTGCTTCGCAAATACGACATTTCTTCTCTTTAAGGTAAAGACAGCTTTCATCGATATAGGTGACCAGGGGAATGGCCTGGGCGAAATAGACATGCACTGCTTTATTATCCGATATGTCCTGATTATATGGGTCGGGGTATTTGACCGGGCAGTACTCTACGCAGGTAGTGCAACCCGTGCATTTGCTCTCCGTGATATATCTGGGCTTTTTATTCAGCGTTACCTTGAAGTTGCCTGATTCTCCTTCCACACGGTCAACTTCCGTATAGGTCAGGACCTCTATGTTGGGATGCCGGCCGACCTCGACCAGTTTGGGTGAGAGTATTCACATGGAACAGTCATTGGTGGGAAAGGTCTTGTCAAGCTGGGCCATATGGCCGCCAATGGATGGCGCTTTTTCAACCAGGTAAACCTTAAACCCCGCCGTACCAAGATCAAGTGCGGCTTGAATACCGCTGATCCCTCCGCCGACAACCAGAACATCGCCAATATCACTGTCTGCGAAACATTTACCAAGCCGTTCAATTTGTTCTTTTTCCACTTTCCATCACCTCATCAGGTTTCTGCGGTTTCTAAATCACTTCACCAATAATCTCCGTGATGTCCTTAATCTCTATGACTTCACTATTCCCCCGGGTCAGCCTGCTGTCCTCAAAATTGGTGATGCAATAGGGGCAGGAGGTAGCCAGCACCTCTGCCCCGACCCCGACAGCCTGCTCCAAGCGGATGTCGGAAAATCTTTCCCCTTTGGGGGTTTCCATCCAAATCCTGCCCCCCCCCCCTCCGCAACAGAGACTGTCTGCCCGCGAATCAGCCATCTCATGCAAGTCTAAACCAGGTATCTGCTTCAAGACCTCCCGGGGCTCGTCATACAGGCTGTTATGCCGACCCAGGTAACACGGGTCATGCCAGGTCACTTTCTTCCCATACTCTTTGATGAGCTTAAGCTTCCCCTCATTAATAAGCTGGAATAGATATTGGGAGATATGAACCACCTCAAAGTTTACCCTGAATTCGGAGTACTCGTTCTTGAAGGTATGGTAGCAATGGGGGGAAGAAACAAGGATTTTCTTCACCCCATTGTCGATAAACGTTTTGATGTTTTCCCTGGCCAGGCGTTTGAATACCTCCTCATCGCCGGTCTTGCGGACGCTTTCTCCACAGCAACTCTCCTTTGCGCCCAGTATCCCGTAATCTACCCCGGCCCTGTTGAGGATATTGGCGGTGGCCCTGGCTGCCTTTTTTAATCTTGGATCATAGCTGAGGTAGCAGCAGGGGAAATATAAGATTTCCATCCCCTCGGTGAACGTTTTTACAGAAAGACCCTCCGCCCAATCCGCTCTCTTTTTTCGCTCTTCATTCAAGGGGTTGCCTTCGCCGACCAGGCTTCCGCTTATGGTGCGGACAGGCTTGACAGAAGAGGGAAAAACCCCATATTCCGTGGCAATCCGGCGTAAGGCTATCCCGGATTCGATCTGCTTGACGTCCCTCGGGCACTGCTGGGGACATCTTCCGCAGGTCGTGCAGCGCCACATCTCTTCACTTTCAATATCGGTTAAACCGAAGGCGGCCTCCCGGACTATCTTGCGTATGCTGAAATTTCTGACCCTGTTCCAGGGACAAACCGCATCGCACAATCCGCATTCAAAGCACCTCTTGAAGGCATCTCCGCCGCTCGCTTTTATTGCATCTATGATCTCTTTATAGGGGGCTGCAGTCTCCACTATTTTTTAGTCCTCTTCTTTCGCCTTGCCGTCTCAACCCTTCCTTGACAATCGGGCGACGGCATCCATTATCTTCTGCAATCCATATTGGTTCGCCAATGATTCCAATCCTGTTTCCATCTCCATCTCGGCCGGCTTCTCTTCTTCGACTTCCTCTTCCTTTTCTTCGTAAATCAAGGCATCATTAATGCACCACTGAACACACAAGGGCTTTTCTTCCGGCGGATTGTCTTCACACATATCGCATTTTAGAGGAAGACCGGAATCGGGTTCTTTGAAAAGCGTCCTGGATGGGCATGAAGCCCTGCAGAAACCGCACTCGTCGTATTCCTTTCCGTCAATCACATATCTATCTCTGCCCATACACTCGGCAGCCGTATACTCACCCGCATAGACAGGGAGATATATGTCTCTGATCGGATCACGAATCACCCGAATACGGGACCTCTCCGGATTATTGCTGCTGTATTTCGGGTTGGCGTGAAAGGCGGAACAGATCACCTCGCATGCCCGGCAACCGTTGCACTTATCAACATCGATCTTGATTGTCTTGATTTTTTTCTTAACTTTGCCCATTTTTTATAATTCCTCTCGCTTCAAAGTCTTCCGCAACATAGCTCAGGCCCAATTCCTCCAGCGCCTTTCTTGTAGGAATGCCCTGTTGATCCCACCCCTTAAATGTGTAGTACTCATCCAGGAGCTTTTCTTCAAGCTCGGGGAACCTTTTTTTCCAGTGGTCTTCCGGCGGCTTTTCATCCGCCCTCCTCAGGCCTCTTCTTACATTAACGGCCCTAACCAACGTCCGGTTCCTCTTGGCCGTTTGCGTCAGCTTGGCTTCATCCATATCCAATCCGGCCCCGGATGAGATAAATTTCGGGAAGTTGTGCATATGATAGGGGGGCTTCAGATGAAATGATGACAAACCGGCGCATATCCCGAGGGCGTCATCGATGTAGTGCATCTTCTCCTGCCAGTCGACAATATCACAGCTTGCTTCTATCGTTGGGTAATAGGGGTTCGAGTTCTCTCCCCGATGCTCCCAGTCCAGAAAATATTGCTTGAACTTTTCATCGGGAACCTGGAACCAGTCTTTTACAAACGCCTCCTTCTCCTCCCTCGTATTGAAAGGCGCCTGGGGGAACTGCCCTTCGATCTGGGTAATGTTTATCTTCTCTCCCGTACAATACATCAGGAAATAGACGGGGTTCAGCATGGAGAGCTTGAGCGGCAGCTGTTCATGCTTTTTGATGTTATTGTGTGCATATGCTTCCGCTCCCTTGCCGATCTGTTTGGCCGCCCAATGGGTGCCGTTGGCCAGAACATCTCCGATCCCTTCCCGGCGGACAATTCGGTCCAGCAGCCAGTAAAACCTTCCTTCGTTGTCGGTCGGCATTCCGGGAAAGTCCGCGTCCGTCAAAATGCCCGCTTCATAAAGCTCGAGGGCGAAGGCCATCACCTGCGGGGTCGAGTATCCATCAACGCCGTATTCCGTAGCGCGCTGAGAGATTTTAAAACCAAAATCCAGGTCCGAAAAGGCTGCCATGGGATAGGTCAGTTTCGAGAAGCATTTCATCATGTATGTCGGGAGTCCGGGAACGGAAATGGTTGCCCCGCATTTCATCGGACAGTTATAGCAGCTGATCAGCCTCGACTGCACGCTCTCCATAATCTCCGTCCATCTCTTATGGATATCATCGTTCCAATAATCTTTTATCCGGGTGCGGGAATTCCCCCAGGAGAAATTCTCGGTGTGCCACTTCTCATCATGGATGGCCATCTCTTGCGGCGACCCGAGTCTGGCCAAAATGGGTATTACCCCTGGGATAAGATTTTTTTCCCGGAATTTTATATATTCGAGCGCCTCGTTGCAAAGCCCCATGTATTCAACAGGCTGGGCAACATTGATGTCCTTTGTCCCACGAACCGCTATCGCCTTCAACCCTTTGGATCCCATAACAGCGCCTAACCCCTGCCGGCTGGCGCTGGATCGGCCCTGTTCGATGGAGGCAAAGAAAACTCGGTTTTCACCGGCGAGGCCGATAGCGGTCACCTGGGCTTTAGGCTCCTTCAACTCCCGTCGAATAAGATCTTGGGTTTCAACGGCGCCTTTACCATGCAAATGAGAGGCATCGCGTATTTCTACTTTGTCATTGTGTATCCACAGATAAACCAGCCCGGGGGACTTACCGCGAATGATCACCTTGTCATAACCGGCATACTTCAACTCCGGCCCCCAGAACCCCCCCATCATGGAATATGCCATTAACTGCGTCTGAGGGGAAAAGGTGGAAACAATGGTGCGATTGGCGCCGGGAGCAGGTGTGCCGCACAAGAGGCCCGTGCCGAATATGAGTAGATTGTCGGGAGAGAAGGGTTCGGTTTCAGGGGGAACCCTGTCCCATAAAATCTTGGCGTTCGTACCCAGCCCCCCAAGGTGAAGTTCGGTCAATTTTGGGTCCGTTTCTACCCTCTCAATATTTCCCTTCGATAGATCAATTTCCAAATGATACCCAGTCTCTGCGTACCTCATTTTTTTCCCCTTCTAGATCACGTGAATCCGTGGCATACCTCATGATTAATCAGTAGAAACTATCGACGACATCGGTTACAATATGGGGATAATATAGCTACATCATAACTACGTGTCAAGAAAAAAATTGGCCGATAAGAATATTGATTATTGACGGATTTGCAAAACAATGCAAGATGACAGTCGTTAACAAAGGTTCATCAAATCATGATTGAAGAAATTCTTCCCAATCTGTACCGTACCGAAATTCCTCTGCCGAAAAGTCCGTTGAAATGGCTCAATAGCTATATCGTCAAAGGGGAAGACCGGTTTCTGATTATCGATACGGGCTTTAATCGCGTAGAATGCCTGAGCGTAATGAACGCCAGCCTGCAAAAGCTCGGTGTCGACCTGAACAAGACCGATTTTTTCATTACCCATCTTCATTCGGACCACATGGGACTTTTAGGTACGCTTGCCTCGGACAACGCCAAAGTCTATTTCAATGAGCGGGAAGCGCAGCGGATATATGCCCAATATGCTGGCGAGGACCACTGGCAGAAGATTCTGGACGCTTATATCGCCAACGGCTTTGCCGCTGAAGGCGCCCGGATATCCATGGAGAGTCATCCGGCACATATATACGGTTTGAAACGAAAGATCGACTTCACCATTGTGAACGACGGTGACGTGATAGACATTGGGGATTTCCACTTCCGATGCGTGGCGACCCCCGGGCATTCGCCCGGGCATACGTGCCTTTATGAAGCAGAAAAGAAGATCCTGGTCGCCGGCGACCATGTTCTCTTTGATATTACGCCCAATATCGCCTACTGGGTGGATATGGAAGACTCCCTGGAAAAGTACCTGGTTAGTCTTGAGAAGGTCAACGCCCTTGACGTGGAACTCGTGTTGACAGGGCATCGTCGCCTGGTGCATGACCTGCACGGGAGAGTGAGGGAGTTGCAGGAACACCACCGCGCCCGGCTGAATGAAGTGCTGATCGCCCTGGGCGATGGTGAGAAGAACATTCTCCAGACTGCCCCCCGCATTAGCTGGAACATCACCGCCAAGACATGGGAGGAGTTTCCGGCGCAGCAGAAGTGGTTTGCTTTCGGGGAAACCATGGCGCATGTGAAGTATCTGGAAGGTAAAGGGAAAGTGCGTGGGAAAACCCGGAACAGCTCGACAGTCTATTCACTGGCATGAACGCCATGTTGACGTCATCTTGGAAAATGAAATAGGCGCCTGTTATTCATCTAACTTTTTATACAGATTGATATAATGGCTTCGATCAAAGCCGAGAGACTTGAAGAAAGAAAGCAGATCCCCCCAATCCCACCGGGAGGCCGTATAAATTTCGTTGATTCCCTTACGTCGGTAGGCGTCAAAAAGCTGCTTCGCCAGGGCTTGACCGATCCCTTTTCCCATGTACCGGGGCAGCACCCCGACATTCTTTATCCAGCCCCCCTGATCGAGTCCGAAGCTGTTGGTCATCAGTTCGCTAATCAAAAAGCCGACCACCCGCTTATCCGCTACCGCCACCAGGCTGAGATTTCCTTCTTTTTTTATATGTTCCTTCAGGATGGCGATTTTTTCAGCGGTGACCCTCTGGCGGGTGATAATTCCCTGGATGGCGACCACCTGGGGCAGATCTCTTGCCGTCAATTTCCTGATCTTGAAGATTTCCTGATCCTTGTTTTCCATGACTAATCTATCCTGATAATTTTAACCTGCCTGCCCACCCATTCCGGGGGAAGATAGACCCGACCGCTGTTTCCGCTTTGTTTGACCTCTTTTTCGATCATCTCCTCGCCAAAGACCTCGAATTTGACACTGAAAGGCTTATAACTCTTCCCTGCCGTGGAAGCCGGCTTTCGGGAAATTTTTTCTTTTTTCTGAGAAATCATCGCGTTTCGGTTCCGGGTTGTGGAATACAAGACTGACGTCCCATGCGCTTGTTTTAACCGGAAAGAGGATAAGAGATGCAATCTTGCATGTCAAGGAGATTTTATCGCAGGGCTGCAATTCAGACACTAATGGGGCCTGGAGGGTGAGCGAGAGGATGAAGGCGTGAAAAATATACAGCGCCATAGTCGTTGGGAAGAAGTTACGGTGCCAGGGGTGCATACTACAGGGAG
>Ga0209835_1001436_pt1 | contig 13290 bp, 13 predicted proteins | sample LakKivwa52mmetaG_FD_184138 | JGI IMG/M metagenome (GOLD analysis project Ga0209835, IMG submission 184138) | Anoxic lake water microbial communities from Lake Kivu, Rwanda to study Microbial Dark Matter (Phase II) - Lake Kivu water 52m metaG... | ecosystem: Environmental > Aquatic > Freshwater >...
ATTCAACCTTGTGGAAGAATGTTTGGCGTAAACAACGGAGATAAAGTGTTACCCCAAAACTGAAAATTTTTTCGGATTTTGCTTGCACATAAACACGTAACAGCTGCTGAGATCCTTTTTGAGCCGGGTGTTTTCCTCTTTCAGCCCCTTGATTATGAGCGCTCTTTCTATAAGCAGGAGGAGTTCATCCAGGGCAAAGGGTTTGGTGAGATAATCGAAGGCCCCTAATTTCATCGCCTCCACGGCGTCCTTTATGGTGCCGTAGCCGGTCATCATGATCACTGGTATATTATGCTTTTGGGTTATTGCTTTTACAATGTCGAAGCCGTCCAGATCAGGAAGTCTGAAGTCCGTAACGGCAACATCAAAGAGGGTATTCTTGAGAGCCGACAATGCCTCTGTTCCCGTTTCAAAAGAGTCGACATCATACCCGGCCTCTTGGAATGCGTCTTCCAGGCTGATGCGCATGATCTTGTCATCTTCGATCAACAGTACTTTTTGTTTCATGCCGTCCCCTGTACCGGAAGCTGTATAATAAATCGGCTCCCATTTCCCGCTTCGCTTTCTACGGTGATTTCACCATGGTAATTTCGGATTATTTCGTATGTCAGCCAAAGCCCAAGCCCTGTTCCTTCTCCGGTCGGCTTTGTCGTGAAGAACGGATCGAATATCTTGCCGATATTTTCCTGCTCAATCCCGCAACCGTTGTCGATAACCTCAATCGAAACCGTGGAATCATTCCGATGCCCTTTAACTTCAAGTGTCCCGCCGTTGTTCATCGCATGAATCGCATTGATGAACAGATTCAAAAGCAATTGCTGAAAATCATGGACATCAAAGGTAACCCGCAACTCGGGGGGCACCTCGTTCCTGAAGGAAATCTTCCCCTTTTTTATCTTATATTCCAGAAAGGAGTAGACATGTTCAACCGCGCTTCTAACATCCATCTCAACGGGCACACGATCAGACTTCCGTGACATCCACAACAACTTGCTTACGGTGGTTTCTATCCGGTCAAATCCTTCGCTGACAAGCGCAAGATACTTTTCCCTCAGTGGTGGATTGCCGCCGTGTTGTTGGAGCATCTGAAGGCAGTTAAAGATGCCGCCGAGGGGATTATTTATCTGATGGGCAACACCCGCGGCAAGGATTCCGATAGAGGCGAGCTTTTCCGACTGGACCAATTTCTCATGGGTCTTCTTCAATTCTTCATTCGCACTTCTGATCCTCTCGATCATGCTGTTGAACCTCTCTCCCAGGACGGCGAGCTCGTCGCGACCTTTCACCTCGACCCGGATATCCAGATAATCCCCGCGAGCCTTTTCCATCGTATTTGCCAGCTGTGTTATGGGACCGATAAACCGTCTGGTTAAAAGGAGAATGATTGCAAAGCCCACGATGAGAAGAACAATCGTCAAGAGGATAATGTTCTTTACAGTGGCAAGTATTTCACGTTCTACCTTTGCGAGCGAGATGGCGAATTTCAGGCTTCCCCATCTTTTTTTTCCAATAGAAAGAGGGACGCCAAAATCCAGGGCTTGATGTCCATCCGCCTGCATGTACTTGATAGTGGTCCGGTCTGCCTTGAGTGAATTCGTAGTTAACGGATCGGTATAAACCTTCCCGTATTCGGTGATGTTGTTATGCGATATCACCTTGCCCTCTTCGTCAAGAAGGGCAATGTATAAAAGATCGACATCTTTTCTGTTGAATGTCTCCAGAATATAGTTGTCAAGAAGTCCCCCCTCTTCCACAAGACCGAGTCGTTCATAGATGAGGTCGTTGATGATCGGGATGGCAAGCGTTTCTCCAAGCAGACGCCCCTCCTTTTCCACCTCGGCATATAGAATACTTTTCTCTCTCGCGACGGCGAGATAACCGATAATGCTCATGAATACAACGATGGCCAAGGTTGCAAGGAGGATGAATTTATACCGCAGGCCAAGCCCGGAAAAAAAATCTGACGATTTGATCATCATTTTTTCTTTGGATGGCATCCTATTCCACAGGTTTGCGGAACGGCATTGATTTTTGAGCGAATGCTCCTGTAATCTTGATCAGTCGCCTCGACAAAACCGCTTTTATAGTCATCGTCAAGCCGTTTGAGCACCGCTTGACCGTCCGGATCCTTCGGGTCTAAGCCGAGAAGAGCTTTCTTTATATCCCCGATAACCGCATGAGGCGTATCAGGTCCGGCCACAAGCGGTCCCATGGGAATAGATTCGGATTCGGCAATGACGGCGAGGCCATGTTTCATGTACTTTTTGGCAACGGATTCTCGCACAGCCCCCGCCGTGTATCGCCCTTTCAGCACCGCCTTGACTACGGAATCGTGATAATCAAAGTTAGCATAATCACTGAGATCTTTTAAGTGAATACCGGCATCGGCAAGGATATAGCGCGGCATGAGGTTTCCCGATGCGGATTTTGACGAGGCAAAGGCAACGCTTTTTCCTTTAAGGTCGGTGAGAGTTCTGACAGGCGAATCCTTTTTTGTAATAATGACGCTTTTATAGTTCGTCGTGCCGTCAACTCCTCGGGATTTCAATATGCTCACGGCGCCGTATTTTGCATGGGCTTCAAGATATGTCAATGGGTCAAGGAGCGCCACAGAGGTCTCCCCACTGCTCAATGCATTTATCGTCTCTTCGTAATTTTTCTTTAAGACAAGTTCAAATTTATAGGGTGTCTTTGTTGCAAGGTAATCGAGTAGAGGCTGGTACTTTTCGTACATGATCCTAGGATTGTCCCTGGGAATGACGCCGAAATAAACAATTCTATTATCCTTTATCTTGCCCGCATCAGAGAAAGTGTCTGCTGCGATTCGCTCCATCTTCCGTATGGAATCGTAATTCGAGTCGGGGACCTCGATAAAACGCTCTATCATCATGGCGTCAAGTATGGTTTTTCCTTTGGCAGTTCGATGCATGGCAAGGAAAACGTCCTTCATTTTGTTCCTGAGCGCCGGGTCGATATCCGGCGTCACAACCACAGGAGGTATACCAAAGGGAGGAGAGCGCTTGATGATCCTTGTCTGCTTGGCATAGGGAGAGCCGATCTTCAGCATATGATCATATACAATGCTATCTATGGCAGCGCCGTTCGCGATTTTTTTTGAGACCATTTCCACCGATTTATTATGGCTATAACTGTAAAGGATCCGCTTAAAGAATCTTTCCGGGGTGAATCCCATGCCCTTCAGCAGATAGGTCGGATAAAGCTTGCCGGTGTTGGAGCCGGGGTCTGTAAAGGCAAAAACCTTTCCCTTGAGTTCGGGGAAAGTCTGCAAAGGGCTGTCATTATGAACGATGATATAGGAGCGATAAACGGGATTCCCATCCACGGTCGGCGCCGCTAGAAGTTCGATGCCAAACTGTTTGCGGTTCTTCACGTATGGTCCGGAGCAGATGAAGGCTACCTTGACCTTGCCTTGTTCGAGCAGCGCGTCCATCTCATCATAGGTGCGGCGATGAACCATTTGTACGGGCTGACCGATCTCCTCCCCGACATAGTCAATAATATCCTGATAATACTTGACCGTATTCACAGGTGTGATCATGGAGGCGACACCGATTTTAACAACCTTGTCCGGCAAGGCATGGGCATTGTGGGAAATAAAAAAGGGCAGGAAGGAGACAATGAACAGGAGCGACCGTTTGATTTCGTGCTTCAATATGTCAGGAATGAATCTCTTGAGGTGCATAGTTCCAATCTTTCTTATTGCATTTTAAGGGCCGCCATTGGTTTATATTTGTCAGTATGTTGAAAATTTTTCAAGAGGTGATTTGCTTCTGTTTGTTATTATTAGGGTCATAGTATAAATACGATTGATTTTATTCAGATATTTTTTTGTTGCCTACCGTTGTGCGTTTTTGGTATAAGCAAGCATCATTTCGTTTGGAACAGAAACCTATGCATCAGGGTACCCCCCAGGACATCACCGGCGTCATCCTTATCGGTGGGAAAAGCCGCCGCATGGGACGGGACAAGGCATTTTTGAAGATTGACGGCAAGACCCTCTTCGAGGGGGTATTGGAGATATTCAGGGAGAGCTTCGATCGGATCGTGCTTGTGGGCGACCGGGCGGAGCGTTTCGACGGTTACGGTCTCCCCGTTTTGCCGGACATCTATCCGGGCAGTGCCCTGGGGGGGCTCTACACCGGGCTCTATCACTCGGTGACGGAGCATATCTTCGTCAGCTCGTGCGATCTGCCGTTCCCCAACCGGGCAATCGTCGGGCATCTCTGTTCACTGAAATCCGGATTCGATGCCGTAGTGCCCACCCCGGCGCACGGTTTTGAGCCGCTGTTTGCCCTTTATGCAAAGAGCTGCCTCGGACCGATGAGGGGGCTTCTGGAAAGCGGCAATTTCTGTGCCTACGGTTATTACTCACAAATCCGGGTCAGATATGTGAAGGACGACGAACTGGCTCGTCTGGACAGCGACGGAAAATCTTTCACGAATGTCAATACGCCGGAAGAATTGGAAACAATAAGAAAGGAAAATTCCCCATGACAGTCAAGGCGCTTTCGTTTGTGGCAAAGTCAGGCACCGGTAAAACGACCCTTCTGGAAAAAGTGATCGCCCAGTTGAAAGCGAGGGGATACAGGGTCGGCGCCATCAAGCACGACGCCCACCGTTTCGACATCGACCATCCGGGAAAGGACAGCCACCGTCTCGCCGCTGCCGGGGTCGATACCATGCTGATCCTTTCCCCGGAAAAACTGGCGCTGGTGAAGAGGCATGCCGAATCCCCTCCTTCCATCCCGGAAATACTGGAGAACTACTTCAACGACGTGGATATCGTCCTTGCCGAGGGGTTCAAGAGGGGATCGCTGCCAAAAATCGAGTTGAACCGCCAGGCGAGGAGCGCCACACTCATCTGCCGCGGGGCGGAGAATGATCCGACGCTCATTGCCGTGGCAAGCGATCAGCCGCTCACACTCGACGTGCCCCTGCTCGATCTCAACAATCCCGAAGCGATTACCGACTTCATCGAGGAGAAATTTCTGAAATGAATAACGCTGCCTCCAAGCTGCAGGTACGCTCAAAAATCTGGTTGGAGATCGACGGTAAGCCGGTGTTCGGTCAGGGTCGGGAGGATTTGCTTCGCCTGATTCAGAAAGGGTGCTCGATCAACGCCGCGGCGAAGGCGATGGGCATCCCCTATCGCAAGGCCTGGACTTACATCGATGCCATGGAGAGACGGCTCGGCTTTTCCCTGGTGAGCCGGCAAAAAGGGGGGGTCGGAGGAGGTGCATCGTCCCTTACCCCCCGGGCGGCTGCTCTTCTGGAGAAATTCAAGCTGTTGCAAAGCGGGTTCAACGACATGGTGAACAGCAAATTCATCGAACTCGACTTCTGAGCATCCGCTCGGCTCTTTTCTAAAAAAATCCGCTTAGGAGGGAACTGTTTATGATCAGCATCGAGGAAGCACAAAGGACTATTCTTGAACACATCATGCCTTTAGAGACGGAAAGGGTATCGATATTCGATGGGTTGAACAGGGTAACGCCGGAGGACCATATCGCCCCTTGGGATATCCCTGCGGCCGACAACTCTGCCATGGACGGGTTTGCCTTCTCGTATGGAGCATCCGGCAGCGATCGTCTCCAGGTAACCGGCTTTCTGCCGGCAGGCGAGGTGGGCTTGGTCCCGGTGCGGGCAGGCGAGGCGATCAAGATCATGACCGGTGCGCCGATCCCCCCCGGCTGCGATACGGTAGTTCCTATCGAGGATGTCGAGCAGGACGGTGAATGGATACGATTCACTTCGACGGTCACTGCAGGATCTCATGTCCGCAAGCGGGGGGAAGATATCTGGAGGGGCGATGTCATCATCCCGGCCGGAACGCTGCTCCGGCCCCAGGAAATCGGCATGTTCTCGGCAATGGGAACGACATCCCTGGCCGTTTACCGCCGAGCGCGGGTTGCCATACTGGCCACGGGCGATGAGCTCCTGGAGCCCGGCTCGACCCCGGCGCCGGGCAAGATCATCAACAGCAACAGTTACAGCCTGGCCGCACAGGTGCTGGATGCCGGGGGTGATCCTGTGCTGCTGGGAATTGCCCCGGACGCCCTTGATGCCACCTGCGATAAGATCAGGGGAGGCCTGAATACGGATATTCTGGTCATCACCGGCGGGGTTTCGGTCGGCGACCGCGATTTTGTCAAGGAGGCGATTGAAAAGCTCGGCGGCAGCGTCACCTTCTGGAAGGTTAACGTGAAACCGGGAAAACCGCTTGCATTCGCCATACTGCAGGGAACCCCCGTCTTTGCCCTGGCGGGAAATCCGGTCGGCGCCATGGTCGCGTTCGAGCTGTTTGTACGGCCTTCAATCCTCAAGTCCATGGGGCACCGGCGGCTGTTCCGGCCGATCGTCAAGGCGCGCCTCCGGGAGCCGGCGGCAAACAGAGGGGAACGCCCCCATCTGGTCCGGGGGATGGTGTCGCTGCGGGATGATCGGTACCACGTATCTACCACCGGTAATCAGAGTTCCGGGCGACTCTCGTCGATGATTCAGGGAAACGGCCTGATACGCTTGGCTCCCGAAACATCATATGCCGGGGGGGAAGAGGTGGAGGTCTTTCTTTTGGATCGGCAGTTTGAAATGAGAGAAGGGCCTTTTGCATGAGCCCCTCCGTGCTCATCCTCCTTTTGATCTCCATCCTGCTGGTGGCGATCCTCTACTCGAGCGTCGGCCATGGCGGCGGTTCCGGGTATATCGCTGTCCTGGCTCTGTTCAGCGTGGCGCCGGCTTCTTTCAAGCCGACCGCGCTGGTCCTCAATATCCTGGTGTCCTCTATCGCGACCTTCTCCTTTGCCCGTGCGGGCCACTTCTCCTGGCGGCTGTTCTGGCCTTTCGCGGCGGCCTCGATCCCGAGCAGCTTTATCGGTGGCTACCTCGCTTTGCCCGCTCATCTCTATAACCCACTGGTCGGCGTCGTCCTCCTGTTTTCAGCGGGCCGGCTTTTTTATCATACAGAACATGCCGATACTGAAATACGCCGACCCTCGGTGCCAGTGGCTCTGTTTTGCGGCACACTGCTCGGCCTGTTGTCCGGGCTGACCGGCGTAGGCGGGGGGATATTCCTGAGTCCCTTGCTGCTGCTTCTGAAATGGGGTAAGGCTCGGGAGGTCTCTGCCGTTGCGGCGCTGTTCATTCTGGTAAATTCCACCGCCGGCCTTCTCGGGCATCTGAGCAGCCTCCAGGCGATACCGTATTTCGCGCCGCTGCTCGCCGTTGCGGCGCTCATTGGTGGCAGCATCGGCGCCTTTTATGGCGCCCGCCGCCTGCAGACGGCGGCCGTCGTAAAATCGCTGGCCTTTGTTCTGGTCATCGCAGGCTTTAAAATGTTATTTGTCTAGAGAGAGAAACATGACTGTAAAGCAGCTTTTCGACGACTGGCCCGAGCGTTATGAGCGCTGGTTCGATACGCCGGTGGGGAAGGCGGTCCTGAAATACGAAGCGGCGCTGGTTTTGGATCTGCTCAAACCAGCGCGGGGGGAGTTGATCCTCGATGCGGGGTGCGGGACGGGCATCTTCACGCGGGCATTTGCCGATCGCGGGGCCGATGTCGTGGGTCTCGACATCTCCTGGGCGATGCTCCGATGGGGGCAGAAAAAAAACGGGGCATTATCTTCCCGGACCGTGACGGCGGAGATGGCGCTGCTCCCCTTTGCCGACGGTGTGTTCGATAAAACCGTCTCCATTACGGCCCTGGAGTTCATTGTGGATGAGAAAAAGGCCGTTAGCGAGCTCTTTCGCGTGACGAAACCGGGAGGGGTTGTCATCGTGGCAACGCTCAACAGCCTAAGTCCCTGGGCGAACCGTCGACAGGGGAGGGCCCGGCAGGATCGTGACTCGATCTTCAACCGGGTGTTTTTCCGCTCACCCGCACAGCTTCTCGCGTCGGCGCCTGTTCCCGGCATCGCCCGGACGGCGATCCATTTCGGGAAAGAAGATGATCCCGCCGAACTCGACCGGATCGAGCGGGAAGGGCAGGGAGGGGAGAAGGGGGCTTTTATTGCAGCCCGCTGGGAGAAGTGGTAAAAATCGCACGCCTTGCCTCTGGAGTTTTTGAGAAGCCGCCCGACGATTGACTCGTTGTGCTCTGGTTACTAAGGTAATACATCATGAACATCAATCTCGACAACGTGACCATTGTCCTTAAGGGACCGAAGTTTCCGGGAAACGTCGGTTCGGCGGCGCGCTGCGCGAAGAACATGGGGATCGGCAAATTGATCGTCGTGGGGAACCGCGACCTCGACGACGAAGCGGTCCGGCAGATGGCCACCCACGTATCGAAGGATGTCGTGGAGACGATCCGCCATTTCGATACCCTCGACGAGGCGCTGGCGGGTTTTTCCTGGGTCGTAGGAACGACGGCACGGCAAGGGTCGGGACGGGGACCCGCCGTTACTCCGCGCCGGATGGCAGAATCGCTCGTCGCCATCTCGCAGGAAAACACGATTGCGCTCCTCTTCGGTCCTGAGGACACGGGGCTTACCAACGACGACCTGCGCTTCTGCCAGACCGTTGTGACGATTCCCACCGCGGGCTTCAAATCGGTGAACCTTTCCCATGCGGTGATGATCGTTTGTTATGAGATGCTCGTGGCCCGGATGGGCGAAGAGGTGAAACCCGCACCCAAGATGGCCGGCTCGCGGGAGCTCGAGGGGATGTATGTCCAGCTAAAGGCCATCCTCCAGGCGATCGGCTTTCTCAACCCCGAGAACCCCGACTACTGGATGATGCATATCCGCCGTCTCTTTGCCCGGACGACCCTCCAGGCCAGGGAGGTCAAGATCATCCGGGGGATCTGCCGGCAGATCGAATGGTACGGAGACCACAAGGAGCGCAAAAATCCTTGACTTTCAGCTGTCCGGCGGCGTATTTACACTATGATATGGAGGGTCGGCTATTATGAAGATATTTTCCTTTACCGGTGCAAAAAAGATCGTTTTCGGACGGGGGAGCTTTGCCACTCTTCCCGAGCAGATCGCGGAGGCGAAGATTCTGCGGCCGTTGATCGTCCTTGATCGGAACCTTGCAGAGACCGGCTTTCGTGAGAAAATAGAGGGCCTCTTTGCCAAGGCGGGAGTCGGTTATACGATCTACGACAAAACCGAGCCGGAGCCCGCCCTCGAACTTGCCGACGAGGGAACGAAACTGGCTCTGAAGAAAAAATGCGACGGGGTCATCGGGATCGGCGGCGGCAGCGCCATGGACCTGGCCAAGGCGATCGCGGTCCTTGCGGCGAACAAAGGGAAGGCCGAGGACTACCTCGGGTTGAACAAGGTTCCGGGTCCGGGGCTCCCCAAGATCATGGTTCCGACGACTGCGGGGACGGGAAGCGAGGTGACCTTTACCGCCGTGTTCATCAGAAAAAAGCTGAAGAAAAAAGAAGGGATGAACAGTCCGTATCTCTATCCTGAACTGGCCCTTCTCGATCCCGAGTTGACGCTTTCGCTTCCACCCCATCCCACGGCGGCGACGGGGATCGATGCCCTCTGCCATGCGATCGAATCCTATACGTCGGTCAACGCTTCGCCGATGAGCGAGGTGATGTCCCTCGAGGCGATCCGCCTCATCTCCGACAACTTGAGAACGGCGGTCCACGATGGAACGAACCTCGATGCGCGCGAGGCGATGCTCCTCGGGAGCCTCTATGCGGGTCTGGGGCTCGCCAACGCGGGTGTGACGGCGGTTCATTCGCTCTCCTACCCGCTCGGCGGGAAATACGGGGTTTCCCACGGCCTGGCCAACACGATCATGCTCCCCCGGGTGATGGCATTCAATCTCCCCGGCGCCCTGGAGAAGTTCGTCGATATCGCGGAGGTCATGGGTGAGATCGTCGAGGACCTGCCGCTTCGGGAGGCGGCCTATCTCGCCGTGGAGGCGGTGGAGGCCCTGATCGAGGACTGCGGCATTATGACGACGCTCGAAGAGCTGGAGATTCCCGAAAGCGATTTTCCGGAGCTGGCAAAGGTGGCAATGACCGTCGCGAGGCCCCTTGCCAACAACCCCTGCAAGATGACGCTCGATCAGATGGTGGAGCTTTACCAGGAGGCGCATTCATAAAATGACGGCTTTGTGAAAAGGCCGGATGCTGCGTTGCGCGTCCCCCTCGTCGTTGCGGCGGACGGCAAAGGACGCTTCTCTCCAAGGTTCTCGCGCGCCTTGCCGGAGCCTGCCCCGGCGAAAGCCGGGGGCCTTTTGACAAAGCCGTCTCAAATGCAAGGCGGTAGCGACTTTTGTTAGGTATCGTCGTAAATACACCGTTCCGGAAAGGGACGGAAGAGGTAAAAGGAGGTTAAAAGTATGGCCGGCGCCGAACTGATCGGTAAGGAAGAGTGCAAAGAGGTGATGGACGTCCTTCAGACGGGCATTTTTGCCCGCTACTCCTTCGACAAGGAGCGGCAGGGGGTCTGGAAGGTCCGGGATTTCGAGAAGGCCTTCACGAAATATTTCGGGTCAAACTATGCCCTGGGGGTGACCTCCGGTTCGGCGGCCCTCAAGATTGCCTTGACCGCCCTCGATGTGGGACCCGGAGACGAGGTGATCTGCCCCGCCTTCACGTTCATGGCTACCTATGAGGCGGTCCTCGAGGTCGGCGGCATCCCCGTCATGGCGGATATCGACGATACCCTGAACCTCGATCCGGACGACATCTCCCGCAAGATCACACCGCGGACCAAAGCGGTGATCCCCGTCCATATGTGCGGGGCGCCGGCGCGGATCGACAGGATCATGAAGGTGGCAAAAAAACATAGGCTACTCGTTCTGGAGGACAACGCCCAGGGCTGCGGTGCAAGCTACAAGGGCAAGATGCTCGGCACATTCGGCCATATGGGGACATTCAGTTTCGACCACTACAAAACGATCACCACCGGCGAGGGGGGAATGATCATCACAAACGACCTGGACCTCTATCACCGGGCCGAGTGGTACCACGACCACGGGCACGACCACCTCTCCACCGTCCACCGCGCCCTCGACGGCCGGACGATCCTCGGCTTCAACTACCGGATGAACGAGCTCCAGGGGGCTCTCGGCCTCGCCCAGCTGCGGAAACTCAAGCGGGTCATTGCCGGCCAGCAGAAGAACAAGGCGGCCTTGAAAGAGGCCCTTGCCGTGGTGCCCGGTCTGAAATTCCGGTTGATACCGGACCCGGAAGGGGATTCGGCGACGTTTCTGGCCTTCAATCTACCCGCTGAAGAGCAGACGAAGGCCTTTCAAAAAGCGCTCAAGGCCGAAGGGATCGATACGACCCGCTTCAAGGACAATTTCTGGCACTATGTCCCCAACTGGGAACATTTCCTGGCGAAATCGACGGCCCAGACAAAGAGCCCCTTCACGGATCCCCGGAACCGGAAAGTGACATACAGCCGGAAGTCGATCCCCCACGCCGAGGATATCCTCGGCCGGACCCTCATCATGGGGGTCAATGTGAAGATGCCGGCCGCGAAGCTCGGGGCGTTCCGGAAGGGGATCGCAAAGGCGGCGAGGGTTTTGTAATCAAAATCGCGCTTCTGGAATCTAACGGTCTCATCATCCGGAGGTGGATCTATGAAAGCATTTCGTGGAATGACACGAGACATGCCGCGGCAAATCGTACTGACTGGGGAGTCTGAAAGATGATTGTGGTCACCGGCGGCGCCGGGTTTATCGGAAGCGCCTTTGTGGCGAAGTTGAACGATGAGGGGCAGGACGCCATCATCATCGTCGACGAGCTGGGGAGATCCGAAAAATGGAAGAACCTCGTCAAGCGCAGGTATGCCGACTATATCCATAAAGACGCTTTTTTCGAGATGATCATCGGCAACCGGGTCCCTTTTCCGGTCGAGGCCGTCGTTCATATGGGCGCCTGCTCGTCCACGACCGAGCAGGATGCCGACTATCTCATGGAAAACAATTTTCACTACACCTGCGCTCTGGCCGACTGGGCGCTGGCCCAGGGGGTGCGGTTCGTCTATGCAAGCTCCGCGGCGACTTACGGCGACGGCGGCCGGGGGTTCTCCGATGACGATAGTGAGACCCGCGAACTCCAGCCGATCAATATGTACGGCTATTCCAAGCAGCTCTTCGACCTTCGTGTCCTCCGCCAGGGATTGCAGGACCGGATGGCGGGGATCAAGTTCTTCAACGTCTTCGGTCCGAACGAATATCACAAAGGCGACATGACGAGCGTGGTCTTCAAGGCCCTCCGTCAGATCCGGGAGACGGGAAAGGTCCGCCTGTTTAAATCCTACAGGCCCGAATACGATGACGGAGGGCAGAAGCGCGACTTCGTCTACATCAAGGATTGCGTCGAGGTCCTCTGGTGGCTCCTGAACCACCCCGAGGCGAACGGGATTTTTAACCTCGGGACGGGGCAGGCCCGGACGTGGAACGACCTCATCAAGGCTGTCTTTGCCGCGCTGGGGCGCCCGGTCGGGATCGACTATATCGAGATGCCGGAGGCGCTCCGGGGGCAGTACCAGTATTTTACCGAGGCGCGGATGGACAAACTCCGGGCCGCCGGTTGCCCGGTGCGATTCAGCCCGCTGGAGGATGCGGTCGGGGATTACGTCACCAATCACCTCCTGAAGGCCGATCCTTATCTGTAAAGAGGTATGTCATGTCCGCCCGGGTGGTCTGCATCATCCCCTCACGGTACGAATCATCCCGCTTTCTAGGGAAGCCCCTGGCCGACCTCTGCGGGAAGCCCATGATCCAGCATGTCTATGAACGGGTGCTCCGGGCAAAGAGTGTCTCCGCCGCCGCCGTGGCGACCGATGACGAGCGGATATTTCTAGCGGTTCGGGCTTTCGGCGGCCGGGCGATCATGACCTCCCCCCGCCATCGGTCGGGGACGGACCGGATCGCCGAAGCGGTGCAGTCCCTTGATCTTGATGATGCGGATGTGATTGTCAATATCCAGGGGGATCAACCCCTTTTCGAACCGACCCAGATCGACGAGGTGGTCGGACCTCTCCTGGAAGATCCGACCCTCCCCATGTCGACGCTGATCTACCGGATCGTCCGCCACGAGGAGATCACCCACCCGAACGCCGTCAAGGTCGTCTTCAACGAGCAGTATGATGCCCTCTACTTCTCTCGTGCCACAATCCCCTACGTCCGCGACGGGGGTAAACGGGCCGACTACTTCAAACACCACGGGATATACGCCTATCACCTTGATTTCCTTCGTACCTTTACCTCGCTGCCGGAAGGAACCCTCGAGCGCCTGGAGGCCCTCGAGCAGCTCCGGGTCCTGGAGCACGGTTACCGGATCAGGGTCGTGAT
>Ga0209835_1001437_pt1 | contig 13283 bp, 10 predicted proteins | sample LakKivwa52mmetaG_FD_184138 | JGI IMG/M metagenome (GOLD analysis project Ga0209835, IMG submission 184138) | Anoxic lake water microbial communities from Lake Kivu, Rwanda to study Microbial Dark Matter (Phase II) - Lake Kivu water 52m metaG... | ecosystem: Environmental > Aquatic > Freshwater >...
ACTAACGACTTAATTAAACTCTCAATTTCTTCTGTATATCTCGTTTTTCCCAAATGCCAAATAGCGTTTTTACCTCTTCTTCAGAAAATGAAGTTGACCCCCTCTTCCCTCGCATTTTACGCACTATATGTGCAACCACGCCTACCGTAACCGAAAGATTTAAGCTATCAACAAACCCGTACATTGGTATATACGTAATAATATCTGATAATTTTTTTGCAGTTTCACTTATTCCAAACCCTTCATTACCAAAAACGAATGCACACGGATTTTCTGGAAGTTTCATATCATCAAATGAAACGGCTTTCTCATCTATTGCAGTTGATATTATGGTATATTCTCTCTCTTTTAAATGCCTCATACACTCTGCGGTGGTACTCCATGTCTTCACGGTAAGCCATTTATTTGCTGAGGCTGAGGTAAGTTTACCTAGTTTATGTGCGTCAAACTGCTTTTCTGTTTCAAAAATGACATGTACCTCCTGAATGCCGAAAGCATCACAGTTACGAAGTGCGGCAGCGGCATTATGTGGATCGTGAATGTTTTCAAGGACAATAATATCCTTTATCCTTTGAGAGGCAGCTTTGGTAAGTCGCTCTACCCGTTCAGATGTAAGTTGAGTCATAGGAAAGAAATTCTAGTGTCAGTAGCAGGATTCGAACCTGCGACCGATCGCTTATGAAACGATTGCTCTACCGCTGAGCTATACTGACTATAAAAGGCTTTCAAGGCCCTATTCTGGTATAATTATACAACAGTATGACTACAAAAAAACCGGATTTATCTATCGTGATTGTCAATTTTAACACGCGCAAGATTACACAACAATGTATCGAGTCAATTTATAAGTCGTTTCGACTCTACAAGTCCTCAGGCGCTCCAAAGTTTGAAATCATTCTCATCGATAACGCATCAGTAAAAGATGATTCTGTATCCCACTTTACTGAGTATGTAAAAAAACATAAAAATATTGTATTTGTAGCTAACCAAAATAATACAGGTTTTGGACCGGCAAATAACCAAGGAGTTGCGTTAGCACAAGGCGAATATATACTCCTCCTTAACTCCGACACTATCATTCTTAAAGATGCGATTCATACGTTGTATCAATACTTCGTAAAATTTCAAAATACCAAGCATTTTATCGGCCCAAAACTCCTTAATCGCGATATGACTCCTCAACCATCAGCTGCTCCTTTCTATACACTTCCAGTTGTGTTTGGTGCATTATTTTTACGGGGCGATTACTGGGGACTAACTCGATACTCACCAAAAAAAATTCGAGAAGTAGGTTGGGTATCTGGAGCTTGTATTATGACTCGAAGGGATTACTTTGAAAAAGTTGGGGGATTTGATGAGACAATATTTATGTATATGGAAGAAGTTGACCTGCTCTATAGAGCACTTAAAATGGGAATGAAAACCTACTTTTTCCCTAAATCACGCATAATTCACCTTGGATCAGCATCAAGTGGTGGAAAAACATTTCCCATCATCCAGGTATATAGAGGATTTCTTTTTTTCTATAAAAAGCACTATTCACGTTTCGCAACTTTTTTACTTCGATTTCTGTTACGCTTAAAAGCGGGATCGGCTTGGATTTTAGGCTATATTATTAATAATAATTATTTAAAACAGACATATGCAGAAGCTTTTAAAGTGGCTGGACAGTAATTTTCTAAAAATATCACTTGTCCTTTATATTTTTTTTATACCCCTCTATCCAAAACTACCCTTCCGCATGGTTGATTATACCTATATCGCAGTGCGTCTTGAAGATTTACTTACCGCACTTCTTTACTTTATATTTTTTATCCAAGTTATTCGTAAAAAAGTACAACTCCATTCCAAATATCTTGTCTTATTCAGTCTTTTCTGGGCCGCTGTATTCATCTCTTTTTTTATGGGATGGTTCGTTCAAAAAACTATTGTCATTCAACATCTCGGATTACTCCACTCACTCAGAAGAATAGAATACATGGGTGTATTTTTCGTGTTTTTTGCAGCAGTTAAAAACCGAAAAGATTTTATGTTCTTTCTTACCTGTATGCTTACAGCGCTTGGATTAGTAACGGTATATGGTCTCGGTCAAAAATATGCAGGATGGCCGGCAGTGCAAACTATGAATCCTGAGTATTCGAAAGGATATATACTAATTCTCGACTCATGGGCACGAATTTCATCCACCTTTGGAGGTCATTATGATCTTGCTGCATACCTCATATTTTTCATGCCTATCATTCTGGCTCTTACCATACAAATTTCGCCTTGGTTTTATGCACTCTTTTTATTCGCATTGTCTAACTTAGTCCTTACAGCTTCTCGTGTATCATATGGAGCATATCTCATGAGCGCCTTTCCTTTCCTTCTCACAAAAAAGAAATGGATTCTCACGATAGTAACAATTATCGCTACTGTAGGAATGACGCTACTATCAAATAACCTTACACAACGACTCAATCGCACATTCCAAACAAAACAGATATTTATTGATAAAGAGACAGGACAGACCACTGTCCCAAGACGACTTAAACCAGACGATCTGCCTGTTGGTGACTATATCATCGGAAAACAAGCAGCATCCGATAATGCAGTTGACGTTGGAGTGGCGGTACTGGATACGAAAGATGCTGAGGAAGCAAAGCTCAATCTCCGCGATCAAATTCGTGAAGAAGCAGCTAAAACCGGAAAAGTACTAACAAAAGATGAAGAAGATAGGCTAGTTGAAGAAGCATTTAGCCGTATGAGAGTGGTTAGTGCAGTTATTCCAGACATTTCGGTAGCCACTAGACTTCAGGTAGAGTGGCCACGTGCAATAAAAGCGTTCTTGCAATATCCAGTCTTTGGCAAAGGACCGTCGTCAATTACTGAAGCAACAGATAATGACTATCTTCGATGGCTAGGTGAGTTTGGTGCGGTAGGCACACTGTTGTTTCTCACCATTCTCGGTACGCTTTTCATGCAAATTTGGAAAGCGTCACGATCCACCTCACCTGATGCAACACTGTTCTGGGGAATCCTGGCAGGTTTTGGAGGACTTTTAGTAAACGCGACATATATTGATGTGTTTGAGGCTTCAAAAGTTGCATTTATATTTTGGATGTTTATGGGTATAACGATTGCATATATAGAAAGCATTAATACAACTAACAAGGCAAAAATACCAGTTCTCAAAACAAAAAAAACGAGTAAAAAGAAACTAAAATGAAACATCATTCCTGGGAACGAAAAGATACAATTATCTTAACCATAATTCTTGTAGTTGCATTTTTGTTACGTCTCTATCGCATAGATGCACCACTAGGCGACTTCCATTCTTGGAGACAGGCAGATACTGCAGCAGTTGCTCGTAACTTTGAAAGGAACGGATTTAATCTACTGAAACCCCAATATGATGACCTTTCTAACTTGCAGTCCGGAATAGATAATCCAAACGGCTATCGATTTGTTGAATTTCCCATATATAATGCTATCTTTGCAGGACTCCATTCAGTTTTTCCGCAATATAGTTTGGAAACATGGGGACGAATTGTTGCTTCGCTCTTTTCTCTCTTGTGTATAGCGGCACTTTACTATCTCACACGAGCTGAAGTTGGACGCATTGCAGCCCAATTTGCCGCGTTGACATATGCAATCATGCCGTTCTTTGTGTATTTTTCCCGAGTTATTTTACCTGAGACGCCCGCAGTATCAACGGCCATTGTTGGAATTGCATTGCTTCGAATGTTTATTATGGAAGCAAAGACTATTAAAAAAATAGCGCTGTTATTTGCATCAAGTCTCGTATTTGGAATGTCACTGTTAATTAAGCCTACCACTATATTTTATGCACTCCCTCTCTTTGTGTTATTTTTACGAACATATAAGTTTGGTATTCCAAAGAAAATTCACGTTTTCTTTTACTTCTTACTCGCAGGAATACCACTTCTTATTTGGAGATATTACATCACACATTTTCCTGAAGGAATACCTGCAAGTGATTGGTTAATTTCTCGCGTAAATACATTTGAAGGACAAAAGGAAATATTTATGCGCCCTGCTTTCTTCAGATGGATTTTTTTTGAGAGAATAAACAATCTTATGCTGGGTGGCTACTTAACTTCATTGTTAGTTGTGGGACTTCTTCAAAAACGTTCGTCATTATTTCTCATGAGTATACCTGTTGCATCACTCCTTTACTTACTTACCTTTCAAGGAGGGAATGTACAACATGCCTATTATCAAACCATAGCATTTCCCGGGATAGCTATTGCGGTTGGCATGGGCGCACAAACCCTCATTAACTCGCCTGCATTTTTAAATTCGTTTGTGTCAACTGTAGCTGTTATTATTCTTTTTGGTTCATCATTCTTTTTTTCTTATTTTCAGGTAAAAGACTATTACCATGTTCCCCAAGACCTACTTCAAATGGCCAATATAATAAAAACATTCTCAGCGCCTAACGACAAGATAATTGCAGATAGGATGGGTGATACAACGTTACTGTATTTGTCCGACCGAAAAGGATCGCCACTTTTGTATAAAGAACCTGAAGAATTTAAATCGATGGGATATTCCTATGTGCTTGCTGATAAAAGTGAAATTATTGAAAAATTAAAAACTGCATCATATAGGGTACTTTTTGAGAATAGCCAATTTGCGCTGTTTGCCCTATGAAAATTTTGATGCTTACCCCATATGTGCCATATCCTCCTGCTTCAGGTGGACAAATACGGACCCTTAATCTGTTAAAGTATTTAAGTAAAAACAACGATATCACGCTCATTGCTCTGTATAAATATGATGAAACAAAAAAATATTCGTCCTATTTAGAGTCATACTGTAATCGTATATATTTATGCAAAAGACCTGAAAAACCATGGCAACTTAAGACTATTTGGAAGGCAATAACTTCATCTGATCCATTTCTTATTGTGCGTAACTACTCAGAAGAGGCAAAAAAAATTGTTTCTGAGCTTTTAGAAAAAGAAAAATTTGATGTAATTCATGCAGAGACTTTCTATATCATGCCTCATATTCAAGAAACAGCAACTCCAATATTCCTTGTTGAACAAACTATTGAATATAAAGTGTATCAACACTTTGTAAACTCGCTTCCGTTTTTTTTACGACCCTTATTCATGCTTGACATTATAAAGCTTAAAAAATGGGAACAGTATTATTGGAAAAAGGCTTTACTTGTAGGTGGTGTTTCTGAAGCAGATAAAAAAGAAATAATGAAACTTGAACCCACTATTGAACCCGTCATAATACCCAACTGCGCAGGAGATGAAATGTTTGTAAAGTCACTAGAGAAGAAAGATCTCAACAAACCTACAATTTTATTTATTGGTAATTTCGACTGGCTCCAAAACACAGAGGCAGTACGAATTTTGGCAGAACAAGTAGCTCCGCTAATTCAGAAAGATATTCCACACGCCCGGATATTAGTTGCAGGTCAAAACGCAAAAATAAAACTTGCTGGACAACAAATGCCCGAAAATGTTGAGGTAATTAATCTAAAAGAAGACGACACTCAAACAGTGCTTGATCTTTATAAAAATTCAACGCTTTTCGTTGCGCCAATATTTGGACCAGGTGGAACTCGACTTAAAATCCTTGCGGCAATGGCAAGCGGTTTACCTGTTATTTCCTCCAAAACTGGAGTTGAGGGTTTAAACTTGAAAAAAAATATTCATGTACTCATTGCCGAAACTCCCAAACAGTTTGTAAAGCAAATAATGCACATACTTTCAAAACCAAAACTCTATAATTCTGTTCGAAAAGAAGCATATGACCTTGCTGTGAAACAATACAGCTGGAAACATATCGCCGAAAAACTTGAAATTGTGTATCAACAAATCAAAAAAACATGAATATAGGAATTGATATTTCGCAAATTGCATATACGGGAACAGGTGTATCTCGTTTTACCCGTGGACTCGTTATTGAAATTCTTCGACATTCAACCGACCATACCTGGACCTTCTTTTATTCATCACTTCGAAAAAAAATTGATCCTTTCATTGTCCGTTCTATTCAAAGTAGTGGATATAAACTTATATCTCTCCCCATACCTCCAACTATTCTAAGCTATATGTGGAATACACTCCATATTATTCCTATTGAAACGTTTACTGGGCCTCTTGATTGGTTTATCACATCCGACTGGACAGAACCCCCCGCACATGCAAAAAAAGCGACAATTATTCACGATCTTACTATATACAAATACCCGAATACTGTGCACTCCCATATTATGTCAACTCAAATGAAGCGATTACATCATGTTTCACAAGAGTCCCGTTTGATAATTTCAGATTCTGAAGCTACAACGAAAGATATTCAAATTTTTCTATCCCATATGCAGGGAAAAATACAGACAATATATCCAGGAGTCACCATAAGTAAACCGGCAACCGCAATAATTGAAAAAGCGAGACAAACATTTTCAATTACAAAACCATTTGTGTTTACTGTAGGTAAAACGGAACCAAGAAAAAATATTCCTCGACTAATTCAAGCATTTAATTCGGTAAACAACGGCTCGTTTGAACTAATCGTAGCCGGTCCAAATGGCTGGGATGACAGAATTGCTCTTCAGGATTTGTCTCACGTACGCCTTATTGGGATGGTTTCAGAAGCTGAATTGCATTCTCTTTATTCACTTTGTACATTTTTTGCATATCCTTCGCTGTGGGAAGGATTTGGGTATCCAGTTGTGGAAGCACTTCTTCATAGAAAAGCAGTTCTCACATCGCAAACATCGTCACTTATAGAGGTGGCAAAGCAGGGAGCGCTTATGTGCGATCCAGAATCAGTCCAATCTATCGCAAATGCGCTAAACACACTTATGAATGATTCAGCTAAAAGAGATGAACTTGCAAATGCAGGTAAATCGTTTGCGGAGCAATTTACATGGCAACAATATTATCAGCGATTAATGAATGAATTAACATAAGTATGAATATTGCGATAGATGGCAATGAGGCAAATGTTGGACAGAAAGTGGGGGTTTCGGTTTACACGTACGAACTTCTGAACTATTTCCAAAAAAAAGCTACAAAAGACCTAAGATTCACTGTCTTTCTCAGAACGAAGCCGGGGAAACATATGCCCTCACAAACAAATTATTTTTCATATCGCGTTGTGTATGGTCCATTTGCATGGTCACAGTTTTTTCTCCCACTTCGTCTAATATGTGAATATCTTTTTGGCACTCGATATGGGGTATTTTTTTCTCCGGCACATTATGCTCCCCGACTGCTCCCCTGCAACTCAGTAGTAACAATCCATGATTTGTCTTATATACACTATCCCTCTGAATTCCTTAAGAAAGATTTATATCAACTCACTCACTGGACGCGATATTCTATTCAAAATGCAAAGTCAGTTATTGCAGTTTCTCAAGCAACAAAAAAAGATGTAATTCAAGAATATGCTCTAGATGGTAGTATGGTTCATGTTATATATAACGGATATTCACACGATAAAGGTACTCAGTCAAGTGAAGCTCAATGGAAGCCATATATTCTCTATGTCGGAACCATACAACCACGCAAAAATATTAAAACACTGGTAGATGCTTTCTCTACATTTAATAAAATGCATCCGGAATTTAGATTGATGATTGCTGGCAAAAAGGGATGGATGTACGAGGATACACTATCCTATATCAAGACATCTTCAGCCGCTCAATCAATACAGCTACTTGGGTTTATAGATGATATAAAGAAAAATGAACTATATAAAAATGCGTTTTGTACTGTCCTCCCTTCATTCTATGAAGGATTTGGATTACCGATGCTGGAGGCTATGAGCAATGGATGTCCAGTACTCGCCTCACAATCTTCCAGTCTACCTGAGGTTGGCGGAGATGCAGCAATATATTTTGACCCCAATTCGAGTCAAGTACTTCTAACTAAACTAGAACAGTTGTACACAAACCATCAATTACGCTCTTCTAAGGTAAAACAGGGATTCATGCAAGTAAATCATTTTTCTTGGGAACTTTGTGGTAAGCAAACATTAGATGTTCTTCTTCAGAATGCATCATGAAAAAGCTGAGGATTGCAATGTTTACTTCATCTCATCCTGGAAAAACGGGGGGGGTCCAAGAACATATTTATTATCTTAGTAACGAGCTTCGTTCATTAGGACACCAAATTGACATATTCGGACCAGAGCCACGTAAAAATCGATTTGTCAATTACCACGTAATGGGAGATAAATTTATGATTCCGTTACCAGCTGGTAATGATGGGAGCATTCATGTATTAAAAGATTCCGACAAGCCTGAGAAAATATTTTCGTTACAAAACTATGACATGCTTCATATGCATGAACCGTATATACCATTTGCAGGATGGAGTGTGTTGGAGAAGGCAAAAATTCCAATTGTAAGTACGTTTCACACCTCATGGGATGATGAATCAATTTTTAACATTTTTAATGGTCTTGTGCCATTATTTAAAGACCAATTTTCACTTCACTCACGCGGAGCTATTTTTGTATCTCAAATTACATTCGATAAATGGGGTGAAATTTGTGATGATACTGTATATAAGCAGATTATTCCAAATGCAGTAGATACTAAACTTTTTGTTCCAAAACGACGTCCCGTAAATTCACCAATAGAATTTTTTTTTGCAGCTCGCATCGTACACAGAAAAGGGTTATTAAAACTGTTAAGTGCGTTCTCTATTTTGAGGAAGAAAAAACTTCCTTTTCACTTAATAATTATGGGTGATGGGGGAGATAGATCGAACTCAATGGATTTTATTAAGAATAACAATTTAACTCCATATATTACCTATGTTGGAGAGATAAAAGGAGTTGAACGAGCGCATTACTATTCAAAGGCAGATGTTTTTTGTGCTCCCTACGTCAACGAGGCTGCGTCCATTTCTGTACTAGAAGCAGTAAGCGCCGGACTCCCCATTGTCGGTTTTAATATTCCAATCTTTTCAGACTTCCTCAGGGACTATCCTGGAAAAAATCTCCTCGTTGATAAAGATCAACGACTTCTTGCATCTGTACTTGAAACATTAATAAGGAATCCATCTATCATAACTGAGGTTAAAAAATGGTGTTTGGTTAAACGCACTGAATTTTCTTGGAAAAATATCGCAATAAAAACTGAAGAAGTGTATGAACGTATTATAACTTGAATGATTATATGAGAAAATTGCTTTTTTTACTACTTCTATTTGTACTGGGCTTAAAAAAAACTTCTTATAAAAAAAATAAGAATACCCTAATTATTCTTATTGATGGCCTTAGTCACAGCTCTCTTCAATATGGTATGAGTCATAAAAGTTGCCCAACGATTAGTAAGTTGCTTAAAAACGACTATGTTCTTAATCAGTATTTTTGTGGACTGCCAGCCGCTACTACAGCAACAGAAGCACTACTATTTTATGGAACAAACCATAATATTCCTGGATTTACTTGGTATGACAGATCACTTCATTCTTTTATCAGAGGAAATCGAAGCAAAGAGTTGAGTACATTTGAAGATAACTACCAAAAAAAAAGGGGGTTATTTAAAGATGGGTCAGTGATAATGAGTGTATATTCCGGAGGAGCAACTCAACTAGTCATGTCAGGAAGAAACCTTCGATTCCCAAAGACTAGTATAGTGTTCAAGCTAATGCAATATATTGCACTAGGCATACTTTACCCAGTTCAGTTCTTACGTACAATTACACTTACCCTTAAAACAATAATCTTATATAGAACTAATAATCAAGAAGAATCTAGAAAAATTCTTGAGACTATTTTTTTAGGTCAATTTTCATGCTTTCTTACAGAAGTTGAAATATATCGAGGTACATCTCGAATTTTTGTTGATTTTTTACTTTACGATGAGTATGCACATAAATATGGACCCACACATCCCTCTGCTATCAACAGTTTGAAGTTAATAGATCGATATGTGCAACGTATTTTAAAATCAATAAAAACATCAGAATTTTCGTACGAGGTAATCATCCTTTCGGATCATGGCCAATCCAAATCAATACCATATGATGGTATTGATGATAAATCAAGTCGCGACATAGCTATATCCTTTCAACTCGATCATAGTAAAGTTATTAAAACATATGGAACAACTATATCCACCGATTCGTGTGAGTATATTTATAGTGTGCCAGGAGGATCAACACTACAACTGTATTTTTCCCATTCACTTACAAAGGCATATCTTGAGGATGAACTTGAAAAGAAATATCCCCGTTGCATTCAAAACTTGTTAGAAAAACCAGCTTTCGGTTGGATTCTCATTCGCAATTCTAATCAGTCAACACGGCTCTATAATAAAAAAGGTTTTATCACCTTTACATTAAATCAGTCCCCAACTATCTCTGGTTCCCCATTTGAAGGAATCGCACCGCACACATCTCAACAACTTATTAAGTCTTTCAAAACCTATGCTCATTTCCCTAATAATGGAGACATTGTGATATTTGGTAACACTACTCCCACCAACGAAGTATACAGTTTTGAAAAACATCGAGGAACTCACGGTGGATTCTTTGGGAATATGTGCTACCCATTTTGTATAACAAATAACAACATCATAAAGGCTGAACTAAATAATCCATCAATGACTATGGAGTCTCTCTTTAATAAAATTGAGTACAATATGAAGTAATATGCAGATTACGAAAGAACTACAAAATGAATTAGCTCTCCATCCAATGCAGACGTGGGAATGGGGTGAGGCAAGAAAAAAAATGGGTATCCAAGTCGAAAAAATTATAGACGGTAGCTCAATTTTTCAGTTAACCATTCACCCAATACCATACACAGGTTATAAAATTGGATATCTTCCGCGCTCGGTTACACCAACGTCACGTGTGCTTGAAAAAATGCATGAATTTGGTAAAAAAAATAATCTCATATTCATCAAAATAGAACCATACGTCCCATACGAAGAAAAATGTATAATTCAAAATTCTAAATTTAATTTGGTACAGTCTTCCCATCCTTTATTTCCCGAATGGACCCAAATAGTTGACCTATCAGTAACTGAAGAACAGTTATTGCAGAGCTTTAAATCAAAGACTCGCTATAATATCCGACTAGCTGAAAAAAAAGGTGTACAAATTCGTGAAATGAATTCGCAAGAAGGATTCACTCTATTTTCAAATTTGTACTTTGAAACGTGTATTCGTCAAAAGTATCGAGGTCACACACCTAACTATCATTCAATTATTTGGAAATCACTTAAAGACTCGCAGGCCACTATATTAGTTGCATTTTATAATAACAAACCACTGGCCGCTTATGAACTAATACACTTTAAAAATATATGGTATTACCTATATGGGGGATCATCAGTTGAGCATAGAGAAGTTATGGCAGCCAACTTACTTATGTGGGAAGCACTAAGACTCGCAAAAAAGAATAGTGCTCAGAAATTTGATATGTGGGGCTCACTCCCTCCAGACTACTCACCAAGCCATCCTTGGGCAGGGTTTACTCGATTTAAAGAAGGATATCACACAACATTTACACATCTGCAGCCAAGCAAAGACCTTGTAATAAATAATGTTCTCTATCCACTTTACGGAGCAATTCACACTATCCGCGAAAAACTCCTCTAAAATTCTGTTAAATCTTTTTTATCGGATTAACAAGAGCTACTTTTAGAACTTCTTCAGCGTGTTCTACGAATATAAACTCTAGTTTATCCTTTACATTGTCAGGTATGTCCTCAAGATCCTTTTTATTCTCCTTGGGTAGAATTACTGTTTTTACTCCTGCACGCTGAGCGGCAATAACTTTTTCTTTAACACCTCCAATTTCCAATGCTCTTCCACGAAGAGTAACTTCACCTGTCATTGCAACATCTCGTTTAAATGGATTTTTTGTGAGAGCAGATACCATTGCTGTTGTAATTGCAAGTCCTGCAGAAGGTCCATCTTTTGGTACAGCTCCTTCCGGAACGTGCACATGAATATCAACTGTATGGTAAAAATCTTTTTCAATACCAAGTTTCTGCCATTGAGATCTAATGTAGGAAAGAGCAGCTTGACATGACTCTTTCATAACATCTCCTAACTGTCCAGTTAGCGTGAGACCACCTTTACCTGGCATAAGAGCTACTTCAATAAAAAGTACATCTCCACCTGCTTGTGTCCATGCAAGTCCCGTTGACATTCCGATAGTATTTTTTGTTTCGAGAACTGAATCTGAATACTTATATGGCCCAAGATATGAGGGAATTGTTTTTGCAGTAACTGATATGGCGGATTTTTTCTTTTCAACTAATTCACGAGCTTTTTTTCGAAAGACAGTGGCTACTTGACGTTCTAACTCACGCACGCCAGCTTCTCGAGTGTAACGTCGTATCATTAACTTGAGTCCAGAGTCACTTATCGTGCCTTCTTTCGCATCAATACTATGTGCTTCTTGTTGTTTTTTTACTAGATATTGTTTTGCGATATGAAATTTTTCATCTTCAGTGTATCCCGGAAAGTGAATAATTTCTAAACGATCGCGAAGTGCGTCTGGAATGGTATCTAGCATATTCGCAGTTGTTATAAAAAAAACATCAGATAAGTCGTATGGCACCTCAAGATAATGATCTGAAAATGCATGATTTTGTTCTGGATCTAATGCTTCAAGAAGTGCCGCAGATGCGTCACCTCTATAGTCTCGACCGATTTTGTCTATTTCATCTAACATAAAAAGTGGATTACGGGTTCCTGCTTGTTTAATTCCCTGAATTATTCGTCCTGGCATTGCCCCAACATAGGTTCGTCTATGCCCTCGTATTTCTGCCTCATCGCGAACGCCTCCGAGCGATACCTTAACAAACTTTCTTCCTAATGCCCGAGCGATGGATCTTCCAAGTGATGTTTTACCTACACCAGGTGGTCCTGAGAAACAAATTATTGTTGGCTGAAAACTTTTTCTTTTTCCATCTGAAGTTTTTTGAGTTGAACCCGCCCCTTTTTTATCTTTAAGTCTTCTCAACTCCAACACTGCTAAATACTCAAGAATTCTTTCTTTAATTTTTTTTAGACCATAATGATCTTCATTCAAAACTTTTTCAGCAAACTTCACATCAATTGAATCTCCATCTTTAATTTCCCATGGCAACTCAATTAACCAATCAAGATAGTTGCGAACATATGATGTTTCAGGATTGAACTGTGACATTCCAGCAAGTTTCTTCAGCTCCTTCATTGCCTTTTCTTCAACCTCTTTTGGCATGTGAGCCCGTTTTATTTTGAGTTCATATTCACGTACATCTTTGCCATCTTCTCCTCCTCCCAACTCTTCTTCTATTG
>Ga0209835_1001438_pt1 | contig 13277 bp, 26 predicted proteins | sample LakKivwa52mmetaG_FD_184138 | JGI IMG/M metagenome (GOLD analysis project Ga0209835, IMG submission 184138) | Anoxic lake water microbial communities from Lake Kivu, Rwanda to study Microbial Dark Matter (Phase II) - Lake Kivu water 52m metaG... | ecosystem: Environmental > Aquatic > Freshwater >...
GGCGGGGTTACGCGAACAGGATCGCGCCGAAACAAGGCGCGTCGCGTCGTGTGTGTCGCGACGCGACGCGCGGGAAAGGCGGGGTTAGTATGGGTTTCCGTATTTCGCGATCCACAATTGATTTTCGGATCGCTCTGAATCGTCGCGCGGCTCTTCCCATAGTCTCCACGCGCATTTTTTGCATTTGATTACCGGTACTTTCGATCCGCGTTGTCGCGTTGCGCGATTGTCGAAAACATCGGCGGCGCATTTTGGGCATTTTAGCTCGGGTGACGGTGCGGCGTTTTGCGCGTGCGGGGCGTGCGTTTCACGCCCGATCAAATCGTCAATTTGTGCGAGCGTTGCGCGTAATTCGTCGTTTGATGCCGCGCTGATTGTGATTTTTGCGCGGCGTCCGGCGTTTGTGCCTTCCAGCGTGAATAAAATCGCGTCGGTTTTTTTTCTGGGCGTTTTCATTCTTCAATTCCCTTGTTTGAAAATCGGCAAATCGTCAATCGGTGTGGTGTAGCGCGCGACGATCTTTTTGAGTAATGCGAGATCGTTGTAATAGATCGACCATTTACCGGAGTAGGTTGTTGGGTGCGAATCGGCGGGGCAGGGGATCGCAATAAAGTGGTTTTCAATTGCGTTGGTCGGAATGATGAAAACGCACTCCGGATCGCAATCGCAATACAGAATCACTACCGGCGCGGTGATGCGCTGGCGCGACGAAATGCGGCTAATCGCGAACCCGAACCCGGACGCAGTTTGATTGATTTTGTGATTTGCGCTTCCCTTGATTTCCACCGGGCTACCGGCTACCAGCGCGTCGCATTTGTGTTGACCGATCTTTGCGACGATCTGCGCGTCAAAACCACGTCGGCGCAAAAACGAGCACGCGCGTTCGGCATACTCGTTTCCGCGCGCCGGGGCGGTTGCATTTTTGTCGGTTTTCATCGCTCAAACTCGCATTTGATATGACGCGATCCGTATGCGTCCGCGTGAAAACTCTGACGCGTGTGAATTTCGGATCGACATACATCACAAACCCGATGTGCTTCCGGGTGTTTGGGATCGGTCGCGTTGTGATTGCAGATCGCGCAACCGGTGTACCGGGGCGGGGCGGGTCTCTTTTTCATTTTGTCTCCTTACCACACCAATACACGACAAGCGAATCGATCCGATACCATTTGCTAACCCTCCATCCTTCGGCGCGCATCGTTGCGCGAAAACTTTTTTCGTCTTTGCGTTCAACGCGCAAGACGAGCGAGTGATAATTTTTCTTCGTCTTTTTCCTCATCGTTTCTCCTCCGGGCGGTGTCTGTGTTTCCGCTCTTTGTCTGGATTATATCATAATATCGCTAGTGTTGTCAAGCCAAACGTTTGTTCTGTCAAATAACGTTTGTTTGACATTTTAGCGCGATCAAGTGTATAATAGCGTCACGATTTGGATCGCCGCTGGGCGTCAATTCCCCGGCGCTCCCGCTTCTCCTCCGGCGATCCGAATCGTGGGGAAAAATGGCAAAACCAAAACAACGTAGGTTTACGGGTTATGATCGTTTAGATCGCTTGGTTGCCGGGGCTGGTGCGGATCGCGTCGCGCGCGCGTTGCGTTTGAAACCCGGCACGATCAAAACGTGGGTGCGGCGCGGCAAGTCGAAATTCACAAACGAGCGAGCGGATCGCGTTTCCGCGATTGCGCCGGGGTTTGTGTTGCGCAACCGGATCGCGCGTTTGTGCAATCGCATCACGCAGGCGGAATTTGCCCGGCTCGCCGGTGTTCCGGCGTCTACTGTTTCGGGCTGGTTGAATCGTGGCTACATTCCAATCGGATCGTACAATCGCGCATTGGACGCGGCGCGCGAGGTTGAGGACAAACTCAAAAAGAAACCGACGCCGCGCGGCGCGCAGATCGTGCAGCTCGGATTTGCAACCGGCAAAGACGGACGGATCACCGACGCGCAATTTTCGGAAATGGCGAAAGCAATCGAGCGCGGCGAACCACCTAAAACGAAAATCCAAACGGATTTTGATAGCGTTGCCGCGAACGCGTATGCGGATTGGCGCGCGCTGGGTGTGATCCCGGTCAACGAACGCGGCGACGCGTTGCGAAAACCGTTTGGATTTGATGAGGCGGGGCATCGTATTTTGGGAATCGCATTTCTTCACAATTTGCGGTTGATGCTGGATAAGATCGAACGTTCCGATATTCCGATTTTGGCTCGGCGCGAGGTTGATCCATCGCTCATTGTCGGAGAGCGAAATAGCGCATCGTGCGGCACAAATGACGCTGGGCAATTGTGGGGATTAGTCAGTTATTGCGATCCCGAAAACGGATTACCGCAAGATACTTTTGCGTTTCTCTATCGCGATTCTGGCGCGGTGCCGGGGGCATACATCATCGAGTTATGCGAAATCGGATCAGGTGCAACCGATCCGAAATCGGGCAAGAAAAAATCCGAATCGGGACAGGCGTCGCGGTTGGAAACGCAGTTTCCGGAATGGGACGAGGATTTTGAGGCTGACTACACGGCGAACGAACCGGGCGAGGAAACCAACGATGAATAAAATAAAAAATGCGATGCTGGCGCGCGCGCGCGAACGTCAGGAGACCGAACAAACGCATTTTGTCCGGTCACTACCCCCGCAATCGGCAATCGGAAACGATCACTTTCGCGGCGCGGCGTCGCTCTACATTCCGCGCGGTCGAGTGCGTTACATCATCGCACGCGAAACGCTCGACCTGGGCGGCGGCGTGCGCGAGATCGCATCACACCCACCGCGCGATTATCTAAATTTGTTGGGACTGCGCGCGCCGCGCTTGCGAACATATGATCAATACACGGCGATCCAGAACATTTTACACGACAAAAACGCGTTTCCCGCGTTTTCATTCCCCGCGCGATTTGATGATGGCTTTTACGTAGACATTCGGCGCGCGTGGTTTTCGATTCTGCTCGCGTGCGGTTGGAATCCGGCGTATCATCCCAAAAAATTTCTGCTTGGCGGCTATCGTCCGTTTGATTTTCCTTACCAGGATTTGCGGTTGCGTGATTATCTGGTGACGCTCTCACTCCCCAAGATGGTCAAAGTTTATCACGCGCACGCCGGATCGCACGAGCAAAAGATAAGATTTCCGTTTGAAAATCCGACAATCAGCGCGCTGATTCGCGACATACTCGGCGCAATCGCAAGCGATGCGCGCGAACTCGGCGCGGTGCGCGGGTCAATGGATGGCTATGTCTGTCCAAACGCTAACAGTGCGCGCGACGTGAAACAGATGATCGCGGATTGGGGATTAGATTCGCTCGTCAAGGCGCGCGGCGCGGGGTTTGTGTCTCGTTTCGAGTGTTACCAGGTCGGTCAACAAACGACGGTCAAACAGGACGCCGAACCGCGCGCGCGGTGGGGTGTGCGCGAGGTGCAACACGCGCGCTGGTTACAAAAGCGCGTCGAATACCTGGCGCAAATCTCACGCGATTTTACGCCGCGTGCGATTCGGCAATCGCAGATTTCAACCCAGGATCGGATCGAGGTATGACATACGCGGATCGCAACCCGGCTGCCGGGGTCACGGTTGAATTTCTCGAATCGTCCGATCCGCCGGTGTCTGAACGCACAATCGCGCAGGTTTTTGATTCAGATTGCGATTGTATCGCGCGTCACAATCTCTTGAGACGATTTGGCATTAGGTTGTCCGATCCGATTTTGCATAGAACAATAAATCGGCGGTCAAATCAGTACCGCCGGTTGGCGCACAGGGCAAGGGTTGAAAAGAAACGCGCCGGGGGATGATTCCCCCGGCGCGTTTTTCTACCCTGGCGTCGGCATCGGCGCGAGTGCATCTAACGCTTTTTCAATGAGGACGCCGTAAGTGATTTCCATCGTCGGCAAAAATTCCCCGGAGATTTGGCGTTGTTTTCTCCACAACTCCGCGCGATCCGCAACGCGCGCAGGCAGGCAAGCGCGCTTGATGATCATATCGTCCGGATCGCGTTGCCGCGTCGTGTGCGCGCGGTCGGTACGCGTCGGTTTCATCGTTTTCTTGGCGGTTTTACTCGTTGCCATCATCCACCGCCGAGCCGCTTGCGTTCGCACTCCGCGCAATAGTTGATCCCGATTCCGCCGGTCGCGCGAAACAGGATCATACCTTGCTTGACCGCTGGGACAACCAGAAACGCGGGCGCGCCTTTACGCATCCGGTGCGGCTCGCGTTCAATCCCGGCGCATTTCATTACACCGTTTGCCGTGATCGGATAGGTGATCGCCGTGTTCGGTGCCTTTTTGCTCGTTGGCATTTGTAACCCCCCTTTCAGAATTTGTCACAATTGTATCACGAAATAACGTTTGTGTCAATAGATAACTAATGTTGCTCCCTGTGTTTTCGTTTGTGGTATAATTTCCGCGTAGGTAGTGCGACAAAATCTTGAGGTGGGGCAATGAGCGATGAGCGATACAAAACCGGACGAACTGAAACCAGGAGACGCAGCAGACCAAGAAAATTGCGAGGACGATTTGATCGAGGTACTCGATCACCTGGCGGACAAATTGTCGCGCCAAACGACCGCGTTGGAAAAACAGATGGGGCGGATCGAACAAATGATCTTGCAATCGCGCGCGGTGAAACCCCCGGCATCGGAAAAGACGCCGGACGATCCGAAACCCCCGGCACCGGAAAAGACGTCGGACGATCCGAAACCCCCGGCATTGGAAAAGACGCCGGACGATCCGAAACCCCCGGCATTGGAAAAGACGCCGGACGATCCGAAACCCCCGGCATTGGAAAAGACGCCGGACGATCCGAAACCCCCGTCGGCAGAAAAGACGAAACCACCGCGCCGGAATCGGAAGCGGTCTTTTCGACTGTTCAAGTAGAATCACCGACGAAACGCGGACGACCGACGCGGCGCGCGTTGCGCGCGGCGGAATTCGCCGAACATCAAAAAAATGCCGCGCTCATTGTAGCAATTCTGGATGGAACTGCACAATCGTTGATCGGGGCGGATTGCGCGATGAACGCGACCGAACAAGGATTGATTGCCGATCCGCTTGCTCGGATTTTATCGCGGCTCGATCCGGTAATCTCCGATGGCGTCAATAAATTCGCGGATCCGGCGGCGGTCTTCCTGGGTCTTGGAATTTGGGCATCGCGGATCATCAAAACGCGCCGCGCGAATTTGCCCCCGGAAATACCGGCGGCTGAATTATTGTCCGATCCGCCGGACAAAACGCGCGACAACGGCGGCGATCCCCGAATGCCGCTCGGAAATCCGCCGGAAGTCGTTCAGCGATCCTACACGCCGATCTAAAAATGGAAAATCCAAAACTCACGCGCGACCATTTGCGCGATCTAGTCAATCGCTCCGGGCTCTCTCCATTTTTGGAAATTGTGCTAGCGTCTCAAATTATGCTGATTGATGATTCACAACTCGCGCGCGTGCAATTTATTTTCGACGCGTTGCAACGCGGCGATTTGCAACCGGTGCGCGACGCCGCGCGCGAGTTTGGCGTACCGGCGCAATTACTCGACCAGGTGTTGACTAATGCCGCAGATCGCGTCCAATGAACGCGTGGCGGCGTTTGGCAAAACCCGATCCGGCAAAACCTGGCTAATGCGCGATCTCTCGAAAAATCTAAATCGGTTTTGGCTGCTGGATAGCAAGGGCACGCTAACGAATTGGAACACCCAGGACGCGAACGAACGTGCGCTCGACAAATTCGCGGCGGGTGAAAAAATGCGCTTGCGGTTTGTTCCGCCGCTGGAGGGGATCGCGGATTTTTGGGCGGGCGTTTTCGATACTGCGTTGCAGATCGGGAATCTCACTTTGTACGTCGACGAGATGTATGACGTGGTAGAACCCGGCACGAAATCGCCGGATAAACTGCGCGCGTGTTGGACGCGCGGCGCGGAATTCGGGATCGGGGCGTGGAGCGCGTCACAACGTCCGGTATTCATTCCGCAATTCGTGATCTCGGAATCGGAGCACATTTTTGTTTTTCGTTTGCCGAAATTCGAGGATCGGCAAAAAATACAATCGAATTGGCAAGGGGGTGATCTTCCGAACGTCAAAGACCGTCACGGTTTTTTCTACTATCACGTCGAAAGCGACGCGCCGATCTATTACTCTCAACTTGGCGCGCCGGGCGTCGCGATGACGCCAAAGGAGATTTGAGAAAATGGATTTGGATTTGGCAGATGTGAAACCATCGGTTTTGTCGTGGCTGATGGTGGGCGTGATGGCGGTAACGTTTATCGCCGTCGCGAAAATGATTTTCACGCGCTACAACGTGCCCGGACTGTCGGACGTTGTAAAAGCGGTCTGATGATCGCGATTTGCCGAAGGTGAAAACATCCGAAAGGTTTTCCCTAAGGTGAAAACACCAACGAGGAGATTTTTAGAAATGGGAAATTTTGACGCGAACACCCGGCGAATGATCAACGTTTTGCCGGTGATGACGAAACCTAGCGGCGGCGGCACAACGTCGCTGCAATTGCCGAAAAGCGGCTTGCTTAGCGCGTTGCGCTTGATGATCACGGGCACGGCGTCCGGTACGATCAGCGCTCCGCACGCGGGCGGTTTTGCGTCCGTCGTGAAGCGCGTGCGCGTTTCGACCAATACCGGCGTTGACATTATCAACGTGTCCGGCATCGGGTATCATTACCTCTTGCGGAATTTCTTGAACGATTACCGCGATCCGGCGGATGCGAGTAATAACGCGCGCTCGGCGGTTAGCGCGACCACGTTCGATATTTCGATGCTGTTGCCAATCGCGCTGAACAACCGCGACGCCACCGGGCTTTTCTTGCTCCAAAACGAGGCGACCCAAGTCACGCTCTCGATTGATTGGGAAACCGACGCGACGGTAGGCACCGGCGCGACGATTGCGGCGACGTGTAAGCCGTTCATTGAATTTTTCACCGTCCCAACCCGACCCGAAGATCGACCCCCGCTCACGCTGTTGCATCAAATCATCGAGGAAACGCGAACCGTGTCCGGCGCGGGTCAAGTGACGTATGATTTTCCGCGCGGCGCGATCTATCTTCAGGCGTTGCTGGGCGCGGGCGTCGCGCAATCTCCCAGCGACACGTGGAGCGCGGCAAGTTTGCGGATTCAGCAGGCGGTCTACCTGGTCAATTCCGTTACTCCCGCCTATTTCGACAACGAATATCGCGAGACGCACCTGGCGGATCGCTTGCTCGGCACGATCTCGTTTGACTTTATCGGATCGTCCGGGTTGGGCTGTTACGGCAAACTCCGCGACGCGATTGATTCGAGTCAACTCACGGATTTCGCCGCGCTGATCACCGCGACCGGCGCGACCACGTTGTACGCGATTCGGCGTCAACTCGTCGCGATGAGTCCGGGCTAGACGCGACAACCCAGGCGCGCCGGGGATCGTTTCCCGGCGCGCTAACACAAAATCGGAGGATCAAAAAATGATTTTGAGTCTAACGGACGTGTACGGGATCGACGCGCAGTCGATCAAACCGCTTCCGGATCAACCGGTGATCGAAAAATCGGGTCAATCGGCAGACGTGAACGCGGCAAGCAACCCCGGCGCGCTTTATCTCGTCGCGCTGATTGCGCTGCTGTTTGGCGTGCGCGTGCTGTACGAGGCGGCGAAATGATCGATCAAATTGACGCGGCGTTTGACCGCGAAATTTTTCGCGTTAACGGTTATGCGCTCACAATCGGGATCGCACTCTTGATCGTGATTGCGTTTTTCGTTTTCGTGAAAAAATGAAACAGATCACCTTGCTAGCCGGTGCGCTGTTGATTTATCTGGCGGCGTCCGGCAAACTAATCGAAATCATCCGGGCGGTGCAATCGTCGCAGGCGGCGCAGAAATGAAAACCTGGTTGCTGTTGTTAGGTGTGCTGGCGATCTACCTGGGCGCAACCGGGAAATACCGCGCGGTGATTGAGGCGGCGCGCAGATGAAACCCGATCAAATGATCTTGGGCGCGATTGTCGCGCTCATCGTGTTACAAATCATCGAATCGCAAGCGGGTGAAAAATTCGCGGCGGCGTATGTCGCGGTTTTGTTGCTCGGAATGGTGATCGCGAATCGCGCCGCGCTCGAGCGTTTCGCGGGTGAATTTGAGTCATTACTCGGAGGAAAGAACGAATGATCGAAAAACTCGGTCTTGGGCGTTTGTTTGAAATCACGTTTACGCTGATCTTGGTCTTTTTGGTGCTGGATAATTCGTTTGGCGTTGCGCGCATTTTGCAAAGCGCCGGGAACGTCTACACCGAATCGGTCAAAGCGTTGCAGGGGCGGGGCGGGGCGTGATGCGAGTCTCACAAAATCTGCTAGCGTTGTTGCGCGAACAAAACGCCGACGCCGCGAACGCAAACGAATATGCGCTCTATTCGCAATTGTTGGACGCGCGCGCGGCTGTTCCGCCGGGTTTGTCGCTCGGTGCTGAATTCCAGATTTACGCGTCGGTGATCTCGATTCGTCCAACCGCAACGCGCGCGCCAACCGAACAAAACGCGAAGGATGACGTGATGGCGGGGTATCCCAATGCAATTTGACGATCTGCTCAAAAACGAAGTCGAGATCGGCGGGAAGCGGATCCCGGTTGTCGTGATCGGCGCGGGCGGCGCGCTGGCTTTGTTTTTGCTCACGCGCGGGCGCGCCGCGCGGATGGGCGAGGGGGTGCCGGACACCGGCGATCAACCGCCTACCCAACCCGGCGACGATTACGGCAAACAGATCGGGGATTTATCCGCGCAACTGCAAAGCGCGCTTTCGGCGTTCGGAATACAATCGCAAACGCTCGCAGAGCAACTCGAAAAAAATCGCGCCGATTCGCTCGCCGCGATTGACGCGCAACAAAAAGCAATTCAGTCACTCGGCGCGGATTTTGGCGCGCGGCTCGCTCAAGCAATGGCGAGTATGTCCGAAACCTATCTCGCAGATTTGGCGCGCGTGCGCGACGAATTTGCCGGACAGGTGGCGGATTTTCGGCGCGGCGCGCCGGGCGATCTGTTGCAATCTGTCGCGCCATCGTCCTACAATCCGCAAACACTCACGACGCAACCGATACCGGCGAGGAGCGCGACGGACGCGCGCGGCGATTTGACGATTTACGCGAAACAAGGATCGATCACGACGCGCGCCGAATATCAAAGCGCGGCATCCAAGCGGATGCGGCGCGATTCGGGCGTTGGCAATTCGTCGTTTTTCGGAAACAATCCAGAGGTCGCGACGGCGCGCAATTACGCGGCGCGACAATATTCGGTTGTGCGCGGTGATACGCTTTCCAGGATCGCCAAGCGCGAGGGGTTGTCGCTCGCGCAAGTGATCGCACGCAACCCCCAGATCACAAATCCGAACTTGATCCGGATCGGGCAAACGATCAATCTATGAGTGACGCGTACGCGCAAGTCAAAGCGGTCTTTGATCGTTTCGGTGTGCCGGAATCGGTGTGGATCCCGATTGCGTTTGCTGAAAGTAGTCTAAATGCAAAAGCAAAAGGGGACAACGGACGATCTATCGGTTTATTCCAGATCAACCTGGACACCCAGGGACGCGGCTACACCGAGGCGCAACTTTATGATCCGGTGTTCAACGCGGAAATCGCGGCGCGCGCGATTGCACCGGCATATGCGGCAATCAAATCGCAGTACGATCGCACGCAAATTGCGGCGGAGGTGGCGCGGCGATCCGGTCATCCCGGCGGATCGATTGCTAACCCGTTCAACCAGAACGACAAGCGGATCGCACACATTCGCGAGATTGCGCGTCAGTACGAGGGCGGCTATCTGTCGAATCTGAAAATCACGAACAGATCGATCATCCTGGGTGACAAACCGCCCGACGAGGCAAAAATCGATCTCGACGCCCTGGGCGCGATTGGAAAGTTTTTTTCAGATTTGCAAACTCGGATCGCTAATTTCGATCCGGCGGGTGCGGGGCTGGTTGTGTCCGGCGCGGTGTTAATCGTGATCGCGCTCGTCGCGCTCGTAAGCGAACAAAAAGCGGGGATCGTCTCCGGGGCGGTCAAGGCAATCGCGCGATGATGGCGTTTGAGCGGATCACCGCGTCGCGCGGCGTTGCATTATCCTTTGCGGCAAAAAATCTTTTTGTCACAAACCCGACCGGACGATGGGTTTATGTGCGCGTCGGCGGACAGGACGCACCTAGCGCGAACGGAGCGGACTTGGTGATCGCGCCGTTTACGTATTTTTCGATCAACGTGCCCGGCGTGCAGTATTTCGGTTTTACGCTTGGCGCGATTGCAATGCCAACCCAATCCGACCAGGGCGCGCAGATCGTTTGTGTTTTTTCGTCTGATGAACAGGCGCAACAGGTTACAAATATCAACTTGCCCGGCGTCGCGTTTGCTCCGGGGTGGCAATATTCGACCCCGGCGGTAACTACAACCCCAACTGTTTTGATCAATCCCGGCGCGGAATCAATCGTCCTTTTTCAGGTGCGCTATGAGAGCGATCCGACCAAAGGCGCGCAATACTGTTACCTGTGGCACACGACCGAACCCGATCTCGCGGTTTTGCAAATCTCTAATCCGACCAATGGCGGCGCGGTTGTGGATATAGTCAATTTTCTTCCGCACGGTCTAAAGTTGGCAGCAGGCGCGCAATTGCAAATCTCAACCGATGCGCTGTTTGGCACATTGCGACCGGGGATCGGGATACTGTACCAACTTGCGGGGTAGTATGACGATGCGACTAACTGAAGTGCTAGAAAAATTCAATTCACGTTTTAACGGACTGTGTGAACGGATCGCGGTGGTTGAAACAAAAGTAGAATGGCAAACCAAACTTTTGTATGCGTCCATTTTAATTATCGTGATGGACATTATTTTGCGATTCGTGCGTTTGCCGTGAGGACACCATTATGCAATTCAATCCAGATCAAATCAAACAGATGATCGATCCGGCGATCTCGCCGGTAATTCGGCTGCTCGATCAAATCGCGCGCAATACCAAAATACCCAACCCAAGCGATCTAGAGGACAAGGCGGCGTTTCGCGTTTCGCCCAATTCCCCAATGTCCGGACGCACAACGGTTGCGGCCGCCGGATCGGCTGTGCCGCTATCGTTCGGAATGGTCAACGCGCCGGTGATGGTCAAAGCACCCTACACCAACACCGGATACATCTACGTCGGAAACGACGGGGCGGGCGATGTGTCCAGCACGACCGGGATTAGTTTGCTTGCCGGTGATTCGATTGTTTTTTACAACGTCACAAATTTGTCATTTGTGATGATCGATGCGAGTGTGGCGGGCGAGGGGGTTGCCTGGTGCGTGCTGGCACTCTAGCGCGCGTGCACGGCGATCCGGTTTCGCTTGGCGGGCATTTTTCGCAACGCGTTGATTTTGTCGCGCGGCAGCGAAATGATGTAATCATCACCGATCCGCTTACATCGCTCGCGCGGTGGACTGCTCCGACGTGGAGTATCGCGGGCGGCGTGGTGTCGAACACGCCGACGCTTTCCGCGGACATCCTAGCGGATGGCAATATGGAGGCGGTGGGCGTCGGCTCGTGGGCGGCATATGGCACGCCGGCGACGCGCGAGAAAAGCGCGGCACAGGCGCACGGTGGATCACAATCGCTTCACATTTTGACGGATGCAGACTACGAGGGCGCGGGGCAAGCACCGGTCACAGTGTCCGGCGCGTGGTATATTTATGACGGCTGGCTGTATCGCGCAGTCGCAGACAAGTCGACGCGGATCATATTGCAGGATTGGCGCGGTTGGGCTTACGCGGCATCAGCGATTGACGCGAATATCTCGACCTGGCTGTATCGATCTTGTGCAAGCCGCGCCACCGGTACCGGATCGTTCTTCGAGATCATATGTCTCCACACCGGCGCGGACGTCTACATTGACGATCTGACCGCCAAACGGGTTACGCTCGCGACTGCGTTCGCAACGCGTCGCACTCGGCTTCAGAATTTTAACGCGATTTTTCCCCCGTTCACTCACAGCGGGCTATACGAGCACTCCGTGCCTGTCGGTATCGTCGTCTGTCTCGACGATCCGGGTGATCCGAAAAACTTCATCATCGCGTATCACAATGGCGGGTCTGCGCTCCGAATCGAAAAATGCGTTGATGGAGTCTATACCGCGCTGTCGAGCACGTCAGTTACCTATGGCGCGACAAAGTATTTGTCAGTCAAGAAAAATGGTGACAGTGTTTCGGTCTACTATGCCACAACTGATTACGGTGCGCTTGTCGCGACGGTGACGGTTTCGGATGCAGCGATTCAAGCGGGGCGATATTTGGGTTTGTTCTCAATGAGTCCGCAACATTCGTTCAACCCGGCGTCCGTGCCGTTTCAAGTGAGACTCTATGCTTAGTGCTATTTTCTGCGTCGCGATGAATGGCGGCTTGCCCGATTTGCCGCCGATGCAAAACGGCGGCTCGCTCGCGCTCGACGCGGGCGAAGGCTCCGGCTGGACTGTGATCGGACAAGCTCCGCAAACTTCAACGTGCCTAGTACGCGTAACGTCATCGCGCGCAGTCATTGACGCGATGAAGGCAAGCGCGGATTATCTCTGGATCGAGGATTTCTAATGCTTGCAATCGGAAAAGAGCGCCGCAATAAAGTGAAAAAATTTCTCCAGGATCGGGGTCAGGAAAAAGAAAAAATCGAGCGCGCGAAACTCGAAAATGACGACGATCTGCGCAATCTGATGTGCGAGGTACACGGGGTCACGGTCGCGCAATATCAAAAAGCGAGGTCGGGAAAAATGATCGATGCGTTATTCAGCACTCGATAAATTTTTACTCCGCAATCTAAAAAAAGAATTGCCGCGTCAGTCTTTGACGCCGCGCTTTCCACAAAGCGGATCGCAATTCTTTTTCGTCGGCGGGGTTACGGAGATAACAACGTCTATGACACACGGCGTAAGGCTTTGGCGCAGCACGAACCAAGACGGATTTTCCGCCTGGCAAAGCGTTAGTTTTGACGGTGAGAATTTCGACACCGACGGCTATCACGATCCGGCGATCAACCCGACCCGGATCACAATTCCCGCCGGTCGTGCCGGGGTGTATTTCGTGTTTGGATATTGCCAATTCAGCAATATCGGTTGGACGATCCAACCCGAAATCAGAATATTACGCAATGGCAGTAATGCCATCGCGCGAACGTGCGACCGCAGTAACGATTCACCGGCGCTTTCGATTGCGTCGGCGTACGATCTCGCGGTCGGTGATTATCTGGAATTGCAGGTATATCTGAATACCGGCGCAGCGGGTCGCGTTACGGCTGTGACAGACGCGCCTTGTTTCGGCGCGATCCTGTTCGCGTAACCC
>Ga0209835_1001440_pt1 | contig 13261 bp, 6 predicted proteins | sample LakKivwa52mmetaG_FD_184138 | JGI IMG/M metagenome (GOLD analysis project Ga0209835, IMG submission 184138) | Anoxic lake water microbial communities from Lake Kivu, Rwanda to study Microbial Dark Matter (Phase II) - Lake Kivu water 52m metaG... | ecosystem: Environmental > Aquatic > Freshwater >...
CATTCATGATCCCCTTTTCCATAATATCTCTCTTGATTGCATCTCTAATGATTCTCTAATGATTCCCTAATGAATCCCTAATCGGATTAGGGAATGATTAGGGAAAGATAAGCGAATGATTTGGCATCAAAGGAAGGAGGATTGTAGCTTGACTCACCGAGACTGAAAAACGATGCCAAAAAATGCGATGCTGTTGCTGTTGGAATGAAACTGGAATGAAACCCTTTTAAGTATCCACTTTGATCATAAATCGTGAAGAAGCTATCCGCATCGATCAGTCAGTTTTCAGGTATATTTGCCTGAGAATGGGTTGGCAGAATGGCTTTTTTATGGTGATGGCGAAAGACATTTGGGCTTTTGTTAGTTACTGACATGGCATCATTTGTTTGAATTAGGGAATGGATATTGCATCACATGCCCAAATCAAAATCAATAAGTTGGGGATAGAAAATGAAAAAGACTTTATTTGTCCTTACACTTCTCTGGATTACGTTGCTCTTTGCCGCTTCGGCAGATAACGTCTCTGGGCAAGTGGTAAGAGCATTTTCAATAGGATCGCGCAATGCGAGCCAGATGGATTTGAAGTTTGTTTTACCAAGTTATGAGGTAAAAAACGAAAGTATTCTGGGAGTTCAATACAACAAAATATATATGGACGGAGCCGAATTTCTTGCTGAGGATGGAATGCCGGAATTACCCGTTTTGAGTACTACAATAGCAATTCCCCATCGTGGTGGCGTGCAAGTGGAAGTACTAAATTCGTCTCAACAGGTGATTCAGCAGTTTTATCCTGTTCCTGTACAAGCAGGGCTGGAAACTATTGTGCCCAAAGCAGTTGCCCACGATGTGGATTTTTATAATGGTGGTGGAGTTTATCCGCTTCAGAGCATGATGTATGGTGAACCAGCTATCCTCAGAGACCTGCGGATAATGACTATCAACATAAATCCTTTTTCTTGGAATGCTGCCAGCGGTGAGCTAATTGTAAACACCGAGATGGATATCAGGATCAGCTTTACCGATACGCCTGGGTTAAATGAATTGGCAGAAGCTCCCAGCTATATTTCTCCCAGTTTTGTAAAGCTTTACGAAGGCTTGATCCTCAATTTTGATGATTATCGGGCAGGTATCTTTGCAAACACCCCGCCTCGTTATTTGATCATCTATGGGAACAACACCGACCAGACATTTTTGAACAAACTCGATGAATATGCATTTTGGAAACGGCAGAAAGGTGCAGATGTAAACGTTGTAAGCACCTCTGTAGCCGGAACCTCCAATTCCGCAATTAAAACCTATATTCAAAACCAATACAATAATGTAAATACGAGACCAGATTTTGTGATCTTGATCGGTGATACCAGTGGCTCTTATACCATTCCGACTTTTACCAATGGATCATTTCCAGGGGATTATCCCTATACTCATCTTGCTGGAAGTGATGGGTTGGGAGATGTCTTTATTGGCAGAATTTCCGCCGAGAACCTCTCTCAGTTTGAAACCATCATGGCAAAAGGCTATGCCTACGAAAAGAACATCAATATCGCGCAAGCGGATTGGCTGGATAGAATGCTGCTGGTAGGGGACTGGGCTCCCTCGGGTATTTCTACCATGTATCTCAGCAAGTATGTAAAAGAAATATCCACCTATGTAAACCCAAATTATACCTATACCGAACTCTATAGCGCAGACCCTTCTCCCGCAGCGATGAATGCCGCTACCAATCAGGGTATTGGTTTGTTCCACTATCGTGGTTATTTGGGCATGAGTGGCTGGTCTCCCAGTGAATCTTCACTTTTCAATGGCAACAAACTCCCCCATGCTGTTATTATTACCTGTGGTACAGGAAATTTCAATGGTGGAACAGGTACCACGGAAGCTTTTATCCGCTTGGGAACTGCCGCAGCGCCAAAAGGAGCAGTAACTGCAATAGGAATGGCAACTTCCAGTACCCATACTTCATTCAATAATACCCTCAATGGTGGTATTGTAAACGGAATCTACACACAGGGAATGCGTACCATGGGCGAAGCCCTGCTCAATGGTAAAATTTACCTGCACCAGATTTATGGAGTATCATCACCTTCGGATGCTGTCAATTTTGCCATGATGGGCAACCTGATGGGAGACCCCACTTTGGAATATTGGACAGGTATCCCCGGTGAATTTTCGATGACGGTGCAACAGAATATCCCGGTGGGACTCAGCCTCTTGGATATCGCCATTTCCCAAAATGGCAATCCCATTGAAGGTGCTTGTATCACTCTTTCTCAGGGAACTTCTATCCTTGCCAGAGGCTATACCGATGTGGAAGGAAATGTGATCCTCGTATTACCGGAAACGATGACCGCAGGGGATGGTGTGATAACCGTTTCCAAACACAATTTCAAACCTCTACAACAGACGATCCCGATTGTCAATACCGGTACCTTAGTTCCTGGAAACATTGTCATTGATGATGATAATACAGCTCCTTCCAGTGGTAATGCCAATGGCGTAGCTGGAGCAGGAGAAACCTTGGAAGTGCTCTTTGGGCTTCGCAATACCGGTACATCTCCTCTTTCTGGTATTTCCGGATATGTTACCACCGACAGTCCATACGTATCTTTTGCCGATTCTTTGGTTGTCTATCCTACTACCGCGGGTGGAGCATTGAGTTTTAACCAGACACCGGTGGTGATGAGCATAGCTCCCGATACTCCTCATACGGCAACGCTGAGATTACATTTGATGTTGACCGATAGCATGGGCACAAACTATGATGTATCAGAGTTTATGTCTGTAGAAAGTGCCAAGCTCCGTTTTATGTCCTATCAGGTAGCAGATGGTGGAAATTCCGCTCTCGATCCCAATGAGAGTAGTAGCTTTTATATTACCCTTCAAAACAATGGTACGATATTGGCAAACGACCTTCAGGCAAGGCTCTTTAGTCTCAATGATTTAGTTTCTGTTACGGATCATCACGGTTCTTTTGGCAATATCGCTCCCAACGGCTTGGGAGCTACTACTACTGATAATTTTGTTTTGACAGCCCGTCCCGAGATCCTTCCCGGGATGGTGATCCCCATGAGGCTCAAATTGTATAATGACAATGGGTTTTTACAGTATGTGGATTTCTCGCTGACAATAGGTGTGGTAACCGTAAATGATCCTCTGGGTCCTGATACCTATGGTTATGTAATCTATGGAGACAACGATACTGCCTATCCGCAAGCCCCTACATATAGTTGGGTAGAAATTGCTCCCTCTTTGGGTGGACAGGGTGTTGCCCTTCCCATCAGCGATGTCTATGTAAGTAGTAATGAGGGAGACCAGGTAGGTGCTACTTCCTTGGCGGTAGTCAATCTTCCTTTCCCCTTCCAATTCTATGGCAGAACCTACGAGCAGATCACAGTTTGTTCCAATGGTTTCATCGCTTTGGGTGTTACCGAAAATGCCGAGTTTAGAAACTTCCGTCTGCCCGGTGCTATGGGTCCAAACCCTATGATAGCAGCATTTTGGGACGATCTTGCCACTCATTCTGGTAGCGGGATTTATACATGGTTTGACCGTAATAATCACTCCTTTGTAATCCAATGGCACAACATGAAAAATGGCTATAATGGCTCTTCGGAAGAGACCTTCCAGATAATCCTTTACGATCAAGCGGTTTATCCCACCAGTCTCGGTGATGGACCCATCAAAATCCAATACAAGGTATTTAACAACGTCAACGCCCAATCGGGTAATCGGCATGGATGTTTCTCTACGATTGGGATCGTGGATCACACCGGATTGGTGGGTCTGGAATATACCTTCAACAACCAATACCCCACTGCCGCACAAACCCTAGGCAACCTCCGGGCTCTCTATATTACCAATATCCCAGTATATTATGAAGCAGCCAATCTGATCATCGGTGAAACCTATATCGATGATACCAATGGCAACCGGGTAGTAGAACCCGGTGAAAGAGTAAGACTGGGTATTCAGCTTGCCAATTCCGGTAATGCTCTTGCTTCCAATATCGTCTCGACCCTTGCCGTTGACGATCCCTATATTACGCTCATCAACGGTGTTTCGAACTATTACCCGCTTGCCGGAGAAGCAACCGGAGTGAACCAAAGTGCCTTTGTCTTTGACGTTTCTCCAGAATGCCCCGATGGCAGAATCATTACCTTTACGCTTACCATCACATCCGGTGAAAACGTATGGGAAAGAACTTTCAGTATCCGTGTTGATGCTGCCAAACTGCAATACCACTCCTATCTCGTTAGCGACTATGACGCTACCTTTGATGGTATAATCGATGGCGGAGAAAGCGTGAAAGTGGTAATAAACCTCAAAAACGCTGCCGATGTGGTTGCCAGAGATATCGTTGGTACGCTTAGTACCACCAATCCCTTTGTGGATATTGCCAATGGTACTGTAAGCGTTGCCACAGTCCCTGCCAATGGGATTATGCAATTGGTGTACAACGTCACCTTCAATTCCGGTATTACTCCCAATACCTATGTTCCCTTTAGCTTTGAGGCGAGCTCTTCAAACGGAACCGACATATCCACACCGATCAATATCCCCTTCCAGATGCCGGGCATGTTTTATGACTTTGAGCTGGATGCAGGAAACTTTGTAGCCGAGACAGGTTGGCAATGGGGAACTCCAGCCCAAGTAACACCTTACTCCGGATCCAAAGCTTGGGCAACCGGTCTGAGCGGAAACTATCCCGAGTATGTGGAGTTTAATCTTTATACGCCAGTATATGTGCTTACCACAAATCCGACCCTAAGTTTTAGGCACTATTATGGCATCGAAAACAACTATGACGGTGCCAATGTGAGTATCTCTACTAATGGTGGAACTACCTGGACAGTGATTACCCCCAATGGAGGATATACACACAATAGCCTTCCCGGAATCAATGGTCAGCCCGGTTATTCTGGACAGACTACATCATGGCAGCAGGCTACATTCAATCTCAATAGCTATGCCGGAATGGAAGCCATGTTCCGCTTTAAATTTGGTTCTGATGGACAGGTAAACAGCATTGGTTGGTTTATCGACAATGTCCAGCTAAATGGCATCTCAAATAAGATCGGCTTTATGTATGGTGAAGTGATCCCCACCTCCGGCATGAGCCCCTCTCTTTCCAATGTGATTACTCACAATGGTTTTGCCACCCATCCTGCAAATGATGGCATGTATCGCATTTACCTTCGTAATGGACATTATGCAGCAAACGCATATATGGAACACCACCAATCATCATCAAACAACAATATCGTGATCACCGCTCAAAATATCACCAGACAAGCAGATTTTACGCTGATCCATCTGCCCAAACCACTTACCATTGACTTTAATGTAAACAATGATACCGGGCTCCTAAATGTATTCTGGAGCGAACCCTATGACCCCGTGCTTCCTGTAGTGGGGTACAAGATTTACAAGAAGTTTAATGCCGGTGCGTTCCAGATGGTTGCGGAAACTACAAACTTGTTCTACAATGAAACTCTCGCCCTTGAAGGTGAATACAAATACTATGTGGTAGTAAAGTATATCAACGCCGATGGTGCTCCCAGCGATATCCTAAACATCCCCTTCCCCTATTTGGTGGGTGGATCGGAAATCCCATGGCTCGTAACCATGCTCAAGGCAAACTATCCCAATCCCTTTAACCCTACTACTTCCATTGCCTTTGACCTGGCAAAAACCCAAGCCATCAGCCTCAAGATTTACAACGTCAAAGGTCAATTGGTAAGGACTCTGATCAGCGGAAATCAAAATGCTGGCAGACATCAGATTCAATGGAATGGAAAGGATGAACAAAACCGCAATGTATCCTCTGGTGTCTATTTCTACAAACTCGAGACCAAGGATTATCAAAGCACCCGCAAGATGCTGATGATTAAATAAAGACCCTATCACACCTCAAAACTAAGCCCCGGATGTTCAAAGCCTCCGGGGTTTTTTTGCGCCTTTGTTTCTGGCAGTACGCACAAACATCTTGACAATTCGACCAGAATACAATAATGGTCAGATATTCAATGAGCATGTTCGTAATGCTCTGTTAGATATAAATATAGCAAAAAATAGAGGAGCCAATGAGCGAGATTAAGGACAAAAAAAGAGAGGCAATCTTAGAAGCGGCGGGTACCCTGTTTCAAAAGTTTGGGTACAGCAAGACTTCGATGGACGAGATAGCCCAAGCAGCCTTCGTAGGAAAGGGAACATTGTATTATTACTTTAGCTGCAAAGAAGAGCTCTTTGTAGCAGTATTGAGCGAGTTTGTGGAGGTCTTCATCCGTCAGTTAACTGATCTTGTGGAAGCAGAAGAGACTTTTGAAGGTAAATTCAGAGTGTATTTTGAGACCCCGGCAAGATTGATGGGAGACAATATCTCGATCTTGGTGGAAGCCTTGCAAAGCATGCCACTCAAGTATCAGGGTTTGATCGAGGAATTTAGAGCAAAGAACAAAGAACGCATCATGGCAGTGTTTAGAGGTATTTTGGAATTTGGCATTGCCCAGGGTTTACTCAATCCGGAGCTTCCGGTGGAGCAGTTTATCCTCGTTGTAAATGAATGGTTGATGATGGGGGACGAGAATCTTGCCGTCCTCGATCAGCGTAAGCTTTGTGAAAAGATGAGTCGTGATCAGGATTTGATCTTGCAGATAATCCTAAATGGAATCATAAAAAGAGGTTAATGTGAAGAAAGTAGTTACTGTATTATGCTTGAGTATGCTTTCGGTGATGCTTTTGAGCATCGATTTGCAGACCAGCATTGAAACCGCAAAACAAAACAACAAAGAACTGCGCATGGCAGAAGAAGATATCTACAAGGCGGACAACACCTACAAGGAAGTCCGAGGCTATCTGCTACCGCAGGTAAATCTGCTGGGGGGCTACTCGCTCTCGCGCATCAAATTACCGGATTCTGCGCTTCCGGGCGCAATGGATTTTAGCCAAGGATTGGATAGTCTTGCCACCGCAAACGATGAATATCTGGCTGGAGCCTTGAGTGGTATGGTAAATTCCATGATCCCTTCCTCAGTGCAAAAAGAGGGCTCTTTGGCGATGCAACTCAAGCTAGAACAGATTCTCTTTTCGGGCGGAAAGCTGATCAATGGCATCCGTGCAGTGAATCGCTACCGATCCATTCAAAAACAAAGATACGATCTGGTGGAGCGGGAATTGGTAGTCTCTACGACCCAGCTCTTTTATCAATGTCTGCTTTTGCAAAGACTGCATCAGGTCCAAAGCGAAGCATTGGATATCGCACAAAGGCATTTGAGCCGTGTAGAGCTATTTTATGAAGAAGGTCAGGTTTCCGAGTTTGATCTGCTCCGAGCCAGACTTGAAGTGGCAAAGCTACAACCTCAGGTCTTACAAGCAAAAAATAACTATGACCTCATCTTGGCAGCTTTTAGAAAACAGATAGGAACAGACGATGAGACCATAATCCCACAGGGACAATTTGACAAGCCAGCAGAGCTGGAGATTTCTCTGGAGGATGCTTTGTCAGAAGGACTGAGCAAGCGGATTGAACTCAATCTGGCAGATATCAATACCGAGATTATGCTCATCCGCTATAATGCGGAGAAAGATAATTATCTGCCCAATATCGCATTGACGGCAGATTATTCGCTCTTTACCAAGGCAGATTCCTATGCGATAGAATCCGCGGACTTTGGCAATAGCATGTCTGTGGGTATCGGCTTTCAAGTGCCAATCTTCAGTGGTTTTTCCAATACCTCAAAGAAGGCTTATGCAAAGCATGACTATGCCCAAGCGAGACTGCAAGAGGCAAACTATCGGGATCTGATCGAACTCCAAATCAAACAAGATTACAAGCAATACACATACACACTGCAAAACTATGATGTCCAAGCGCAAAACATCAAGCTTGCCGAGCGTGGACTCCAGCTTGCACAAGTGCGCTATGACAACCAAGTGGGCATCCAGCTCGAAGTTTTTGATGCCCAGATCATGCTAAACGCAGTAAAACTCCAATACTACCAAGCCGTTTATGAGCTGATCGCTGCTGATAGAAACCTCAAAAAGTCAATTGGCTACACTCTATAAGGGAGACGAAATGAATAAAGTAATTGTGATAATGATGATCGCCCTCTTGCTCCTGGGCGCATGTGGAAAGCAAAAAGAAGAAAGTAAAAACATGGAGCAACTGCAAAGCGAGCAGGGGATACCGGTTCGGCACATGGAAATCAAAACCAGTACCTTTAAGCAGGACTTAAAATACAATGCTGCGCTCAGCGGGAAAGAAGAATCCACTGCCAAAGCCATGGTAAGTGATATTGTAGTGTCCATCAGTGCCAAAGTGGGAGACCGGGTCAAGAAAAACCAGACCATCGTTTCCTTTCCCAGAAATACTCCAGCGGCTCAGTTTGATCAGGCGACAACTGCTTTCACCACTACTCGCCAAGCCTATGAACGGATGCAAAGACTACATGCCCAAGGTGCAATTTCGCAACAGGATTTGGACAATATGGAAGCTTCCTTCAAAGTAAGTAAGGCAAATCTGGAAGCCAGCCGCAAAATGATTGATGTAGACGCTCCCATCGATGGTATCGTTACCAACGTAATGGTCAATCCTGCGGATCATGTGTTTCCGGGAGCAGACCTCTTTACCGTATCCAATACCTCCAAATACAAGGCCCTTATCTGGGTGCCGGAAACAGATATCAAACACGTCAAGAAAGGTACTCCCGCCAGAGCTATTTGGAATAATATGGAGCTACGCGGTAGGGTGACGCAGATTGCTATGGCTCTAGACCCCAATAACAAAGCGTTTCGCGTAGAGGTGGAATTTGCCAATACCAATCGTGAATTTGCCCCCGGCATTACTGCCGAAATTGTCTTGGATACGCTCAGCAAAGCTAATACTATCGTCGTAGAAAGGCAATACGTTGTCCGCGAGGGAGAAAAACACTTTGCTTGGGTATCTGTCGATGGCAAAGCGGTAAAAAAAGAAGTGCGTATCGGACTCGATAACAAGCTCGAATATGAAATACTTAGTGGGCTTGAGCCCGGAGAGAAACTCATCGTGCAGGGGCTCAATCAGCTTTCCGATGGCATCAAGATACTCGTAATCGAATAAGAGGAACAGATGTTTTTATCAAAACTATCAATAGAAAGACCGGTAATGGTTACCATGGGGATTCTGGTCTTCATCGTGTTTGGTATCTTGGGTTATATCGATATGCCACTCAATATGATGCCGGATGTCAAGATCCCCTTTGTGTCGATTACTACAGTTTACCCAGGAGCCGGTCCACGGGAAGTGGAAACACAGGTAACCAAGAAAATCGAGGATGCTATTGCTACCGTGGGAGAGATTGATTATATTGAATCCTACTCCATGGACAATGTAAGTATAGTAGTGGTAAAGTTTAATCTCGGAAAAAGCGTCGATCTTGCCAATCAGGAAGTAAAAGACAAGATTGATCCCATCATGCGGGATTTACCCAGTGATGCAGAAAAGCCCAGCGTCCAAAAATTTGACATTGGTGCCTTTCCCTTTATGGATATAGTGCTATCTGGAAATATGGATGGCAAAGAGCTTTACGATCTCGCAGACAAGAAACTAAAGGATAGATTTTCTCAGATCGAGGGCGTGGCAAATGTAGAGATGACCGGTGGTAGAAAACGTGAAATCGGCATCAAGTTCACAGATCGGGTAGTGTATGAAAACAAGATTTCGATGATGCAATTGATGCAAATCCTCGCTGCTCAAAATCTCGATATGCCAGTAGGCTCCTTTGACCGTGGTTCTCAAGAATACTCTGTCCGCTTCAAAGGCGAATTTGCCTCTGTCGATGAAATTATAGAGCTTTCCATTCCCACCGCCTTTGGCAATAAAAAGCTCTATAGCATTGCCGAAGTGGTAGATGGAACTGCGGAAGTGCGCGAACGTGCCACCTACTTTAACATTGCCGATAATAAACAGGAAGACAACATCGTGCGCCTCTCGCTTACCAAAACCTCCGATGGCAACGTCGTAAACATCGCCAAGGAAATCACCAAGCAGCTCCCCAGCATCGAAAAGGAACTGCCTGCCGGAGTGACGCTCAGAATTATCAAAGACGAAAGTGATTTTACCAAAGCCTCGGTATCGGATACGATGAGCAATATCTGGATGGGAATCTTTTTGACTGGTTTGATCCTCTTGCTTTTCCTGCATGATTTCCGCTCCACGTTGATCGTGGCATTGTCTATGCCGGTGTCTATCATCTCGACCTTTGTCTTTCTCAAGATGTCTGGCTTTACTATCAATGTCATGACCTTGATGGGGCTTTCAACCTCCGTTGGTGTTTTGGTTACAAACTCCGTGGTGGTGATCGAAAACATCTTCCGGCACAAATTGATGGGCAATTCCAAACGCGAAGCGGCGGACAAGGGTTCGGCAGAAATTGCCGTTGCCGTTTTTGCCTCCACACTCACCAATATCGTGGTATTTTTGCCGATAGCTTCAATGACATCGATGGTGGGGCAGTTCTTCAAAGAATTTGGACTCACGGTTACCTATGCTACGATCTTTTCACTGATCACATCCTTTACGATCACGCCGATGTTAGCTTCCAGAATATTGCCGGATAAGCAGATCGATACCGGATTTGGCAGGAAGTTTGATGCGCTCTTCGATCGCTTTAGCGAATCCTATTCCAAGTTGCTCAGCAAGACACTCTTGTCCAAAAAACGCAGTCTATTGCTCTTAGGTGGTTCGGTAGTGATACTATTATTGTCCTTTGGTTTGGTGCCATATCTGGGAACTGAACTGATGCCCAGTATCGACCAAGGGTTTCTTACCATACGAGTAGAACTCCCTCAAGGCTCAAATCTTGACCAATGTGCAGCTACACTTAATGAGATCAACAAACGGCTGACGAAGTATCCCGAAATCGAACATATCGTCACAAACCTCGGCTCTGCTGGTATGGTAGATAAAAATGCCAATCTTGCCTCCGCCGATGTCAAGCTCATTGATGCCAAGCAAAGGGATAGATCGACTACGCAAATGATTAGCCTATTGATTAAGGAACTCTCCGATGTACCCAATGCCCGGATCAAGATTGGTCAGCCGGAAGGTTTCGGTGGGGGAGACCCGATCCAGTTTTTCTTGCAGGGACAGGATACGGATCAGCTTGAAAGGATGAAAGAAGAAATCCTCAACGAGATCAAAGATATTCCAGGTCTGATCAATCTGGATACAAGTACACGCAGTGGCAGACCCGAACTCACGATCTATCCCAACCGCGAAAAGATGGCAGAAGTAGGCGCAACTGTCTATGAGCTGGCTCTTGCCTTGAGGTCTTCGGTGGAAGGTATGGTATCTACTCAATACCGTGAACTGGGTAATGAATATGACATCAAAATCTCGATGGAGGATGCTTCAATCGATACACCCGAAAAGATACGCAACCTGCCAGTCACAATCTATGGGCATAGCTATCTTTTATCCCAATTGGCGGATGTGGATTTTGCCTCCGGCGTCAACCGCGTTACCCACAGAGACCGCTACAAAGCGGTAATGTTTAGCGCTGGTGTTGCGCTGGGCTCCAATCTCGGAGATATTACCAATGCCATCAAAACCAAGCTGGAAAAAGTCGATATGCCCAATGGCTATCAAATCTCTTGGGGCGGAGATGCTGATATGTTAAATGAAACCTTGATCGATATGATGCGCACCTTTATCCTTGCAGTGCTACTCACTTATATGCTCTTGGCGGCGATATTGGAAAGCTTTGCCCAACCTCTCTTGATCATGGCAACCGTGCCACTGTCTTTGATTGGTGTCTTTGTCTCACTGTTTATCACCGGACTTGCCATAAACATCTTTTCCATGATGGCAATTATCATGCTGGTAGGTATCGTGGTTAATAACGCCATTCTCATCTTGGACTATGTAAACATGAAACGCAAAGAAGGTTATAACTCTCATGATGCTCTAATCGAAGCCGGAAAAATGAAACTCAAGCCCATCATCATGTCCACGCTTTCTATTGTTATCGGTATGATGCCTATGGCTTTGGGAATCGGAGCTGCGGGCAAAGAATTCCGCCAATCCATGGGTGTAGTGAGTATCGGTGGTTTGATTGTCTCCTCTTTCTTGACCTTGGTTGTGATCCCCGCCTTCTATTATCTAACCACCAAAAATGCAGCCAAAAAGGAAAGCGAAATATAGATAATCCTTTGGGATTTTAACTAAAAGCGATCTGGAGTAAAGTCCTAGCAGGAGTCATTTGCGCCTACACAAGGTATTTATGGATATCAAAACTGTCAGGCGCAAAGGACTCATGCGGTAAGAGATTGATAAAAGTGGTGAGAAGGTGAATCTGATTTCGCAAGAGTCCTGTAGCTCCTTTGGCTTTTACCGATATTGTCAGCTCACGGAGGGCTACATGACTCCTGCTGAGTAGGTGCGCAAAACTCATACCGATGTGGACTACAGCATCGCGTTTCATCCAAAGCTATTTAGTTACTTCCTGCTCTATATTATCCTATGTATATATGCCGTAGCTGGTGGGGTTTTACGGCTCTTGCTCCCCCGTATCTCCAGCGCATATCATAGCCAAGGATATTGTCTTGGGATGGCTATCGTTATCGCTTATTTTGTATCTATGTAGCCATGTCGCAAGCTCTGATTGACAAAATTTGGCAGTGTAAAACTCTTGATACACAGTGGGATTATGGTTTCAAAAAGGAAAAGATGAGAAAATACGTAGTATCAATAGTGGGGAGACCCAACGTCGGGAAATCGACGCTTTTTAATCGCTTGTGCCGCAAGAGATCGGCGATAGTGGATTTTGAATCGGGAGTGACGCGGGATCGTAAATACGAAGATGTGGAGTGGAATGGCAAGGTTTTTAAGCTGGTGGACACCGGTGGGATAGTATATGATTCTCTGGAGTCCATGGACAAGATGATTCGGCACCAAGCGCTATTGGCGGTTGATGAGAGTGATGTGATCATCTTTTTGGTAGATGCCAAGACCGGTACTACGGATTATGACAAAGAGATTGCCAAGCTGCTCTATCCCTATCGTGAAAAAGTAATGCTGGTTGCCAATAAGGCGGATAATGACAAGCTGGAATGGGATATCTACGATTTTCTCCAATTGGGTTTTGGTGATGCTTTTCCGATCTCTGCCTCCCAGGGCAGAAATACCGGAAATTTTTTGGATGAACTGCTAAAACTGGTGCAAGGTACCGCGGATGCCTATGATGAGGCAAAGCCGGAGCTCTGCAGTATTGCAGTAGTTGGC
>Ga0209835_1001441_pt1 | contig 13258 bp, 21 predicted proteins | sample LakKivwa52mmetaG_FD_184138 | JGI IMG/M metagenome (GOLD analysis project Ga0209835, IMG submission 184138) | Anoxic lake water microbial communities from Lake Kivu, Rwanda to study Microbial Dark Matter (Phase II) - Lake Kivu water 52m metaG... | ecosystem: Environmental > Aquatic > Freshwater >...
GTCCACGACATCATGAACCTGCAGCGCCAGCTCGAGGCCCTGCTGCAGATCAACGGCAAGCTCGCTGGTGTGCCCCTGAAGCTTCGGCGCCGGCCGGTCAAGATCAGCACGCCGATGCCGGACGGCAAGCGAGCCCGCCGCGAGAAGTGGCTGCTCTCAATCGAGGCTGACCCGACCTGGGTCAAGGCGAAGCTCCTGGCGATGAAGGCCGCCGCGCTCCCCGGCAACGGCCTGGGCGAGGATGTGCCACTCCTCGAGGCGCCCGACGAGCCGGATGAACCGGACGGCGCTGAGTGGACGCAGGCTGCGTTCGATGCCGGGGAAGCGGTCGAAGAAGTTGCCGTTCGGCCCGCCACCCCGACCGACTTCTGGACCGCCGTGAAGAAGGCTGGCATGGACAACGAGACGGCCAAGCGGATCCTGGCCGAGGTTGGCGGGGACTTCGGCGCAGCTCTCGCAGCGGTCGAGAAGCAGACGCCGCCCGAGCAGGTCCCGTTCTAGGAGGTAGTCATGAACAGACGCGTTGAATGCGCAGATGCCGCCGCGGTTGAGAAGGCCCTTGCGGCCGGCAACATCGCCGTCGTCCGGTTCCCTGATTGGATCACCCTCGGCGGGTCGGCGCACGTCGAGGCCAGGGGGTCGGCGCACGTCGAGGCCAGGGAGTCGGCGCACGTCGAGGCCTGGGAGTCGGCGCACGTCGAGGCCTGGGGGTCGGCGCACGTCGAGGCCAGGGAGTCGGCGCACGTCGAGGCCTCGAAACTGGTGGCCGTGCATCGACATGGATCAACGCCGGTCGTGACCGGCGGGGTGATCATCCAGGTCGACAAGCCGAAGACCGCGGGGGAATGGCTGGACTTCTATGGCGTCCCGACCGTCGATGGCATCGCCGTTCTCTACAAGGCCGTCGATGACAAGTGCGTCTCTCCGCATGGCCTAGCCTATGAGCCGGGCACGATTCCTTCCGCGCCGGATTGGGATGGCGGGAAGGCCGAGTGCGGCGGCGGGCTTCACTTCTCGCCCGCGCCATTCATGGCGCTCACCTACGCCAGTGATGCGAAGCGGTTCATCGCCTGCCCGGTGCTCGTCTCGGAGATCGTCGTCCATCCCGACGCGACCTACCCCGACAAGGTCAAGGCGCCGCGGTGCATCGCGCCCGTGTGGGAAGTCGACCGCTATGGGAACGAGGTGAGAACATGACCGCCATCCTCGAAGTCGTCGAGCTGCTCAAGAAGGCGCGCCAGGCCGAGGCCGATTGCGGCATGGCCCTGGCCGACGCGCGTGCCGAGCTCGAGCGCCGCAAGTCGATCGCCGTCGCCGAGGCCTGGCAGTCCGGCCAGGTGGATGGCAAGAATGAGCAGGCCCGCAAGGCGCAGGAGGCTCAGGCGGTCGAGGCATCCACGCCGGTCCACGAGGCGCAGCTGCTGGAGCGCCAGCTGGAGACCAAGCACGTCGCCGCGCGGATCGAGCGGCAGTATCAGGAGGACAGGTATCGGGCGCTGCTGGCGCTGGTGCCGTCAGCGGGGGTAGAGACGCCATGAACGCCCTTGACGAGGACCGAGAGGACGCCTTTCAGGAGCGCGAGCGGGCACAGCAGGAGCTGCGCGTGGCGGAAGCCATGACCGAGACACCCAAGAGATGGGCCGAGATTGCCGGGAAGAACTGGCAAGTGGGTTATCCGTTCTGCGCAGGCTGTCCAGAACTGGTGGTCGGCGGGACGTGCGCATACGAGGGAAACGGATGCCGCTATCCCGACAGCCGGATGGAGATGCCAACCAGTTTCTACCAGGCATTCCGGTATGCGGCCAAGATTGCCGGGAAATCGATGGACGAATTGGGACGGCTGGCCGCAACCGAAGAGAAGAAGTGGTCATGACCGAGACACCGACGCCCTGTATTTGGACGCCGTCGCCCGGAGATTGGTGCGAGACCGAGTACTGGGACACGGGCTGCGGGCAAACGTACTGCTTTGAGACCGAGGGGCCAGTTGAGAACGACTATGCCTACTGCCCAGGATGTGGGCATCCATTACTCGTCGTGCCCACTATCATGTCGGCGGACGAGGAGGGCGACCTGTTGTTCGATGCAGTGCAAGTGCCCGCCCGCGAAGGAGGGGAGCATGAGTGAGACGCCGGAGACGCTGAGGGCGCTGGTCAACCAAGATGCCACCATTGAGCGGGCCGAGAAGTGTGATAGGCGCGCCGAATTGGAGCCGATGGCCTTGGCTATTTCGCGCACGCTGGATGAGTATTTGAGCCGCGTGCATGGTATCCAGACCTCGCACAATCACTCGGGCAATTTCTGGCGCTGGTTGACCGAGAACGGCGTCATTCCTGTAGATGCAGGCGAGCTTGCCGCCCACGCCGACGCATGGGATAAACGGGAGGCCCTTCTGCGACTCTACCGACAAGATCGGGATGCCGCCGAAGCGCAGGTGGACCGAATTGCCAATGGGATTGCCGTGCTTGGCGAGAAAAATGCCGCCCTCCGGCATGTTCTCAAGATGTTGACATTCTCGCCCGATGGGTGCCCTGATACATGGCCGTCGCCGGAAGCGGTCGCCGCCGCCCTCAAGGAGGTGAAGGAATGACGTACACGACCGAGATAGTTGCGCTGGCGAACTTCATCATGGCGGAGGTTCCGGGTGAACCGTCCCAAAGCGAGGGGGCGGGACACGCTGCTATTCGCATCATCCGCACACAGCAGGCCCGCATCGAGGAGTTGGAGAAGGATGCCCGGCGCTATCGCCTCCTCCGGGGGCCAAACGATGTCGCAACTTCACCCCATGCCTACGGGCCAGAGGAGGCAGGGGTATGGGGCGGCAAAGAACTTGATGACTGGTGCGACGAGCACTTGCCGCCCCTCAAGGAGGTGAAGGAATGACACCCACACCGGAGACGCCTGACGTTCATGCTCGGCTTATCAGCGAATGGTTCGAGTCATGGGACGGTCCGTGCCCAGATGTCCTCTACGAGGCGTGGCTAGAGGCCCGCATCGATGAGTTGGAGAAGGGCCGCAAACCACTCATCGCCTCCGGCTACGACACAGGACTTCGTGATGGATTGACCGAAGAGGAGGCTGAGAAACTAGCGGACGAAGGATCCCCCGAATACATCACTCTGTGCCCGGCATGTGGATGCCGGTTCGGGGTCAACTAATCGCCCTCAAGGAGGTGAAGGAATGACACCCACACCGGAGACGCTGAGGGCGCTGGCCGATGACATGCTGGACGGCATGGACCCGACTGACCAGCAGGAAGCCGACCGCAAGGCCTTGCGCGCCCACGCCCGCAAGTGGCAGGCTGAACAGAAGCAAGCCACGGCGGACAAGGCCCGCATCGAGGAACTGGAGAAGGACCGAGATTGGGCGCTGAGGGAGTTGCGCCTTCACGGGGTGGATACCGACCCTGACCACCGGGCCGCCCTCAAGGAGGTGAAGCCAGCCACGATCACAGACGGCTACCAGACCTGGCCCAAACGCTGCGCCATGTGCGGCGAGGACACGATGAGCGTGGTTAGGATTGGCAAAGTGCAATGCTCGGAGTGCGGGTAGAGATGTGGCCGCCCTCAAGGAGGCGAAGGAATGACCCGAAAACTGGATGATGGATGGAGCGAGGTTTATTTGTGTGGGTGTGATAGCCCAACGGTTCGTAGGAAGCGGGACCTGCTGGGTTATTGCCCGGTCCACGGAGAGGACCGCCAAGAGTTGTTGCACAACGGTGGACCGGGCAACCGCAAGACATTGGAGCGGATGCTCGCCGCCCTCAAGGAGGTGAAGGAATGACCGACTTCGATCCCGAGAGGATGGGGCGCTACATTCGGTTCCGGTTCGAGGTGCAGAAAGGCGAAGGAATGACACCCACACCGGAGACGCTGACGAGCGAGAGCCTCCGGGCCCAGATTCCGTCGTACGCACAGGACTGGAATGACCAGACAGTAGACGTTCCGGTTCGCCTTCTGCGTTCCGCCGCCGAGGTGATGGAGCGGATGGAGGCCCGCGTCGAGGAGCTGGATCGGGTGCGGTCGCTTGCGCAGGCATTCGTGGACGCCCCGACCAAGTTCGGAATCCGGCATCAGGCATACATGCAGCTGAGGAAGGCGCTGGATGCTGCCCGATTGCCGGACGGTTCATAGGGTGCCCGCCGTGCCGCCTGTTTCAAGTTGTAACGGTTGCCGTGGCCGAAGTTGACCTGCAACCCCTGAGGGCCTCGCTGGGGGCCGCCGTGGCCGAGTCATCCTACGGTCATGTGGCGAACCGCCTTGGGGTCCCGAAGGCTACGCTATGGAGATTCCTCGAGACTGGGTACGAACCGCGGAAGCGCGAGATCCGTCTGGCGCTCGGATTGCCGGTTGACCCTATCTGCCTGACCGGCCCTAGGCAGTGTGAGTGCGGATGCGCGGCCTGGTTCTATGCCGTCGTCCCCCATCAGAAGCGACTGCCTGGACACCCTAGACGGCGCGCTTGACCTCGTGCTTCTCGTAGGCCGCCAGCAGTTGGTCGCGGTAGCTCGCCCCCAGAAGCCCCAGCACGACAGCCAGGTAGTTGCTGGCGAAGACCGGATCGTGGTCCTTCTCGTCCGCGCGCGTCCCCTTGATGCGCCGCCACTTCCAGTTCGTGAAGTGCGTCAGCTCGTGGCAGATCGTCATGCCGCAGGCTGAGCGCGGACGGATACGCAGCTCCCCCACGTTGTCATCGACAAGCCAGGCGCCGGACCACCTGCCGGCCACCGGGTAGACGACGCGGCAGTGGCGCACCGGGTACTCGACGCAGAGCTGCGCCCACCATCGGGAGCGCATGACGGTATCGACTTCGAGCTGCATCGCCTCGACCGAGGCGTAGGTGCCGCCGCCATCTAGGATCTCGTCCTCGGCGGCGTAGATCGCCCAGCGATTGCCCTTGCGACTCACGGCATCTTCGGCCGGTACACCGGCAGCGAGCCGATCCGGCCGTCCATGAACGTCGTGCGCCGCCGGCCAGAGACAACGAGCCCGGCCACCCAAAGCTTCTTCAGCCGGCGCCGGGCATTGCCGGCCTCCATGCCCCACGCCTCGGCCCACTCCAGGCAAGTCAGGCCGGGATCGCCGCCCTCGAGCCTGTCCCCGGCCCCATCGAGGACTGCCTGCATCTCGGCCAGCATGGCATCGACGTCAGGCATAGAGGATCTCCTTCGTCGTGTAGTCCAGCGTCCGCATGAACTCGTGAGGCAGCGACACCTCTCCACCCTGGATCTCGAAGGCCACCATCCCGACGGTGATCCGCTCGGGCGACTTGGCGACCTTGCGGGCGTAGTCGTCGATGAAGGAGTAGGACGGCAGGATCACCGACGTCGTGCGCCAGCTCTTGCCGCGCGCCCGCCGGGTCACGACCTCGGAGACGTACTGATGGTAGTGCCCTCGCAGGATGAGCGCCGGCGGATCCTCGCCGTTCATCAGGCACTCATCCATGATCGACTGCGTGTACAGCCGCAGGATGTTGCCCTTGAGCCAGTTGCGGGAGCCGGGCGGCGCGCCGTGATGAGCAAGGTTGCACCGCACGCCGGCGATGTCAGGCCGGTAGTGGTAGGGAACGTCCACCTTCCGGCCGGCCGCCCTCAGCCTGGAGGCGATGGACAACGCCCCCGACCCTTCCTCGAGCTCGTGGTAGCCCGTGCCCTTGATGAGGATGATGCGCTCGAGGTTGGGGAGGGCGAGCCACGGCTGGAGGTTCCACCAGGCGATCTCCTCCTGGTCGGCTATGCGCGTTGAGACGAGCTCTCGTGCCTTGCCGTTCCCGCCCTGGATGATGTCGCCGTGATGGACGAGGATGATCGGATCGCCATGCGCCAGTTCCGCCGTGCGCTCGATGTCCTCCAGGTGCCAGGGCCAGAGCGCCCGCTGCGAAGGACCGGGAAGCGGCCGCCAGGCCTCGAGCTCGCCGTCCTTGTTTTCGTCGTAGAGAATCGTGTCCGGGTTCATCAGCGCCAGCTTGTGACCGGCGTGCGTGTCGCTGATAGCGGCTAGGATGACGCGCGTTGACTCTGGCCGATGCTTTTCCAGCATCTCGCCTACGGTCGGCATGCGACCTCCGGGGGGAGAGTAGGTCATGTGGCCTATGCGATAGGTCGAAGCAGGGGCCGCGTATAGGAAACGTAGTCGTCCGACTACGGAAGCTATACGCGGCCCCGCACCGGCTAGGCCGAGGCCCGCCGGGTCACTCGAACGCCGCGAAGATGCGCTTGAACAAGACTTCGTACAGCGCCATCTGGCCGGCGAAGAAACCGAGGGCGAGCTTTGCGATTGCCAGCGCGTCGCCCTGGAAGACGGGCCAGGCTCCGGTCAGCCAGATCTGCAGCGCCGTGGCGGCCACCGCCAGGATGGCAGCCACGATCTGCCGTGCGTCGGGTGACAGGACCACCTTGGCGTACTTCAGGACCAGAAGGACCAAGGGGATCGCCAGCGTGAAGACAACGAAACCGACATTCGGGTCGATCATCATCAGCTCCTACTCTTTCGGCGGACGGCCCTCCGCGGGGGCGCGCCGTTCTGCTTGGTGTCGATCCTGACCAGCTTCTCGTTCAGCGCCGATACGACCTCCTGCATTTTCTCCCGCGAGGCGCGGGCCTCATCGACCGACTTCTCGATGGCGACCACCAGGCCGTCGATGGACTTGCACTGCATGGCGGCGCTGGCCTCCACCTTCGACAGAAACCCGTTGGAGAGCGCCTTGGCCTGAGCCTCGTAGACCGACGTGATCTTGTCAACCGTCCCCTTCGAGACGATCTGGCCCTGCCAGAAGAGGAACCCGAAGACGGCCAGGACCGCGACGGTTCCCCCTGCCTGCACGATCGCAACCCATTCCGTCATGCTCCACCTGCGATGGGGACGCCGGCGGCGTCCAGGATGCCCTGCTGCTTAAGCGCCCGCTCGACCAGCGCCCAGCGCGCCGCCTCGTCCAGCTGCGAGAACGTCTTCGGCGTTTCCACGGAAACGGGCCACTCGTGCCTGGCGATGGCCTGCCAGAACTGCGGCCGGCGCACCGTGGCGAAGTACCACTCCCACCAGCACTCGCCAGGAAGCCCGAGCCTGACGACCTGCTCGTGGAAGGCGTCCATCTCGGCGACGGTTGGCTCGAAGCCATGCTCGGTGTAGGCCGCCCCGACCGGGACGATCGGGATGTCGCGCTGCGCCTTCAGCTCGTTGACGGACTTGAGCAGCTGCGCGGCCGGGTTGTGAGCGCCCATCCAGTAGACCTGCGGGGCGTGGAAGTCGGCCCCGTTGGCCCCGCCCAGCCAGGCGCGCCAGGGGAACTCGGGATGGTAGCTTGGATAGCGGTAGGTGCAGAGGCCGACGGAGAGGTCGGGCATCTGAGCGCGCAGGGCGGTCAGGTAGGTGTTGGCCCAGTCGGCAGCGCCTGGCCGCTTGTACTCGGCCTCCGGGTCGGCGATCCATCCGGCCGGCAGGAGCTCGGCGCAGACATCGGCCGTGATGTTGGCCTCCATGAGCGCCTGCGACCGGCGCAGCACGTCCGCCCCGTACAGGTAGCCCCACAGCCAGACATCGACGCCCTCGCCGTCGAAGGCGCGGCAGTAGTCGGCGATCTTCGCGGCGTTGTAGCGCCCGACGCCGTTCTGCGCCTTGATCGCCACCCAGGCTAGGCCGGCGTCCCTCGCCTGGCGCGCCGCCACCGCCGGCGCGGCGATGCGGCCGGAGGCCAGTTGCCAGATGAACAAGCCCTTCCCGCCGGGAACGCTCCTGCCCATCGTCACTCCTGAATCATGCGCCCGAGGGCCTCGGCGTCGTAGGGTGCGACCACTGGCCCGAGCTTGCCGACGGCCGTGTCCATCTCCGCCTGCGCTGCGTTGCCGCCCTTGCTGTTGGGCTGATTGACAGGCCCCGACTGGAGCGCTGTCGTCAGCGCATTGCCCGCAAGCAGAATGTAGTGATTGGGCGATACGCCAGCGACATCAGGGCCCTCAATCAGTATCGCCATGCTAGCCTGAGTTCCCTGCGACAGCTCTGCGCAGCATCACCTCGCCGAGCTGCCCTCTGCTCGTCTCGATCTTGAGCGATGCTGTGTCGTCGCTGTAGTCGGTGCCCTCGATGAAGAACAGCTCAGGGTCTTCAACGTAGGTCGCTGGCTTGTCAGGTGTTGGCAGGAACAGTCCAGCGATGCGGCCCCAGTGATTGGGCTCGACCTCCCACGGCTTGACGATGCGACCGTTCGGGTCGAGGATGCGTCGCTGAGGGTCCCATACGTCGATGTTGTAGTAGACGCCTCGCCCTCGCACCGCCGTCGATGGGCGAATGCCAGCGATGAGATAGGCGCAACCCTGAGCGCCGTTGCTCTCTGTGTACGAGAACGTCGATGTCGTGGCACCGGCCTGATGGCAGAAGTGGCCGGACCGACCGAATCCGCCAGTCCCCCAGATCGAATCCGTTGTCTGCGACCCAGTGTTGCTCGCATACGGGTCCACCGAATAGGTTGCAATCGCATCCAGATCGTAGTTGTTCGCTTGGCTCGCCAGCGATTGACTGAACGCACCGTTAATAGCCTTCCCCCCGGTCGTGAAGAACGATCCAAAGGGCGACTTCTGATCGACGCCCGAGAAGACATCAACCGCTACAGCGCCGTTCTCGGCGGGGCCGTTATAGGCAAGCGTGTAGGAGACTCCCTCGGGCGGCGCGATGAGATACCACAGCCCAACGAACATGAAGCCGGGGGACTTGAAGTAGTTAGCACCGCAGAGGGCCTGCATCGGCACGCCGTTGTAAGTCGGGGCGAAGTTTCCCGTCGTGCGGTAGCCGCCGTAGTTGACTGACGAGATCCGCAACACAAGCATCTTCTCGACGCCAATCGTCGGCACCGTGAAATTCGTCGAGCCGTTGAGGGACACTTCCCCGCCCGAGTAGTAGTATCCAGTACGCGCGATAGCCATCAGGCCACATCCTCAGCGAGGACAGACGCCTTGCCGTAGACGAACTCCCGGTCGCCTCGCATGCTGTTGAGCCAGCGATTGCCCTGGGCGTCGCCGAGGCGAGTGATGTCGTCGATGAAGTCCTTGGCTCTGCGGTCGAGGTCGGTGATCTTGCTGACGAGTGTGGCGTTGCCGTCAAGCGTCTTGCTCTTGACGAATTGCCCGACGCTCGTGAGCACGTCGCTGACTTCCTGCGATGTGTTCTGCGAGCTCGCTGCGCCCGTGTTATTGAATGTGCGGAAGGCGAGCGTCTCAATCCAGCCGTAGCCTGTGACCTCGATGAAGGGCTGCTCTCGCAGCGGCGCAGCAAAGTCAAAGGTCGGCGTCACCTTGGGCTGCTTGAACAGCTTGAGATACTGAGAGGCGACAGTATCAGCGATGGCAGATGTCTCAAGCTCGCCGCCGCTGATGACATACTCCTTGATGCCATATCGGTTCTGCGAGCTTGTGTCACTTGAAACGGCAGAGCGCACTGTGCTCGATGTGCCCGTAGCACGATAGCGCAGCCAAACCTTGTTGTAGACCTCGCTCATGCTTTGCTTGGCGACGACCCACCCGAAATTGAAGTCGAGCGAGTAGATGAAGCCCTCCCACAGCAAGACCGTCTCCTTGCTGTATATCCTGACCTCTCTCATCAGACCGTTGGTGAAGAGCTCTTGCAGATCGGCAGGCGACCCGTGGAAGCGGAAGCGGCAGCGATAGTAACCGCCGAGCGCTCGCTTGCCAAACGTGAGCGCAGAGAACTCGCCCGGGTTGAGCGCTCGAGCGTATCGCACCACGTTGGTCAGGACGGGCGGCGTCGAGATGAGCACGTTCCCGTCAAAGAACTCGGGCATCAGAGCTCCACTTGATAGGAAGGGCTGTCGAGCAGCGTGCCGACCTGCGCCATCGCGCTGACCACAGCTGCGTCGTGCTGCGCGATCTGCAGCGCCAGCACAGCCATCGCTTGAGCGATGACGATAGCGCTCTGCGTCAGCGGCAAGGTTGTCTCAAAGTGCCCGACGAGCTGCTGCGTCGCCCAATCGTCGTCGCTCTTGACGACATCGCCTTGAGCGGCGATGCTCTGCTCGCCGAACACGAACTGCTCGTGGTCGATCTTATACTTCATCAGTCGCTCCCTCTGAGTGTCTGATAGAGCATGACGGGTCGCATCCAGAGCTCGAGCCCCTTGCCAATGTTGGCGACCATAGGCCCCGTTCCGTGCGTCGCCGGGTACTGCATGCTGAGGCAGAAGATACGGTATTTGGTCAGCGGCTCAAAGCGAGGCGCTCGCCCCTGCCTCACCCACGTCTCGCCCGGCACGCTGCCATAGTAGAGCATCGTGCGGTTCATCAACACGCCGCCATCGACGACGAGAGTGCGCCAGCCAGCCAGCGAGCTCGTGCCTTGAGCGATGTCGGTCACAGGGTCGTCAAGCGTGACGCTCCACTCGTCGACCGGGATGAGGATGACATCGTTGAGAGCGAGCGTGCTCGAGCCTGTCGTGCGCTCTGCCATGACTTGAATATACAGAGTGATGGCGAGATTATCGACGGCGATGCTCGGCCCGAACGGTATCTGCACAATGCCAAGATCGACCAGCTCATACATATTGATGCTCTTGAGCTTCACGGTGGCGGTGTCGTACTTGACCGCAGCGCTCGAGTAGTCGTCGAGGCTGAAGCGAAGCTTGAGCTGAGTGTCGCCAGCTGCGCCGCCGACCTGATAGGCTCTGACAAACGCCTTGTATTGCCCTCGATAGTCGTCAAACAGATAGCCGCCCGTGAAGCGCACTCTCGCCTTCATCGTGCTGTCTGTGGCAAAGCTCACGCCGGCATAGAAGCCTCTGGGCGACAGCCACGACCCGCCCGTGACGGTTGCATCCGTCATCATCGTCGCTGTCCAATCAACCCCCATGCCGTAACCGCCGCAGTTTAGGTGCGAGCTGAACTTCGTCAGGTTCTTTGACTTGGCCCCCATGATGACACGAGCGACCGTGCTGTGATTGGGCGCTCCGCTCGCGAAGCCTACGCCTTGCCACATCTGCATCTCAATCAGCGGCGGCACATCACCCTTGAGCACAGTGTTGGCGATCTCGAAGTAGGGCTTGGTGATGTTGACGATGGCAGGGTTGCATGTCGGCACCGTGGTCATCGACGTGAACGGGTTGAGGCGTATTCTCACCCAGAAGGCACTGACGCTGTTGACGGTGTTGTATGTCCAGCCCGACGCACCGTAGATGCAGAAGTATTGTCTGTCAGAGCCGCCAGAGAAGATGACATTCTGGCTCCATGCCTGAGTGACGGTAAAGCTCGAGCCCAACCCAAGCTCTGTCCACGCAGCGCCAGTCCATATCTCGACCTTGGGCGACGCAACGCAGACGCCTGCCGTCGAGACGGGCACGACGATGTTCTTGGGGAAGCCAGAGGTCGAGCCGATGTAGAGGCAATCGTCCTGACCAGCTGGCGATGGGAACAGCGCATGATTGGTGTTGATGAGATTGCTTGAGAAGCTCGCCGCAGAGGCGTCGTAGGTGTAGACGTGCGTGATTATTACATCGTCAAAGTGATTGGCGACCTGAATGCCAATCGTGCTCGATGCGATGTCAGGGCTGTCGAGAGAGATCAGCGCCGTTTGCGTGTTGGGAGCTGCGCTGCGCCACGGATGCTCTCGCAAGATCGAGACGGTCATACCCTCGAGACGAGCATCGACCGCAAAAGGCACGTCAAAGATGTCGGGCAGCCCAAAGCCTCGAGCGCCGAGAACGATAGCATAGCGGGCATTCGTCTCGCTGTCGCCTTGCTGCATGAGATAGACGGGATAGCGCTGCCATGTGGTGCGGTGGTAGGCGAGCGCCTTGCGCATCATCTTTGCAAACGCCATGAGCTGAGTAGCAGCGTTGTCTTGCGAGCTGGCGTACTGCGTTAGCTTGTACTCCTCCAGCACGGGCTCACTGAGCGGCGTCGTGAAGTCGATCTGCGCCTGCGACAGATCGAGACGAGCTGCGTCGCCTCGCAGCGGTATCATGCCGCTCGTGTTGAGCAGCGAGATGTCAGAGAGCACACCCTCACTATCGACGAGCTTGAGCACTCGAGCCATCAGACGCCTCCCACCACTCGATAGAGCATCCGCTCGAAGCTCTGCTGGTCATATCGGTCATTGATGACCACGGTGCCGATGTTCACGCCTCCCTTGCCGCCACCGGAGGGGGCTTGCGTCGCCGGCGTGACCTGGACGTGCTCGCCCGATGTGGCCCCGAACATGAAGCTGTCATTGGGGAAGCCGGGCGGGATCACGCCCTCCCATCCATGCTGTGCTGGCTCGTACAGGCCTGTCGCATAGTTCATCCGGTAGAACTTGCCGCCGGGGCCCTCCACCCTCGGGCCGAAACCGCCGCCGCCGCTGGTGACATAGCCGGCATACCCGCCAGCGTGACCGCCACTTCCGACAGGCAGGTACTTGGATCCGTAGCCGGTGTCAGGGATTCCGCCACTGACAACCACGTCGATATTCACGGTCTTGTCCTGTAGTCGGTCGATGGCGTTTGCCAAGAAGCCGACCTCCGCAACAGCTCCTGCCGCTGCCGCCTGCATATTGCGCCACTCCTTGCCGGCCTTGGCAATGGCGATCGCCATGTCCAGGAGCGTCGGCGGACCCTTCTTGGAGAGGTCGCTCATCTGTGCCGAGAACTCTGCCTTGGCCGCCATCATCCCGCCCATCCAGGCGGTGAGCGCCGGCATGAGCGATACGCCGACTTCCTTCTTGAACCCCCCGGCCATGTCCGAGAAGGAGTCCTTCATGTTGAAGTACGCCTGAGACGCCCGCCGGTCGGCCTCGGACACCACCAGCCCGAACTCGTCAACCTGCGCCGCCATGTCCTCGAGCGCCGCTCCGCCCACGTCGAGGAGCTTCTGCATCTCCTGACCAGACCGCGCCCCGAAGTTCTCCATTGCGAACTGCGCCCGCTTCACGGGGTCTTTGATCTTGTTGTACTCATCGGCCAGGGCCATCAGGTTCTTGATGGACGGTTGGATCCCATTCTGCGCCATGTTCCTGAAGGCGAGTTCGAGGGACTGCTGCTTGATCCGCAGGTCGTCCCCTACCTGCACGAGCCGCGACATCTCCTCGGCCGTCGTGCCGGTCTTGATCGCCAGATCGGCCATCTCGAGGACGTAGCCCTCGGCCCCGTTGGCGAGGTCGATCATGGTCGAGGCCGTCGTGCCGGCGATGGTGGCGAAGATCCCGACGCCGGTGGCGGCCGCCTTGGTCACATCGCGCAGGCTCCCCAGCGAGCTGTTGACCTTCTTCAGCTCGCCGGAGGCCTTGTCC
>Ga0209835_1001443_pt1 | contig 13247 bp, 11 predicted proteins | sample LakKivwa52mmetaG_FD_184138 | JGI IMG/M metagenome (GOLD analysis project Ga0209835, IMG submission 184138) | Anoxic lake water microbial communities from Lake Kivu, Rwanda to study Microbial Dark Matter (Phase II) - Lake Kivu water 52m metaG... | ecosystem: Environmental > Aquatic > Freshwater >...
TGAAGTGATGGTGGATGAGGCATAAATCGCATGTATCTACATGGATGATAATACTATATGCAATTCTTACGCCAGATTTGATGCTATGGTAGGTTCTGGAGAATAAGTCGCAAACGCAGATTAATGTACCGTAGCACTATGATGCTACGACATATCAGCAGGAGTCATTTGCGCCTTTAAAAGGTTGAAAACGGTACCCAAGCCTACTGGCGCAAAGGACTCATGCGGAAAGGGTGGGAGAGACAATTAATTGCTATAGATATCGTTATGCGTTTTCGCATGAGTCCTGTAGCCCCTTTGGCTGTGCTGTAAAGATTTGGGTTTACGAAGGGCTACATGACTCCTGCTTCGCTTTCGATTACGGAGCTTTGGAAAGCTCCGCTACATTACGTGGAGCACCGTCTTCAGAGGCTGTGAAAAAATGAAGCTTGGGCTATGGGAGAGTCCCAGCGGGACGGCATTTTAGATAGCCAAAGTATCATCCCATAGAATTGATACAGAGTCCCGTAGGGACGACATATCTAGTATTTATCTATTTGATGTAAATGCTGTTATGTATAAATTGTTATGCCGTCCCTACGGGACTCATTTGGTTTCTCATGGGTTGGTTATCTATCTAAAATATCGTCCCTACAGGACTCTATCTACCGATTTTTTTGTTTTCGCACAAGCTCTTTAGCCGGTCGGGTGTGCCAGATTCATCTGGTACAATAGATTTGCTTAATCCCACTTGAAAGTGGTGATCCGACCAGATAAATCTGGTGTCCCAAAAGAGGGTAGCTCCGTAGTCCGTGATGCTGAAAACTAAGCCACTATATTGTACTTGTCAATAAGATAGCCTCGTTTGTGGCATAAACTACAGATCACTCAGTTTTGGGGATAGCAGTCTCGCTCCCTTGCTCATATCAAAATGAAAAAAATATTCTGGACAAGATTCAGCGATTTGTAAAACATTGTTTTATCTGTTTTTGATACTGAGTCTTAGAAGCATACTTATGAGGTAAGATGATGAAGTATATTACATTATCGCTACTGTTTAGCTGTTTGATCGGTTTTGGCTTTTCTGCTACGCTCTCTGTGGCTTTGGATGGTAGCCAGGCATATACCACCATCCAATCTGCGATCAATGCCTCTGCCCATGGAGATGTGGTATTGGTCTATCCCGGTAGATACCTTGAAAACCTGCGTTTCTATGGCAAAAACATCACCCTGGCAAGCCTCGAATATACTACCGGAGATGTGTCTTACAAATACACTACCATTATTGATGGCAACAACAACGGTCCCGTAATCTATATTCGGGATAGTGAAAGTAATGTGACCATCAGAGGTTTAGGCATTACAAATGGAAGTGGCGCTTATAGTACAACTTACCACGTAACAATGGGCGGGGGCATTTTAGCAGGCACCTTCATAGGACAGAAGCAATTGAATATTATCAACTGCCGGATTTATGGTAATTCTGCTGGACAGGGTGGTGGAATGAGTCTCTCTGCATGCAACGTATTCCTTAGCGGAGTATCCATAGTAGATAACCATGCCGAGTATTTTGGTGGCTATTATTATTACGGATCCTCTGTCACTAACTATACTCACACCTACGATCCTAATAACCGCTGTAACATTTATAACAACTATGGTTCATCGGGAACAGACCTGAACTATTACTGGGTAAATAGTGTACATGTAGTAGTAGATACCTTTACCGTGGCACAACCGACAAACTACTATGCCTCAGCCGTTCCCCGCAATAGCAGTATCAGCAATCCCTATACCTTTAACATCCTCAATCATTCCCATACGGAGATCAATCAAGACCTCTATGTAGCCCCCTGGGGAGATGACAGTAATAGTGGGCTGAGCCCCTTTGAGCCGATGCAGAATATCTTTATGGCGATGTATAAGGTGGCGTCCGATAGCCTCAATCCCAAGACTGTGCATGTTGCGCCGGGGAGATATACACGCAGCCAAAACAACCAGTTTTTTCCCATCTGCATAAAGAATCATACCCGCTTGCAAGGAGCATCAAGCAGTGAATGTGTGTTGGATTCAGAGGGGGGAGCCAATATCTTAGGACCATCGACTCATAGCAAAGATATTCAGGTAAAAGGCTTGCATCTTACTAATGCCACAGGTGGTATGGGAGCGGGATCCCATGGCTCAAAGACACTCTTAGAAGACCTTATTATCGATAATATAAGTCATCAACGCAATACGGGTGGTATCGCCACAAGTGAATCCAGAGATATCACCATCTCCAATGTAAGAGTATCAAATGTTACCAGCAACCGAAGTGCAACAGGGATAAGGATAGGCAATGTAAGAGGTACTGTGAAACTACTCGATGTAACGATAAATGACTGCTCCTCAGGGGAATGGATGCCAACTCTGCACCTTTCAACTAAGGATGAAAGTGATATCCTGCTTGATCGCTGTAAGTTTTACAACAACTCGAATTTCAGCAGTGATGTTCAAAACACCATCCTGCAAATTGGATCAATTTATCCTGATACACAGAGAATGAGGGTCGAGATTCGCAACTCGTCCTTCTTTAATAACTATCAAAGGTTTTATGATAACATGGCTCGTGTTGGATCGATTAACGATAGCTTGATCATCAGCAACTGCACCTTTGCAAATAATACCGGAGGTTCAGCAGTCATCGCTGTGAGTGGCAATATAAACATGCGTAATAATATCTTCTGGAATCCCGGTGTGCCCACTGAAGTGCTGATTTTCTACTATAACCCTGATGTGATTAATCCCTCAAACTCCCGTTTTGAATACAACAATATCCGGGGTGGGATAGCGGGAGTGAATAACGAGTTTAGTGGTAATCCTATGTATTGGGGCAGTGGCAATCTCAATCTCGATCCGCTCTTTAGCGGAATTGGCAATCATCCCTATACGCTTTCTGTTAGCTCACCTTTGATCGATATGGGGATGCCAAATCACGAGCATCTAAACTTGGGTGATCTTGATGCGGGTGGCAATGCAAGGCTCATCGATGGAAATGATGATGGGCAAATGCGTATTGATATCGGAGCCTATGAATATCAAAACATGCCTGCTCCCTTTGAACTGAGTGCCTTGATCTTGGATGCTGTCATATTCTTGCAGTGGCAGATGCCACAGGTGCGTAAACGAATCTTGGGCAGAGAGCTATGTGGATATCGTATCTTCCGTAATGGTACCGCAATTGCAGATATTGGTGATGTAAATCAATTTCAGTATCTGGACATGATCTCTCAAAGTGATACCCTGCGTTATGTGGTGGTGGCACTTTATGGCTATGTGGAAAGCGCTCCCTCCAATGAAGTAGTGGTCTATATCGAAGTTTCCAATGCCGATGTACATAGCGCCATAGATGTGGTGCAGATGAACATATCTCCCAATCCCTTTGTGGCAAGCTGCAAGATCGAACTGAAAATCCATGAAGCTGCACCTGTGGAGGTGGGGATATTCAATCTAAGAGGACAGAGAGTCAAACACCTGATGGTAAAAGAGATACTGAACAAGGGAGAGCATAGCCTACTATGGGATGGGACTGATAACGAAGGCAGGCATTTGGCAAGCGGGGTGTATTTCCTAAGCTTGAACTATGGCAGATCCAAAGTGCTCAATAAACGTGTGGTGCTGATCAAGTAGGGGGTGTAGCTTGATTTATAGAACGCTGAAAACGCTGAAAACCTGATCGAACTGATATATGAATTTTGTTTTACACCTTCCTCCCTAGCAATACGGTAGCAATACGGTAGCAATACGGTGAATGACCGTATTGCTACCGTATTGCCCCCTTGACATGGTATAGACTTTGTGCTGAGCGCCATGTACAAATGCTTGTGAAAATGAGAGTCTGTAAAATCTGCAAAAACAAAAAACGAAACAAGCCAAAGCATCAAAAAACTGCCTTGCTAAATCTATCTCTGGATAAGACATAAATTGCCGCAGATGTCTTTATCTTGAGAAGAGGCAGGCTGGAGTGCGGAGTATTATATTTTGCATGGGGGGCAGAGTGTTTGGTGATAAGGGAAATGGCGTTTTTGGCTGGGAAGCTTAGTAGCGGGTTCAAGATTTTACTTGCTGAAAAGTGCCCTTTCAGATATGTGGCATCTAAATGGGAAGTCTTTATTAAATGGAGATAGATATGAAAACGATCGAAGGAAATCTGGTCTCAAAAGGATACAAGTTTGCCATCGTGGTAAGCCGTTTCAACGAGTTTATTGGAAAAAAACTCTTGGAAGGCAGTATAGATTGCCTCTTGAGACATGAGGTTTTGGAAGATGATATCGTAGTCACCTGGGTTCCGGGTGCCTATGAAATTCCTTTGATAGCACAGCAATTGTGCAAGAGCGGGAAGTATGATTCCGTGATTTGTTTGGGCAGTCTGATCCGAGGAGCCACTCCGCACTTTGATTATATCAGTGCAGAAGTGACCAAGGGGATAGCTCAGGTAAGTCTCGAATATGGCATGCCGGTGATTTATGGGGTTTTGACCACCGAAAACATCGAGCAGGCAATAGAAAGAGCCGGGACAAAATCCGGAAACAAAGGCTGGAGCGCAGCCATCGCAGCCCTTGAAATGGTAAATTTGATGCAGGAGATACAGCATGGGACAAAGGCGTAAAGCACGCGAACTGGCAGTGCAAACCCTTTATGCACTAGAATTTGCAGAAATCGCAACAGATTTTAGGGAATATTCCTTACTAAACGAGTATCCCCAGATCTTTCGTCAACTGGTGGAATCCGAAGAGCTCGATCCAAGCACTCCGGTGGCAGCTTTTGCCGAAGACCTCGTCAAGAATGCGATTATCAATATCGCTGAGATCGAAGCCGAGATCGACAAACACTCCGACAATTGGTCTTTGGAATGCATTGCGCATTTGGATAGAAACATCCTGCACATTGCCGTCTATGAACTGATGTTTACCGATACACCTCCGGCGGTAGTAATCAACGAAGCCATCGAAGTAGCAAAGAAATTCTGTTCGGAAGCCTCTGGAAAATATGTAAATGGCATTCTCGATGCCATCAATAAAGAATTGCGCTCCGATAGAGTAGCTCTCAGTCCTACTTGATGCGGAAAAACTCATAGATGGCAATTTCTTCCGCTGTGCTACGCTGTTCCATTGGCGTGATTTGCTATAATGAAGAGCAAAACATTGCAAACCTCTTGGATGCCCTATTGGCACAAAAGTTGGAGCGTGTAGAACTATCGGAGATCATCGTCGTTTCTAGTGCTTGTACCGATGGCACCGATGAAATCGTGCAGGCTTATACTCAAAAAGATGCGCGCATCCGGCTACTTACCCAAAGCCAGCGCGAAGGTAAATCCTCTGCTATCAACCTCTTTCTGGAGCATGCCACTTGTGAGATATTGGTGGTGGAAAGCGGAGATACGATCTTGGCGGAAGATAGTTTGGAAAAGCTGATCATGGTCTTTGTGGATTACAAAGTAGGCGCTGCCGGCGGGAGACCCATGCCTCTCAACGCAGAACAGGGATTTATGGGTTATGCCGTGCATGCCCTTTGGAGAATGCATCACCGCATGGCTTTGCTTAGTCCAAAATTGGGCGAAGTAATTGCCTTTCGCAAGCTTATGCACAAAATTCCTGTGCACTCCGCAGTTGATGAAGCCAGCATCGAAGCCATTATCCGCGCCAAAAGATTGCGTCTGCGCTACGTTCCGGATGCCCTAATCTATAACAAGGGACCACAAAACTTGGCGGATTTTATCAAGCAACGCCGGCGGATCTACAATGGGCATCTGTGGCTAAAGGACATGGAGTCCTACCGTGTATCTTCACAAGATGGAGCCATTCTTGCAAGCGTATTGGTTCAGGAGCTGGTAAATGCGCCCCACAAAGTTCATTATCTGTTTTTGCTCCTTGCTTTGGAAGGTTACTGCCGTCTTTTGGGAGCTTTGGATTATTATGTCTTGAGGCGCAATCCTTATCGTTGGGATATCGCCCAAAGCACCAAAAAGCTGGTATAGGGTTAAGTTCTGATGCTTTCACTACTTTTTAGGATCATGGGTTATTGGCTGATGAAGCGCATCGGTTTTCCCAAGCTGATGCCGATGAATTACACTGTTAGCCTGCTTTATACCTGCAATTCACGTTGTAGCACATGCAATATATGGAAGAAGAAATCCAAAAACCTGAGCGTAGAAGAGTATCGCAAAATCTTTCGCAGGATCGGCAAGGCTCCTTATTGGATTACCTTTAGTGGGGGAGAACCCTTTCTGCGTCAAGACTTGGTTGAAATTGTCACTACGATCTACACACTTTCGCATCCGCGCATTATCAACATCCCTTCCAATGGGCTATTGGTGAATTCCATCGTGGAAAAAACTGCGCAAATAGCCAAAGCCTGCCCCAAAGCACAGATCATCGTCAATATCTCCATCGATGGGATAGAAGGTCAGCACGATGAGATTCGCAACGTTCCCGGCAACTATAAAAAAGCCATCTCCACCTTCCATAAACTCAAAGCGTTAAAACTCCCCAATCTGAGTGTTGGCATCCATACCGTGATCTCCAAATTTAATGTGGAGACCTTTCCTTCGATCGCAAATCAATTGCTCAAGCTCAATCCCGATGCCTATATCACGGAAATTGCGGAAGAAAGAGTGGAGCTGGATACTATTGGTAGCGACATCAGTCCTTCGGTGATCGCCTACAAATCTGCCATAGATTATCTGATCCATCGCATCAAGAATGATAAATTTGAAGGTATGAACAAGATCACGATGGCTTTTCGGATCGAGTATTACAACTTAGTAAAGAGAATTCTGCGAGACCAAAGGCAGATCATACCTTGTTATTCGGGTATTGCCTCAGTGCAAATTTCCCCGGATGGAGACCTCTGGTCTTGCTGCATCAAAGCCAAAGCAATCGGAAAGCTGCGCAAGGCTGATTATGATTTTAAAGCGCTATGGTATTCGCATGAGGCAGAGCTAGAACGTCGTTCCATCCACAAAAAGGAGTGCTGGTGCCCCTTGGCAAATGCATCTTATACCAATATGCTGATGGATTTACCCACTTTGATACGTGTTTTTTACCGGTCATTTATCAAATGGTGGTCATAAATGATTGCACTCAAGAGTGAAGAATATAGCCTTCCGTATAGTTTGATAGCCTCACAAGTGTCTCAGGATGGTAGGTTCGGATGGTTTATCGCTACCTGGCATCCGGAAAGTCATCCCGTCCTCGAAGAAATTTATACTCACCTCAAGCTCGAGATACTCAATTCGGACATTCAACAAATCAGCAAGCTCAATATCGAGGCGTGGCTCAAGAAATTTTTTGCCGATTACCATTGGAAACTCTATGCTCAACTCCGTAAAACGGATCTGAAGGAGCGGGGACTTTCACTATGGATGGGTGTGCTCTATGATCATGAGCTCTTTTTTGTTCAGTTTGGCAGATTGCTGTGCGGAGTGGCAGACAAAAAGCGTCTTAATCCTCTCGGTACCGCCTGGCAACACTTTAGGGTACGTAGTTTTGAGCAGTTGGGGCTTTTGGGAGATTCAGAAAAGGATATCAAACCCAAGGTAGTACGAACGCATTTGGATGAATCACAAAAGCTCGTAGTTTTACCGGCGGTACTTGCAGAGCGTGTCTATAGCCTTGATGCCGATGCTGCCACTTTGGAAACTCTGGTAGAAGCAAATGCTACAGAGGACAAGCCATTATGGCTGATTATGGAAGCCAAGCCTAGGCTCTTTAAGCCAATGCAGAGACGGATCAGCAGATTGCAGATATCTACTTTTGTGCTCCTCTTTTTCTCGATCCTGACCATCATCTATATGATCTTTGGCAATCGCTTTATCGACCAAGGGGCAAAGAAACTAAGCCTTATTTTCCAAGACCGCAAGACTGTGAACTGGGAACAGCTCCCAAATTACCTCAATCTCGACACCTCCAAGATTATCAAACAATTGGAGCGGATCGTCAACCTCCCTGCCCGCGACATTGAGTTTCGCATTTCATGGACCACAGACCTGCCCTACGAGATCACTGCCACGCCGGTATTTAACATCGAAAATCTCTATATCGCCTCCGATGACAAACTCTTGGCATACAACAAAAAGAACCGTCAACTGGTTTGGATGAAATCACTAACTAATGATATCCGAACCATGACACCCATCCAGGGTGCGCTCTTGGTAGTCTTAAACGATGGCATTATGATTTCGATAAGAGAAGATGGCTCTGAATCTTGGCGTAGTACGCTCACCAATCCTATCTGCGAGGATAGGAGCCGCTTTCCTCTGGAATTGAGAAATGAAGACGATCCCCGTCTGGATGCTGGGATCCTGGTTGCCGCGGAAAAACGCGGGATCAGAATCTTGAGCTCCTTGCGCGGTGAATTGCTAAGCCGCATAAGCTTTAATGCCGATATCGATTATCTCTCTGCCTATGATGCCTTTGATAACTGTTTTTATGTAGTGGTGGAGGGAGAGATAGTATGTATCGAGCTAAGGATTCAAAACTGAGACCATGAGATACGGGCTTGCGATCCTGCTGCTTTTTTGGCTTATCCCTGCGATAGCGACCGTCAATCAATTGAGTTCCAAGTATGGCTTTGCCCGTCTTCAATATGATGGAGGTGGAGATTGGTACAACGATCCGGAAGTCCTGCCCAATCTGGCAAAGTATGTAAATAGCATATTGGGAACCAATTTCCCCGTCGATCAAAGCGTGGTAAGAGCTTCCGATCCCAAGCTTTTTGACAGCCCCTTTGTCTATCTCACCGGTCATGGCAATATCCGCTTTACTGATCGGGAAGTGGACAACCTCCGCAATTGGATGAAACGGGGTGGTTTTATGTTTGCCGATGATGATTATGGCATGGATGCTTCTTTCAGGAGGGAAGTCAAAAGAATTTTTCCAGAATTGGAGCTTATTGAACTAGGCTCCGACCATCCTCTGTTCAAGAGCTTTTACGATTTTAGTAAAGGCATGCCCAAGATCCACGAGCACGACAAAAAAGAGCCACAAGCTTTTGGCATCTTTGACGAAAGTGGCAGAATGATGCTTCTCTATACCTATGAAACCAATATCAGCGATGGATGGGCAGACCCTTCTACACACAAAAATCCTCCAGAAGTACGTGAAACCGCTTTCCGCTTTGGGACAAATATAGTATATTACTTGCTTACCAGATAGATATGAAGATCATAGCCCTCTCCGATATGCACTATAAATTCTGCCCGGCAAACGATGCTGAACGGCAGGTAAATGCCTATGGGCATAGCTTTTTATCATCCTTGGTCGGCAAGATCGATATCCTCGTCCTCAATGGAGACATCTTTGATCTGTGGTTCGATTGGGAATATGCCATTATTCCCCAATACTTTCCCATTCTCAAAGTCCTTGCCGAGATTCATGAAGCCGGAGCGCGCATTATCTATATCAGCGGCAATCACGATTTTTGGTTTGGCTGCTTTTTGTCCCAGTATCTTGGTATCGAGCTATATTCGGATAGCTATGAACTAAAGGCTGATGGGAAGAGGCTCTATCTTACGCATGGCGATCTTTATACTGTAAACGATATGCGCTACAAACTCTTCCGCTATCTTATCCGCCTTCCGCAAATGCGCGCCCTTTTTTCACTCTTGCATCCTAATCTGGCGTTGAGATTGGGAGCTCTGTTATCGCGCAGTAGCCGCAAACGCAAAGACCCCACAAACCTGAGGGCACGTAAGGTAGCTGGACTCAAACGCCACGCCACAGCGATGATTAAAAACGGCTATGATATTGTTATCATGGGTCATAGTCACGAACCCGAACTCTGCCAAATGGGTAGCGGATTCTATGCCAATTGTGGAGATTGGATCCGCCACCAAAGCTATCTACAAATTACAGATGGTATTCCGGTTCTCTCCAAATTTGAACCGGTGCCCAAATAAAGGAGACATAATGTTTGAGAATCTCAGATTACTCCCCTTTGCGCTCATCGTTAGCATGCTGATGATCGTCATTTCATCTTGCTATGCCGCCGAGCCCAAAGAATCCAAGAAAGATAACAAAGCCAAAGCCGATAAACCTGTCTTGGCTGTCATTGAAACCACTCAAGGCAATATCGAGCTCGAATTGTGGAAACACCTTGCCCCCAAAACAGTGGATAATTTTGTCAAGCTCGCAGAAGAAGGCTTTTATGAGAAGACCTATTTTCACCGCGTGATCCCAGATTTTATGATCCAGGGCGGTTGTCCAAAAACCAAAGATGAAGACCGCACCAACGATGGCACCGGCGATCCTGGCTATCGCTTTGAAGATGAATGCTATGAAGCCGGAACGGAAGTAACAGGACATTTTGACGATGACGCCACAGCCAATACCGTCTGGGAAACTGTCGTCCTGCCCTATCTCCAATCCAATCCGGAACCGAATCCGGAACTGATGGAAGTGATCAACGAATGCCAAAAGATGCAGAGTTTGACACCCTTCAAAGCCCGTACGGTAGAATTTTACAAAGGCATCACCGGCTTTACCGGAAAGGTGCAGGGCAAAGGAGCTCTCAAAGCACAAGCCCTCTATGGCTACCTCTGCATGGCAAATTCCGGTCCCAATACCAACGGCTCTCAGTTCTTCATCGTCACCAAGAAAGATGGCACTCCCTGGCTGGATGGTAAACATACCGTGTTTGGCAAAGTGACAAAGGGCATGGATATCGTTCACAAGATCGAACAGCTCCCCCGTGACAAAGCTGATAACCCACTTGCCGAAAACCAAGCCATCGTTAAAAAAGTAAAGATCACCAAAAAGTAAGGTAACTATATGGCTCGAACCAACGAATCATCGCTACAACAGGAGATCATGGGATGGATCAAACGCAACCAGTATGCCTATCTGGCTACGGTGGACAAAAAACAAGCCCGCGTAAGACCCATCGTCCTCTTTCTGGTGAATGACAGATTTTCGATGATCACCTTTAGCGGTGATTCCAAGGTTCAGCAAATCGCCGCCAATAAAGACATTGAAGTATGTATCCCCATTACCGATGAGGGAAACACGGGATACATTCGCCTTGCAGGGGTGGCTCGCATCGAAAATTCTCCCACCGCAAAACGTGCCGCCACGGAATATTGCTATTTCTTTGATGAATTCTTCCAAGGCTTTGATGATCCAGATTTTACACTCATCTTCTTTGACCCCGCAGAAGCAGAAATCCTCCGCCCCGGCGAAAATTATAGCCAGTTTTGCCAGCTTAAAAGGTATTAATTATGAAAGCTATCTTTACCTACGAAGACGAACACCTCGGGAAAAACTATATCGTTATCTCCAAAATCCGCGAAGTACACAAAGCCCTCGGCAACCTCGTCATAACCTTTGATAATGGAGATAAACGTACTCTGGACGTACCGGATACCGGCAAAGCCATTAGCGATATCCTCACTGCCATTGAGGATTTTTACCAGAGGTAGGGTTTTTTTAGGATAAATAGAACGCTGATCGCACTGATTTTCCTGATTTACCTGATAAAACCCTTGTCTCCGTTGTATCCGTCCAATCCGTGTAACTATTTATGTTCTTGTCTCTCACAGATTACACAGATGGCACAGATTTTGTAGATTTATAGAACGCTGATCGCACTGATTTTCCTGATCTACCTGATAAAACCCTTGTCTCCGTTGTATCCGTCCAATCCGTGTAACTATTTATCAACGTAATCACATCCGCTTAAATCTCGATAGGTCACCCATTTCATTCTCAATCGCAAGACATAGCCCAGCGGGCGAAATTCACATAGCGATGGGTTCGGAGAGCCGCAGGCTCGCAGACCCTCGTAACAATCGAATAATGGATTAGCCCCATAGGGCGACACCCCATCACGGAAACAAGATAAATAGAACGCTGATCGCACTGATTTTCCTGATCTACCTGAAAAAACCCCTTGTATCGGTTTCATCCGTCCAATCCGTGTAACTATTTATGTTCTTGTCTCTCACAGATTACACAGATGGCACAGATTTTGTAGATTTATAGAACGCAGATCGCACTGATTTTCCTGATCTACCTGATAAAAACCCTTGTATCCGTTTCATCCGTCCAATCCGTGTAACTATTTAAGCTCTTGTCTCTCACAGATTACACAGATGGCACAGATTTTGTAGATTTATTGAACGCAGATCGCACTGATTTTCCTGATCTACCTGATAAAAACCCTTGTATCCGTTTCATCCGTCCAATCCGTGTAACTATTTCATTTCTGCATACACATCCGCTTGAATCTCGATAGGTCATCCATTTCATTCTCAATCGCAAGACATAGCCCAGCGGGCGAAATTCACATAGCGATGGGTTCGGAGAGCCGCAGGCTCGCAGACCCTCGTAACAAGCGTGTAAGAGATTAGCCCCATAGGGCGACACCCCATCAAGGAAACAAGATAAATAGAACGCTGATCGCACTGATTTTCCTGGTCTACCTGAAAAAAACCGTTGTATCCATCCTGTTTAGCTTGCGTTTTCGGAGCTTCGGAAAGCTCCGTTACCATCCCATGTACCGCAATATTGCGATGCTACGATTCATGTGTCTCTCACAGATCACGCGTATCCACTACAAACAAATCCCATACCTGCAATAAACCCTTGACTATTCTACCACTCCCACAGGAATAGCAATATGAAGCAGATTCTTATTACCTTCATCGGAAACAACGACTGCTACCTTGGCGAAGGTAGAGAGGGCGCCATCATCAGCATCCTCAAAGAGCGTCACTTTGACACGGTCTATATCCTCTACAACGATAATAGATATTTACAATTCGCCTCGGAAATCCTCCTATACTGCAAAAAGCGATACCCCAATATCACCATCCGTTATCAAGCTGCAGAATCCATCAATCCCATAGACTACAACCTTGTCTATCCTGCCATGGTTTCTGCCGTAAATAGCATCCTCCACCAAGAAGGCACAAAGGATGTAGAATATACCATCTCCATCACTTCCGGAACGCCTACTATGCATTCGTGTTGGATACTAATCGTCATGGGTGGGATCATCACGGCAAAATTGATCCAATCTTCACGCGAGCAAGGAATTCAAGAAGTTAGCTTTCGCCTCGATGATTTTCCACACATCAAAAGCGATAGCCAAGCCAAAATCGAGCTTACCAAAACCAGCAGAGAAAACAAAGCACTACGCAAACAGCTCTTGGACAATTACTCCGAACTGATTGGCGAGCATGAATCCATCATCCAGGTAAAGCGCCAGATTGATAACCTCGCAAAATATGA
>Ga0209835_1001445_pt1 | contig 13240 bp, 9 predicted proteins | sample LakKivwa52mmetaG_FD_184138 | JGI IMG/M metagenome (GOLD analysis project Ga0209835, IMG submission 184138) | Anoxic lake water microbial communities from Lake Kivu, Rwanda to study Microbial Dark Matter (Phase II) - Lake Kivu water 52m metaG... | ecosystem: Environmental > Aquatic > Freshwater >...
CTTTCGCAATGAAGCTGCTGAAAATCGCCCTGCCAGGCATCCCGACCGGACTTCTGATTATTTCAATATCCTTTTCCGCTGCATCAATATAAGACTGCTTGAATGCCGGGGAAGCATCACATTCCTCAGTTGTTACAAACCTTGTTCCCATCTGTACTCCTGAGGCTCCAAGCTCAAATATATTATGAATATCCTCACCTGTGTAAACCCCTCCTGCTGCTATCAGCGGGATCTTGCGATCATATTTTTCTTCAAATGTCTTCAGCTCAGTAACAATTTCAGGTACCAGTTTCTCAAGAGAATAACCCGGGTCATTGATCTGTTCTTCCTTAAAGCCCAGATGTCCGCCTGCTTTAGGGCCTTCCACAATTACTGCATCAGGCAGGTAATCATAATTGGCCTTCCACTTTTCACATATTATCCTTGCAGCCCTGGCCGAAGAGACGATCGGCACAAGTTTTGTCTCACTTCCTTTATTTAAAAAAGAGGGCAAATCCAGGGGAAGTCCGGCCCCAGCTATGATCATGTCAACCTTTTCTGAGATTGAGGTTCGAATCATATCCGCAAAATTTGTCATGGCCACCATAACATTCACGCCGATAACACCTTTTGTTTTTTCTCTTGCTTTACGGATCTCGTCCCTAAGTCCTGAAATACTGGCTTCCAGAAAATTCTTTGAAAATTCTTTGTATAACAGCCCCAGCCCGGCTGAAGATATCACACCCACTCCCCCCTCATTTGCCACTGCAGCCGCTAATCCGGAAAGAGAAATCCCCACTCCCATACCCCCCTGAATGACAGGAACAGCTACAGCAAGATTCCCAATTTTTAATTCTCTCATCTTCAGTTTGTTTTAAATTCGTGTAAAGGTAATCTATTATTGATGCCGGCAAACAGAAAAGGACTATTTAATATATATATAAGTCTATGATCAGCAATTACATTCAGGTATGAGGCTGTATCAAAAGACTTTTTGATTTTTGATACACCCTCATCTGATCCAAAACAACTACCTTTATCATCAAATAAATAATCATCGCCATGAGGAAACTGATCATATTCCTGATACTCTCATCAGCATCTTTGCAGTATCTCTCAGCCGATACCGAAAAAGAGATCAGGGCACAGCTCAAACATGTCACTGTCTACCCCGACAGGGCTCAGCTCACACATGAGGGATCCGCAGAAATAGCTGCTGGTACTACACTCCTGAAGCTTGGCGGCCTCTCACCCTATATCGACCCCCGCAGCATCCAGGTGAAAGGATACGGCAGCTTCACCATCCTCTCGGTGAACCACAGGAACAACTACCTCGAAAACCTCGAAGAACTGCCTGAGATAAAAAACATCCGAAACCAGATTGAGTCACTTCAGCTTAAGGTAGAAGACGAAAAAGCAGCTATATCGGTTCTGAAGGAGAAGGAGGCTTTCCTTGTGGCCAACAGGGGGATACTCGCCAGGGAAACGACATTCTCCATCGAACAGCTTAAGAGTGTTATGGATCTCTATACCAGCAGCATGGACCAGGTCACAACAACAATACTGAAAAAAAACAGGATAATAAAAGATTACGAAAAACAGATAACCGCACTCCAGAAGCAATTGTCTGACAGGATCGGTAAGAACCAGCTCCCTTCGGGTGAGATATCAGTTTCTGTCAGTGCCGATAAAACTGTGACAGGAAAGCTGACATTTTCATACGTGGCCTCAAATGCCGGGTGGTACCCTGCATACGACATCAGGGTGGACGACATTACGAGACCTGTGACTATATTCTACAAGGCAAACGTATACCAGAACACGGGCACCCAATGGAAGGATGTTAAACTGAGCTTCTCAAATGCAACACCGTGGGTGACAGGAACAGTGCCGGCGCTTTACACATGGTTCATTGACTTCTTAACTCCCATACCGATAGTACGTCCCAAAGCATCCCCTGAAGCCAAAAGCCGTACCCCGATGGTAATGGAGATGGCTGTTGCGGGCGATGTAAAAGAGGAGCAGGCAAATTTCGTTATGGTTGAAAAACAGGTAGGCGAAACCACTGTATCATTCGACGTAACCATACCCTATACCATTGAATCGGACGGGAAGTTCCAGACAATTGAGCTGCAAAGGACAACAACCCCTGCCGATTATAAATATGTGGCAGTGCCCAGGCTGTCGCCACATGCATATCTTACAGGCAACATCACCGACTGGGCCGGGCAGAGCCTTCAGAGCGGCGAGGCAACTCTTTACTTCGAGAATACCTACGTGGGCAAGTCCGATCTGAACGTTAACCAGATGACAGATACCCTGGTCCTGTCACTGGGAACTGACAACAGCATACTGGTAAAAAGGGAAAAAAGGCAGGATTTCACAAGTAAGAGAGTTATTGGAACAAACAAGACTGAAACATATTCTTTCCTGATCACGATAAGAAACAATAAATCGAGCCAGATTAAGCTCATGCTCAAAGATCAGATCCCGATATCATCAAACAGCGGGATTACGGTTGAAGCTGTTGAGCTTTCAGGAGGCAGGCACGATAAGATGACCGGTGAGATAAGATGGGATCTTGACATAAAACCTCAGGAAACAAAAGAGATCATTCTTACATATTCAGTCAAATATCCCAAAGACAAAACCGTCATTCTTGAATAATGGAAATCCGATGAAATTTCCTGGTAATATCATTTGTCTTATCTGCGGAGACACGGAGTTCGCGGAGAAATGCACGGAGTAACACATTTTTATCACCACTTCTCGCCCTCTCCCACTCTCGCCCTCCTTCTTCCTATCTCGGCCCTTTGATTATCCCCCTGTCGGAGTTTTTAATAAAGTTGATGATATATTCCCTGTCAGGTGACGGCTTGAAGTTCTTATCAATATATTCAAGTGCCTGAGATATATTCATTCCGGCCTGGTAAACAGCCCTGTACATATTGTGGATCTCATCTATCCTCTCCTTCTCAAATCCCCTTCTTGTAAGTCCCACTGTATTAAGCCCCAGGTAGCAGAGAGGTTCCCTGTCGGCTTTGATAAATGGAGGCACATCGACACGGACTTTTGCACCGCCACCGATAATAACATGTGCTCCGACCCTTGAGAACTGGTGTACAAGCACAGCGGCACTGAGTATGGCCCAGTCATGTATCTTAACCTCACCTGCCAGTCCTGCGCCGTTGCCTAGTATACAATTATTCCCTACATGGCAGTCATGGCCGACGTGTGAATAGGCCATCAGCAGGCAGTTCTCCCCGACTATTGTCCTTCCCACAGCTGCTGTGCCCCGGCTTACGGTTGAACCCTCACGCATAGTGGTATTATCCCCCAGTTCAGCAGTTGACTCTTCTCCCCTGAACTTAAGGTCCTGTGGTATGCCCGATAAAACGGCGGTCGGGAAAATCCTGCAGTTCCTGCCTGTCCTGGCTCCGTCCATCACAACGGCGTTCGGGCCTATCCATGTGCCATCCCCGATCACCGTGTTGCCTGCTATATAGGCAAATGGTTCAATTGTCACATTTTCGCCGATTTTCGCATCAGGATGAATAAATGCCAGTTTTGATATCATTTTATACTATTTGTTTTTGATCACCTGTGCTGTCATTTCACCTTCTACCACCAGGTTATTTCCCACGAAAGCCTGTCCGTACATCGAGATAATTCCCCTCCGGAGCGGCTCAATGAGTTCCATTTTTAAGATGACCGTATCGCCGGGCACGACCTTATGCTTGAACTTAAGCCTGTCAATCTTTAGAAAGTATGTTGAATATTTTTCCGGTTCTTCAACATTGTTAAGTATCAGTATGCCTCCGGTCTGTGCAAGAGCTTCCACCAGCAGAACGCCGGGCATCACCGGTTCATCGGGGAAATGTCCCTGGAAGAAAGGCTCGTTGAAGGTTACATTCTTAATTCCGACAACAGTTGCGGAGTCGAGTGAGATTATCTTATCGACCAGCAGGAAAGGGGAGCGGTGGGGAAGCCGTTTCTTGATATCTTCAAGAGTGAACAGTGGCGGCTGCGTGGGATCGTAAACAGGAATGTTGATCTTTGAAAGTGATTTTTTCATTTCCTGTCTCATCAGCTTTGCCAGCCGGGTATTTGCATAATGCCCCGGGCGGGTTGCAACCACCTTTCCCTTGATCGGGTGGCCGACAAGTGCCAGGTCACCCACAATGTCAAGCAGCTTGTGCCTTGCGGGCTCATTAGGGAATCTGAGCTCAGTATTGTTAAGTATCCCCGCCGTGTGCTTGTTTATCCCCGGACGGTTAAAAAGCTTTGCAATACGGTCTATTTCAGATTGTTCAACCTCGTTTTCAAGTATAACGACGGCATTGTCAAGGTCTCCTCCCTTGATAAGCCCCATATTATGAAGCGGCTCAAGCTCATGAAAAAAAACGAATGTGCGGCTTCTGCTTATCTCCCTTTCAAATTCCTTTATTGAATCAAGTATTGCATACTGGTTGCCTAATATCTTTGAATTATAATCAATAAGCACATTTATGCTAAGGTGATCGTCGGGATACACGATAAGGTCAACACCATGCTCTTCATCAGAATAGGTCAGCTTCTGCTTTACCTCGAAATAATTCCTGTCCTCCTTAAGTTCGGTAAAGCCTGCATTTTTAATAGCCTCTATGAAAGCTTCCGAACCTCCTCCCATTATTGGGGCTTCGGGCCCGTCAAGCTCTATCAGTGCATTATCGACCTGCATACCGTGAAGCGCAGCCAGGACATGTTCAATGGTGGCCGCCGATGCGTTATTCTGAACCAGTGTTGTTCCTCTTGATGTGTCTGATACATTCTCCGCGAGGGCGTCAATCAGCGGTTTCCCGGGAAGATCGACCCTGCAGAATTTATACCCGTGATTCGCGGGTGCCGGTTTGAATGTGAGTGTAACATTTATCCCGGTATGCAATCCTTTTCCGTTAAGGCTTACCTCCTTTGCAAGTGTTCTTTGTTTTTCAGCCATCAGTAGAATCTTGTATCAGTTTTTCGTGTACAAAAAAAGTAAAAAAAAACAGAATAAGCTAAAAAAAAGCCTATAACTGTATTAACCACAACCATTTTCTGTCAGACCGCCCACTAAACTTTCTTATTCTTAAGTGATTCGATTTCACTCTCAAGAACGTCTATCCTGGCTTTCATTTCAGGAAGCTTTTTGAATATTATCGCCGACCTCAGGAAATTCTTATGATCTATGGCAGGAGTGCCTGTGAGTATTGTGTTTTCTTCCCTGATGTTACCGGGCACTCCTGATTGTGCCCCTATTTTTGTGCCGTCGGCTACCCTTATGTGACCTGCGATGCCTACCTGGCCGGCAACCATGCAGTTCCTGCCCACTTTTGATGATCCTGCAATTCCCGATTGTCCGGCCATCACGGTATTCTCTCCAACTTCGACATTATGGCCTATCTGTATCAGGTTGTCAAGCTTCACGCCTTTTCTAATTATCGTGGAGCCCATCGTTGCCCGGTCGATTGCGACATTAGCCCCTATCTCCACATGATCTTCAATGATCACGTTTCCTATCTGTGGTATCTTCATGAACTCGGTCTCCGACTGAGGCGCAAATCCGAAGCCGTCGCTTCCGATAACTGTCCCGGCATGAATGGTACACCCTTCGCCGACTACGCAGTCATGGTATATCTTCACTCCAGGATAGAGTGTAGATCCTTTACCCAGCCTGGCATTGTCGCCCATATATACATGGGGGAAAACCGAGCAATCATCACCTATTACGGCATTCTCCCCTATATATGCATAAGCTCCTATATAAACACCTGATCCGATTTTTGCTGTCGGTTCTATAATAGCCGCGGGATGTATGCCTTTCTTTCCCGGTTTTGCCTTAGCTACCATCTGAAGGAGCGAGGCAAATGATTCGTAGGCATTATCCACCCTGATCATGGTGGCATTGACCTTTGCGGAAGGGATAAGGCTTTTGTTTACCAGCACAACCGACGACTTTGTGGTGTACAGGTAATGTTCATATTTAGGATTGGCAAGAAATGAAAGGGCTCCCTCGTGCCCTTCTTCAATTTTTGCAATTGTACTGACAATGATATCAGGATCTCCTACTATTTCGCCTTTCAGAAATCCGGCAATTGCTGATGCTGTAAATTCCATAACTGATATTATTAATTATCTGCATTCTTTTGGATAGCAAAGAAAATATTTTGTTATTCTTTCCGACAGGAATCTGTGACCGGTCATGTCCGAGACAGCTGATATATCGGTTCTCTTTCCCGATTTGAGCAAGATCCTTACCTCCGGAGCATCAGGCATATAGGCAAGGTTTGAGATGCTGTTTGTGAACACGTAATAGTCCGCCAGCTCCCTGTCTATTCCTTTTATCTGTAATGTTTCCTCCTTCAGCCTGGCTACTCTTTCCTTAGGGAACGGCTCATTTTGCAGTTCTATTGCGGGAAGATCTCTTTTCATCAACCCTGCTGAAAGATCAGAGAGTATTCTGTCGTTGTGATCGGCCCAGTATTTCGCAGAAACAAGTATGTCGGAATCATCCAGCCTGGTGAAGGTAGTCGCTACCAGTCCCGGTGTAAAAGTCCCCTCCCTCAGCAGATCATCCGGACCTATCCTGTTATACAGGAAGAAACGCAGAGCAGGTGTGGCATACAGGTTAACACCTTCACAGGCAAGCTCCTTGGCACGCTTAAGTATCTTAACGAGGAGATTTTCAGATGATATAACTGTTTTATGCATGTAAACCTGCCAGTACATCAGTCTCCGGGCTATGAGAAATTTCTCCAGAGAATATATCCCCTTTTCATCCACGACCAGGGTGTCATCAACAACATTCAGCATCCGGATAATACGGTCCGATCCCACTGACCCTTCAATAACACCGGTAAAGAAACTGTCCCTCCTGAGGTAATCAAGCCTGTCCATATCCATCTGTCCTGCAATAAGCTCATGAAGGAACTTCCTGTGATATGTTCCTTTGAATATCTTAATTGCCAGGGAGAGCCTTCCGTTAAAATGCTCGTTGAGCTTGTTCATTATCAGAAGCGAAAGGTCTTCATGCGAGATGCCGGTAATAATTGATGTCTCGAGCGCATGCGAAAAGGGTCCGTGGCCTGAGTCATGAAGCAATATGGCAATCTGTGCAGCCTCTTCCTCCTCAGCGGTGATTTCCACCCCTTTGTTTTTGAGTGTTTTGAGTGCAAGATCCATAAGATGAAGCGCTCCAAGGCAGTGCTGGAACCTGGTGTGGACCGCCCCCGGGTAAACAAAGCTTGTAAGCCCAAGCTGCTTTATGTTTCTCAGCCTCTGGAACCAGGGATGCTCAATAATATCAAAAATAAAATCGCCGGGGATGTTTATAAATCCATAGACAGGATCATTGATTATCTTCCGTTTGTTTGTTGTAAATGCCAATTCTCACGATTATTGTTGCACAAAAGTATGAATTTGTTTTTACAAGACCCCCTGTCAGGAGCTCTTTGTGCTCCCGTTTTTCCCGGAAAGCACGAATAGTTCCTGTGGTGAATAAATTTATCCGTCTGTTTTTTTCATATTAGCATTCCAGTATTAAATTTACAACTTAAATAATCCGGGGAGCAGTCCTATGAAAAAATATTCACTTGATAGAAGCAGGATCAAGGTTGTACTTCTGGAAGGAATCCATGAAAATGCAGTAAACTTATTCAGGGAGAACGGCTACAGTGATATTGAATGCAGCAAGGAAGCACTTTCGGGCAAGGACCTGGAAGAAAAGCTTCAGCAGGCTCATATAATCGGTATCAGGAGCCGTACAGAACTACGCCAGGATCTGCTTCGCAAGGCTCCAAGGCTTTTTGCGATAGGGTGCTTCAGTATCGGTACGAACCAGGTTGATATCCATGATGCCAAAATGCTTGGCATTCCGGTCTTCAATGCCCCCTTCTCAAACACAAGGTCGGTTGCCGAACTTGTCATTGCCGAATGTATAATGCTGATGAGAGGCATTCCTGAGAAAAATGTCCTCGCACATAATAAAATCTGGGAAAAGTCAGTAAGAAACTCTGTTGAGGTGAGGGGTAAAGTCCTTGGAATAATAGGATACGGACATATCGGATCTCAGGTATCAATTCTTGCTGAAAATCTCGGCATGAATGTTTATTATTATGATATTGAAAAGAAACTGAGTCTCGGAAATGCAAAACCGGTGGCTGCTCTCGAGGATCTTCTTAGGATCTCCGATACGGTTACTCTGCATGTTCCATCGACAGAGCTGACCAGGAATATGATATCATCCGGACAGATTGCCCTTATGAAAAAGGATGCCTGCCTCATAAATGCATCCCGCGGTGATGTTGTTGACTATTCAGCGGTTGCCGATGCACTAAGGACAAAGCATATTTCCGGAATCGCAGCCGATGTCTTTCCTGACGAACCTGCCTCAAGCGAAGAGCCCTTTGTGAACGAGCTCCAGGAATTCAGTAACGTGATCCTCACCCCACATATAGGTGGAAGCACAAAGGAAGCCCAGGCAAATATCGGAACCGAGGTGGCGGAGAAACTTGTGAAGTACAGCGATACAGGCTCCACAATCGGAGCGGTGAATTTTGTCGAGATATCACTGCGGCCGAATGCTTCAAAACAGAGATTCCTGCATATTCACAAAAATGTCCCCGGCGTGCTTCGCGAAGTAAATGACTTTTTCTCCTCAAGAGGCATAAATATTGCTGCAGAGTACCTTCAGACAGATCCCGATATAGGCTATGTCATCATCGAAACCGACAGCGAACTCGATTCATCAGTGCTCAGTTATCTGAAGAACATTGAACATACGATAAGGGTGAGGTTTCTGTATTAGAACAACAGCATTTGTTATGACAGTATTATGGATAAAGGTGTCAGGAGCTCATAAAGAGACTCTTGCCTGAATATTCAGGATCACAGGTCAGGTTTACCTTCAGCTTTCGCAGGCCTGCCTCATCACCTGGTGTAGGAATATGCGTCAGATGAACTTCGCAGTCACGCAGCCATTTCAGGTTCTCGAGTGCCATTTTTGCTGCAGGGTTCGAAAGGGCACTTATGCCCAGGACAATAAGTGTCTCATCCACATCGAGACTGACCATTTTCCCGTCAAGGATGTCTTTCTTCAGATGTTTTACCGAATCAATAATGTTTTCAGGCAGAAGGTACATCTTGTCGGGCAGTCCTGCCAGATACTTGGATGCATTAAGCACCAGGCTTGATGAAGCATGCATAAGCGGCGAGTTCTTGCCTGTGATGATCGTCCCGTCTTTAAGCTGAATAGCTGCACCGCAATAGAGCCCGGCATTGCCCTTCCCTTTCTTTTCAGCTTCCCTTGCGGCTTCCCTCGCGGGTAAAACCACCCTGCGGTCCTCTATCTTTGCCCCTGTGTTTTTCATGATCACGGTGATCCTGCTCAATGTATCCGCATCAACAAGTCCCAGTGCATACTCCACCGCACACCTGAAATATCTCCTGATGATCTCCTGGTATGAAGCTTCCCTGATAATAGTGTCATTGACTATTCCCGCACTTGCACGGTTCACACCCATGTCGGTAGGTGACTGGTACATCGACTCCCCTCCTGTTATTTTCTCAATGATCCTTTTAAGCAGGTGAAAAGCTTCAATGTCGCGGTTGTAGTTTACAGTCTTTACATTATACGCCTTCAGGTGGTGTTCATCGATCAGCACCCTGTCCTCAAGGTCAACCGTAGCCGCTTCATAAGCCAGGTTTACCATATGATCAACAGGCAGGTCCCATATCGGGAATGTTTCAAATTTTGCATAGCCGGCCCTCACTCCGTTCTTATGTTCATGGTAAAGATTGCAGAGGCATGTGGCGAGCTTACCGCTGCCCGGACCCGGCCCGGTTACAATCACGATAGGGTTTCTGGTCGTGATATATTCGTTTGAACCGTATCCCTCATCACTTACTATAAGGTTCACGTCAGCAGGATATCCTTTTATCGGGTGGTGAAGATATACCTTTATCCCTCTGAGCTCAAGCTTATTCCTGAATGCCCTTGCAGGCGGCTGATCCTCGTAACGGGTGATGACGACCGCAGTCACATCCAACCCCCATTCCCTGAAATCATCGATGGTCTTCAGTGCATCAACATCGTATGTGATCCCGAAGTCAGCCCTCACTTTCTTCCTTTCAATAGCTCCTGCATGGATACAGAGTATCACGTCAATCTTGTCCTTCAGCATCTGAAGCAGTCGCATTTTTACATTAGGGTCAAATCCGGGCAATACCCGCGCTGCATGATAATCATAGAGTATCTTGCCGCCGAATTCCAGGTACAGTTTCCGGTCTGAATGTGTAACCCTTTCAAGGATAGAGGATGTCTGCTCCCTGAGGTATTTCTCATTATCGAATCCTATGGCGCCGTCGTTAACCATATGTTTTGACTGTTCTGTGCATGAAGTTTCAATATTAGTAAATTTTTCACTGCAACGGTTCGCCGGGACTGAGTTCGTAAGTGAATCCTTTTTCTGATGCCTTCATTACAATGACTTTCATGACGATGAGGTTTGAAAGAATAGCCTCGGCCCTGTGAGCAGATATCCGGGCCATTTTCCTGAATCGCGATATAGTTACTGTTCCGGTCTGTTTAAGGTGCTCAAGAAGCATATTCTCAGCCTTTCCGAACCGTACAAGAACTCCTTTCACCTTCTCCTCCTTTTTCCACACCTGCAGGAGCACCCTGTTCACTGCCAGGTTCTGGTCATGATGTCTGAAATATGCAATCCATTTCCCGGTTTCATCCTTTGCCTGGTATGGTCTGTTATCCCCCCTGGCCACATCAACCTCAACAATGGTCTTGCCTTCCGTTATGTGCTGTTTGATCTTAAAGTCTATCCCCGGCCGGCAGAAAAGATGAGCAGCAGTATCGACCATATAGATCTCCTCATCAGACCTGATACCTGAAACAGTGCCATTGTCCCTTATCCCGATAAGTATTTTGCCGCCGTCGCTGTTGGCAAAGGCTGCCAGTGTCCTGGCAATTTTCCGGCTGTCGGAGACGCAGAACTTGAAATCAAGCTTCTGCCCCTCTCCCTCTCCGATCAGTTTCTTCAGGCGATTATCCATTTGTAAAACTCTAATCACAAACCATGCACTGTAATCCCGGATAAAGAAGAACAGTGTTGCTAACTGAAATATTTCATGTACTCTTCAAGGCCGTAAGTTTCACATAAACCCCTGAACTCGTCGAGAAGCTCACGGGTGAAAGGCACACCTTTGTCTTTTCTTTCAAGCCAGGTGTAGTATTCTTTTTCGCCGGCTGTCCATATTCTGTTTTCGTCGGGCATCTTTTTCGAAGCCCTCAGCTCACGGCATATATCACCGGAGATCTTTTTAAAATCTGCAGGATCGGTGAAAGCGCTTATATCGATAGCCATGAAGAAATGTCCCAGAGGATATGGTGCTTTTCTGCCCTCCTTCACTCCCATGAGCATTTTGAGAAAGGCTCCCTGCTGGAGGGCTGCCGACAGTATTTCAACCACGGTAGCATATCCGTATCCCTTGTATCCTGCGGTTTCTTCACCGATACCTCCAAGAGGGGTCAGGGCGGCACGTCCTGCGATAAGATCGTTAAGCACCTGGCGCGAGTCGGTTTTGCTTTCACCGCTATCATCGATAACCCATCCCATAGGCATCTCCTTCCCGAGGCGGGCATAAAGCTCCACCTTCCCCCTCTGTGTGATGGATGTTGCGCAGTCGAGCAGGAACGGAAAAGGTTCATCTGTAGGCATGCCGAATGTCAGCGGGTTTGTCCCGAGCATATTCTCCACTCCGAATGTGGGTGCAATTGACGGACGTGCATTTGTACCGGTTATGCCTATCATATTTTCCCTCACAGCCATCAGTGCATAGTACCCGGCAATCCCGTAGTGGGTTGAGTTTCTCACGGCTGCCATTGCCATCCCGAATTTCCCGGCTTTTTCAATGGCAAGATTCATTGCCCGGCATGAGATAACATGGCCCATCCCGTTGTGCCCGTCCACCACGGCCGTAGTCGGACCCTCCCTTACTATCTCGAATTTTGTTACCGGGCTCAGAATGCCATCCCTTATACGGTCGAGATAAATAGGTTTCAGACGGTTGATTCCGTGCGAATCGATCCCGAACTTATCGGCCTGGATCAGGACATCGGCGACAATCCCTGCATCCTCTTCAGGTATCCCGGCCCTGACCATCACCTTCACAATGAACTCTTCAACCAAATCAAAAGCAATGAATTTCGGTTCCATAATCATGCTGTTTTAAATGTAAATATAGATAATATGGATGGAGATTGTCAGGGAGTTGAGAAGTTGTTAAAAACAAGGCGTCAGGCGTTGGGCGTCGGGCGTCGGGCGTAAGGCTTTACAGGTTTTGCCTGTTGCCTGACGCCTGCAGCCTGTCGCCTGTTTGTATATCTCTGTCATTTATTTTATCTTTATAGTTTATGACTTCCACAGTACTATTGATAATATTGATAGCACTTTCTGCTGCGGCAATTGTGCTGATTATCTTTTTCCGGCCACGGGAAACACAGGAAACGCGCCTTCTCACCAACCGTATTATTGAACTGCAGACAAGCATTTCAAATATCGAGAAAACCCTCAGGGAGAATTTCAGGGTCAACCGGGAAGAAAACCTCAGCATCGCCAAAGAGAACCGCGAGGAACTGATGCGGACACTGGCAACTGCTTTCAAAGGATTCCAGGAAACATTTGACAAAAATGTCCAGGCATTCAATGACCTTCAGCGTGAGAAGTTCAGAAACCTTGATGAGAAGCAGAACAGCCTGGTTGAGAGCACCGGGAAGAAACTGGAGGAGATAAGGGTGATGGTGGATGAAAAGCTCCAGAAGACACTTAATGAGAGACTCGGTCAGTCATTTGAGCTGGTTGGAAAACAGCTTGAAAGTGTCCAGAAAGGGCTTGGCGAAATGCAGACTCTTGCGCAGGATGTCGGCGGGCTCAAGAAGGTTCTGAGCAACGTTAAAGTACGCGGGGGTATAGGTGAGGTTCAGCTTGGCATGATGCTTGAACAGATACTTGCACCGGAGCAATATGCCGAGAATGTGAAGACAAAGCCGAGAAGCAAGGAAAATGTCGAATTTGCTGTAAAGCTGCCTGGGCGCGACGATGCAAACTCGGTGGTATGGCTTCCCATTGATGCAAAATTCCCGAAAGACAAGTACGAATACCTTCTTGAAGCATACGATACCGGCGATCTTTCAAAGATAGAGGAAGCGCAAAGGAGCCTTGAGGCTACAGTC
>Ga0209835_1001446_pt1 | contig 13231 bp, 9 predicted proteins | sample LakKivwa52mmetaG_FD_184138 | JGI IMG/M metagenome (GOLD analysis project Ga0209835, IMG submission 184138) | Anoxic lake water microbial communities from Lake Kivu, Rwanda to study Microbial Dark Matter (Phase II) - Lake Kivu water 52m metaG... | ecosystem: Environmental > Aquatic > Freshwater >...
GGAATGCCCAGTGGAGCCCTGCCGCGCGGATTCGGCGGATCCCCCAAGCCAAAGTTCAAGCAGCGACCAAAGCGCTGACGCCCCGAATACAATCATCCGCGATCGAGGGGCAAGAAGTCCGCGGATTTGCCGTCTGTCCACCGCTTCAGCGGTGGCATGACTGTCTCGCGAACCAGGATCTTCGCGCATGCGGCCGCTGGTATCGCGAGCAACATGCCGTACAAACCCGCAACGCTTGCACCTGCGAGCACAGCAACAAAGATCGATACAGGGCCGAGATTGGTCGCCTTCCCTGAAAAGATCGGCGTCAGGATGTACCCCTCGATGGACTGCACGATCACGAACACCAGGGGTGGACCGCCAAAGATCCAATACCAGGCCAGTCGCTGCGATTCATCCGCAATCTGAAGCTGCTGTGCAGCCAGAAGCCCGATGGCTGGCACAAGCACCACGATTCCCAGATAGGGTGCCACCGACAGCACGCCAGCAAGCATGCCGAGCGTGAGCGCGTAGGGAACGCCATTGATCCACCATCCAATGGCGAACATCACACCCATGCCAAGAGCGATCAGAATTCGGCCGCGGACAAAGCCAGCGACTGCCGCGTCCATCTCCGCCGCCAAGCCGAAGACGCGGGGACGCTGCGCGATCGGCACAAGACTGCCGAGAAACTCGACCGCGGAGGGAAACGACACGCTGAAAAACCAAAAGTAGAACGGAATCAGGACTGCGGCGAAAAGAAGCCCTGAAAGCCCCACGATCTTGTCGAGCGTGTTGTAAGTCGTTGGACTCAGCAGTGCTTTGGAGAACGTATCGGTGAACCCACCGCCCGCCGAGTCAGTTGCCACTGTGAACTCTGGTGCTGCGGCTGTCTCGGGTGTTGGGGTTGGCACACGCTCGCCACCCATGGCCGCTCCGCTGACAGGCGGAGTCTTCTCAAGCGAGATCCATGCACGCGCTCGCTTCACTTCCGCGCGGTACTCCGCCGGCAAGACCGCTTCGGCCTTGTCGATCCAAGCGTCAAACTGCCCCCCCTTCAACTTGTTGACGACATCCTCCGCTTGCCTCACCACCGTTGGCACGATGAGCAGTACCGCGGCGACGAGAGCAATACCACACACGGCAAGAAGCGAAGTGACGGCAACGCTTCGAGACACGCGCAGGGCACGGCACATCCAACGCACGAGCGGTTCAACGAGGTAGGCGAGCAAGAAGGCCAGAAGCAGCGGTATGGTCACGAACCGCAGTGCATAGCCCGCCCAGACCACCCCCACTATCACGGCAATCACAAGCACATCGCGAAACGCCTGCACCTGCCAAATGTGCAAGCGCGACAACCGAGTGGTGGGCTCCTGCTGCGCCGTCGTCGGGCGCGGGTCGCTCCCGTCGGACGGGGTCATCAGTTGGTGGTCCCACCCACGAACTGTCGAAGCCGATCATCGCCGAACACTTCAGCAAAGTCGTAAACCCCACGAAAATCTTCGATCGAGTCATCGGGGGACTTGCGCAGGTAGCCGAGTTCGATCAACGCGTACACGATGCGGCCGAAGTCATCGGTGCGCTCAATGTTCCAACTGCGCAAGACCAGCGGCGCCATCAGCCCATATTGCTCGATGGCAAACTCTGCCAACCGAAAGCAGAGATGTTGACCGCTCATGTGCCTTTCGGGGCGATCAAGTTCCTCAAGCGCCACAGCTTCCATGCGCCTCGTTCGCTCAGCGTCGGACTTTGCGGCATGGCCAAAGCCCGCCTGAACGAAGCGCAAGGCATCTACCGGGTACGGACCCGCCGCTGCCTTGATAGCCGCCATGTCGGGCTCCAGACTCTGGGGAATGGCCATACCTCATTCTATCGGGGTTCTGCCAGAAACCTTGCAAATTTCGTTCACAATGGTGATTGCGAGCCCCCAGCGCCCCACGACGACCGATATTCCTCTATACTTTCGGCCACACGGAGGTCATTCTCATGAACGCATTGGACGCGTCTACTCGGCACTTTCCCTCTTCATCCCTGTTCGCACGTACGGCGTCAATCCTGGCGTCCGTGTTGGCACTCGGCACACTCACCGCGTGCGTACCGCAGGAGAAGTACAACGATCTCGAACTCGCGTATCGCTCGCAGCAACAGCAGTTGCTGCGCACACAGGGCGATCTCGACACATGTCGCGCAAACGAGTCGCGACTTCGGTCGCAGCTCGCGCAGGCATCAGGTGATCTCGCATCACTCGATGCCCTTCGCAAGGGGCAGAACGTTGATGTCGACAAATTGCTCGCCGATTACGAGGATCTTCTGAAGAAGGTCGGCAACATGAGTGGTGGTCCGCTTCCTGACGAGCTGAACAAGGCGCTGTTGGCGTTGGCTGCTAGGTATCCAGATCTGCTGCAGTTTGATGAGCGGCGCGGCATGATTCGGTTTGCGGCTGACTTCACCTTTGATCCTGGATCAGTTGGACTCAAGCCGAGCGCTATTGCAGCGCTCAAGGCACTCGCGCCCATTCTCAACTCAAGCGAGGCCTCTCCATTCGAAGTGGTGGTTGTTGGTCACACGGACAATGTTCCCATCCGAAAGTCTGCGGCGCAGCATCCGACCAACATGCATCTCTCCGCACACCGGGCAATCGCCGTGCGCGATGCGCTCAACAGGGACGGCGTGGCGGCCGCTCGATTCCTGATTGCGGGTTACGGGGAGTACCGACCAATCGTTGCCAACGGTCCAAATGGCGCCGCCCAAAACAGACGCGTCGATGTGTATCTCATGCCCTACTTCGTCCCGACCACCATGGCAGTTGAACCGGCTCCGGCCGCACCCGCAACATCCATTCCCGCGGCTGCACCAAAGACCGTGGACGACGAACCGACCAAGTGAGCCCCGAATTGGGTCACTGATTCGGTCACTGACTGGGTCCCGGATTGGGTCCCGGATTGGGTCCCGGATTGGGTCCCGGATTGGGTCCCGGATTGGGCTCCCAGCCGGGGGCCCCTAGCGCCGCCAGAACGGGCCCGTGGGGTTTTCGATAGCGAAATTTACAGAAGGGAAATGGCATTACGCCCTCTTGGGGCTAGATTGCACGAGCGGACGGCGCAACGAGCGCCGCGCTGAGTGTTGTTGCTATGCCCCCTAGTACTTATGCGGTACGGAGAAAGACCATCATGACACCCCGAATGACTCGGACGTTTGTTGCCTGTGCAGCCGCTGCTTCCTGTGTGTTGGGCTCGGATGCCCTTGCGCAGGTCTCCTTCAGCGAAATCCGTGTGGACCAGCCTGGACTTGATCTCAGTGAATATGTTGAACTTCGGGGGCCGGCTGGCACTTCGCTCGCGGGGCTCTTTGTGGTGGTGATCGGCGACGATGACTTTGCAACGCCTCCGTCGCAGAACGGTCGCATTGAATCGGTCGTTCAGCTGCAAGGATCGATCGGTGCATCTGGAGTGTTCTTGGTGGCAGAGTCAACCTATCAGTTTGGCACGCCTGATCAGGTGGCAGTCCTCAACTTTGAAAATCCAGACAATGTGACTTTCCTGTTGGTGTCAGCCTTCACGGGCGTCGATGGGCAGCTTCTTGACACGAACTTTGATGGAACCCTCGATGTCACGCCGTGGAGTGCGTTGGCCGATTCGGTGGCATTGGTCTCCACGCAGCAACCAGATGGCATCACCAGTGACTTTGTCTATTCAACGACACGTGTCGGTCCGTCCGGAGCAACTTCACCCGCCCACATTTGGCGCTGTTCGGACACAAACGCATGGAATGTCGGTGTGAGCGATCCTGCCGATGCGGCGGACACTGCCGGCGAGGCGAACCCAACATGCGGAGGCGGAGGTGGTGGCGGCGGGACGCTGGCGTTCAATGAAATCCGAATCAAGATGCCTGGGAATGATGTGGACGAGTACGTCGAGTTCATCGGTACGCCTGGCAGTTCGCTCGCAGGTCTCACATACATCGTGCTGGGAGACCGTGCCGCAACGGCGACTGTGCCGGCGGATTACAAGGGCATTGTCGAGATGGCGTTGCCGCTCGATGGCGCAGTAGTGCCAAGCGATGGGTATTTGCTCATTGCCGAACCTACGACCACATTCACAGAAGCCGACTTCATCACGCCGCCCGATGGTCTCAACTTCGAAGACAATTCAACGCGACGCACTCACCTTGTGGTGCGCGGTTGGAATGGGACCGTTGGCGCAGATCTGGACGCAAACGATGACTGCACTGTCGATGGAACGCCTTGGACGGAAGTCGTGTGCAGTGTTGTCATGTTGGGCTTCTACGACACCGATTGCAGTTACGGGACCGATCTCATTCCTGCTGATGTGACCTTGACAGGGACCTACAGCGCGGCGCACGCATACCGTTGTGTTCCGACTGGTGAATGGAAGGTTGGCGCGTTCGACAATCTGGCTGGGGGCGACACGCCTGGCGCACCGAACCGATCCTGTGCCGCAGGAGCAGTGCTGGAGTGCGGTGAGGCGGGTACGGGGCTTTGCTCTGTCCCCCACGCCAATCCCTACTGCGAGGATGTCAACTGTTGCACCGCAGTTTGCTTGGTAGATCCCACCTGCTGCACAACGGGATGGGACGCCGACTGCGTTTCACAGGCAGCCACAAGCTGTGCCGCGTCGACCAGTTCCTGCGAGTTTGTTGACGCCCGGTTCAACGAGATTCGAATCGATATGCCAGGCACAGACACTCTTGAATTCATCGAGATTGCCGGAACACCTGGACTGTCTCTGAATGACTTGACTGTCATCATCATTGGTGATGGAACCGCTGCTCAAGCGAGCGGCGTTGTCGAGCGGGTGCGCCCATTGACAGGGGTTGTCATCCCTTCAGATGGAACGCTGCTGATTGGAAACCCGGCCACGAACCCCGATGTCGGAAATGGCGCTGGCACCGGTGGCGCCAATCTGAACAACGACTGGATCGAAAATAGCGACAACATCACCATCATGCTTGTCCGCGGCTTTAGTGGCACCATCAACAGTGACCTCGATACAAACGATGACGGGACCTTCGATTCAACCCCGTGGATTGAAGTTATCGACTCTATCGCGTTGATCGAGTCCCCAACCGTCCCGCCCAGTGGCACCGAGTATGCCTACGGAAGCAACCGTATCGGGCCGGATGGCACCTTTGTCCCGGGCCATATCTGGCGCTGCCAAGACACGGGCTGTTGGAATATTGGTCTCTTCGATATTGCTGCCAATCAGTCTGCTGGCAACGAGACTCCAGGCGCCAACGGGCAGGACTGCGAAGAGTCATCCTGCACAGGGGATCTCAACTCCAGCGGCACGGTGGATGCATCGGATCTGACGATCCTTCTTGCCAACTGGGGCAACTCGGGCGCAGGCGACATCAATAACGATGGCACGGTCGGTGGATCTGATCTCACCATCCTGTTGGCCTCTTGGGGCGCTTGCCCTCCCTGATCGTCGGAACACCCCCTGAGTGTTCTCCGCACAGAACCTGCTACCGTTGACGCGGTGCAGGCTGTGTATCAGGAGATTTCGCGCTTCGGTTGGCTTATCCGCGACTCGACAAGCGAGTTTGGTCGCTTCATTCTCTTCACGGTCGATGTGATGGCTCGCTTTGTTGCCGCTCCGACACGCTGCATGCGTTGGTCGCTGCTCGGCCCGCAGTTCTACGCAGTGGGTGTTGCGAGCATCCCCGTCGTTGCGATCACCGGTGCGTTCATCGGCATGATCCTGGCACTTGAAGGCTTCGCACAGTTTGCCGCTCTTGGGCAGGAGTCGCGCCTCGGCAGCGTGATCAATATCTCGGTCACCAAGCAGATTGGCCCCGTGCTTGCCGCTGTCATGGTGGCAGGGCGAGTGGGCGGAGCGCTTGCAGCTGAACTTGGAACCATGTCGGTGACAGAGCAGTTGGATGCCATGCGTGCAATGGACGCGGATCCGCTTCGGATTTTGGTCGCTCCTCGCGTCATTGCTTGCATCATCATGACACCGCTGCTGACCATCTACTCCGATCTGCTCGGTGCTTGGGGCGCATGGTTCGTGACCGTCGGCGTCTACGGCGTTCCAAGCACGGATTACTGGTACTTCACGGCACAAGTGCTTGAGTGGTGGGATCCCGTATCCGGTCTGCTGAAATCGGTCGCCTTCGGTGGGGCGATCGGGTTCATCTCCTGTTACAAGGGGTTCACCTGCTCCGCAGGCGCGCAAGGAGTCGGGCGTGCAGCGACGGCGAGCTTTGTATCGAGTTTCATCGCCATCATCATCATCAACCTCGTGCTCGCAAAGTTCTTTGGCACGCTCTATGTGCTTGTCACGGGTTCGAGGACGATGTTCATTTCATGATTCCGCGCCCGGCACGATCTGTTGCCGCTTGTGCGCGACTCTCACTGTCGATGGCGCTGCTGTGGCCAGTTTGCGCTTCCCCTGCGCAAGTCGCCGATGGACCGACGGAACTGCCGCTCGCGCAAACAGAACCGGCGTCTCCACCCGATGGGAGGCCACCCCTTGGACCGCTTCGACGCACCACCTCGCGATTGTGGGGTGTGCAAGTGACAATATCGCTGCCGCCAATTGTGGTCCCGCCAAACGTGTCGGAGTCGCTGCTGATCCCCGTCACTCTGCTCGATACATGGTCGATCGCTGATGTGCGTTCTTTTGCTGCTCGAATGAGCATCAATCAGAAGCCGATCACGCCCGCCCTCACGCCGCTCACCATTCTGCAGCGACCGGGGCGTGAGTCGCAGATCGAAGTGCCGATTCCCGACGTCGACCGCACGCCGATCGGATTGCCGACCGGACCGGATCGCGGCATGCAGGTGATGCTTGATGTGCAGTGGACGGTGGAGTGCTTTTCCGTTGCGCTCGATGAACCCACTGCGATGCGAATCGGATGGCCACAGTCGTGGCCCGATGAACTGGCGCGGTGGCGAGGAGCGTCCGCTGGAATCGATCCCGCTGATCCCACGCTCGGTCCGCTGAAGGACGCGGTTCGCGCCGCATGTGGAGGGGATGCACCCCCGCTTGCCGCCGCGAAGGCATGCGTTCGAGCGGGCAGCCAATCGCTGCGAAATCCGAACTTTCGTCAAGGGAGCCCCATGGGTGTGTTCACCCGTGGCGTGGAGATTCGCGGCGCTACCGCCGCACTGAGGGACCAGCAGGGCACGCCGGCTGATCTCACATGCATTTGTGTTGCGCTCCTGCGTTCAGTCGGTCTTCCCGCGCGAGCAGTGATTGGTCTTGCCAACGAGAGTGATGGTCCAATGCAGAGTGCGTCGGACAAGGAACTGACTGTCTGGGGCGAAGTGTGGTTGCCAGAGTGTGGGTGGATTCCCTTTGATCCTGACCGAGTGCGTGGTGGCGTCGGCGCCAATGCACCGCTCGCACAGCGATGGAGTGGATTCGGTACCGAAGCAGACTGGGAGCAGTGGATTCCAATCACCCACGAAGTCAATATCTTTCGGCCCACTCCCCCAGGGTCGGCAAATCTCGCAACGGTGGCTGCTCTGTGCAGGTTGAAGACGCAGGTGTCGAGCGGTGTGGCCGGTCCGACTGACATTCTGCTGCAGACACGCGTGGCGAATCGCGGACGACCGCAGCGCTAAGGCCGACAGTCTCGCAGCGGATGCGTCATCGCCAACGGAGTGACGCCGACTGCAGTTCTGATGCAATGATGTGAACGACTTCGCCACGACGCTGCAGTACGCCATGCACGACAAGCGCATGAGCCATGCGACCGATCACTCGGTGTCGTTCCCACACGGCTGGACGCACGATCACATTCACGGATCCACTCTCATCTTCGAGCGTGAGAAACACGATCCCCTTTGCGGTCGATGGACGCTGTCGCATGGTGACGAGTCCGGCCACGGCCATGCGCGTTCCATCCGACAGCATGCTGCTTTCGAGCAGTGCGCTGCAGGGAGTGACGCCGCGTCGCTCGAGTGCGGAGCGAATGAACGCCAGCGGATGTGACTTGAGCGATAGCCCGCTTTGCCTGTAATCGGCTGCAACCTCGGCCGCTTGCGTGAAGGCAGGCAGATGGTCGCTCGGGCGATCAGCGAACAACTCTCCTGCCGACAGCGCATCCGCCTCACCGTTCTGCGAATCCGTTCGGATCCGCGGCGCATCAAGCGCCGCAAGACTGAACAACGAGGGCGGCATGCGACCGAGTTCCTGCACCTGCCAGAGCGCAGCCTGTCGCGGGAGCCCCATCCCCTGCAGCGCATCCGCACGCGCGAGCAGCTGCAGTACCTGCGCCGAAACGCCGCTCGCGCGCTGCAACGCCTCCACACTTGTGCGTGCGGCTGACGCGCCTCGTACTGCAAGGATCGCCTGAGCATCCATAGCTGCGAGTCCTCGAACCATCCGAAGTCCTAGCCGCAGTGCAGGTCCGCCGACGCCCCACAACTGCGGCGGCAGTCCGACCGTCGAGCGCATCACACCCCCTTCAAGCGTGCAATCCCACTCGCTTGCCACAATGTCGATCGGGCGAACTTCGACACCATGCCGCCGCGCATCTTGCACGATTTGCGCTGGCGCATAGAAGCCCATCGGCTGACTGTTCAGCAGTGCAGCCGTGAACGCTGCGATGTGATGACGCCGCAGCCACGCCGATGCATAGACAAGATGTGCGAAACTCGCCGAATGACTTTCTGGGAATCCATAGCCTGCGAACCCCTGAATCTGCGTGAATACTTGTGCCGCAAAAGTGCGCGAGTAGCCGCGTGCAAGCATGCCACCTTCAAGCCGTTGGCGGAAGTGTTGCAGCAGAGGCCCGCTGCGCTTCCATGCGGCAATCGAGCGCCGCAACTCATCCGCCTCGCCTGGCGTAAACCCTGCGGCGACGATCGCGAGTGCCATTGCCTGCTCTTGAAAGAGCGGGACACCGAGCGTGCGTTCCAAGATCATGCGGACTGAATCATTTGGGTACTCCACCTGCTCAAGGCCGGCGCGACGACGCAGATAGGGATGAACCATGTCCCCTTGGATGGGACCGGGTCGCACAAGCGCGACTTCGATGACGAGGTCGTAGTACGTGCGCGGCCGGAGCCGCGGCAGCATCGCCATCTGTGCACGGCTTTCCACCTGAAACACGCCGACCGTGTCGGCGCTGCACAGCATGTCGTGTGTGGGCGAATCGTCGGGCGGAATCTCATGCAGCGCCAGTTCACGAACGGTAGCGCCGGCGCACGCGCCGATCACCGGACGCCCCACCAGTTCAAGTGCCTTTCGAATACATGTGAGCATTCCCAATCCGAGCACATCCACCTTCATCATGCCAAGTGCATCAATGTCATCCTTGTCCCACTCGATCATCGAGCGCGCGTCCATCGACGCATTTCGGATCGGCACCGACTCGCACAGGAGATCATCCGTGATCACGAATCCGCCGGGATGCTGCATCAAATGTCTTGGAAACCCTTCGAGTTCCGCACTCAGCTTCAGCAGCAGTCGCATCGATGGTGCCTGCGGATCGAAGCCGATGGCACGCACATCGTCATCATCGCTACGCTGCGAGAGCCCACTGCACAGACGCGTGATGGCATCCGCAGAGAACCCAAGTGCCTTGGCTGTCTCGCGCAGCGCAAGTCGACGGCGATAGCAGACAACAGCTGCGCACAGTGCGGCACGTTCCCTGCCATAGCGCGCATAGATCCCCTGGATCACCTCCTCGCGCCGTTCATGTTCGAAGTCGATGTCGATATCCGGCGGTTCACGCCGCTCACGACTGATGAACCGCTCGAACAGCAGACGAATCCGCGCAGGATCGACCGCCGTCACGCCAAGGCAATAGCACACGACGCTGTTCGCAGCGGCACCGCGTCCCTGACACAGAATGCCGCGTTGCCGTGCATCCTGCACGATGTCATGCACGGTGAGGAAGTACGGGGCATAGTGCAGTTCATCGATGAGTTCGAGTTCGCGCAACAGCTGCGCGTGCACTTCGGCGGGAACGCCATTCGGATACCGCTCATGGGCACCCTGCTCCGCCAACCGCCGCAGTCGGGTCGACGACGACTCACCACCGCTGCACTCGCGTGGATAGGCGTAGCGGAGTTCCGCAAGGCTGAATCCGCGGCAGCGTTCCGCAACGACACGCGCATGTGCGAGTGCGTGGGGCATATCGCGCCAGCGTTCATGCAGGACCGTCGGCGAACGCAGGTGTCGCTCCGCATTCGGCAGCGATTCGAGCCCGACCGCCGCAACCGTTGCGCCGAGGCGGATGGCGGTGAGTACATCATGAAGCGGCCGCCGCTGCGGCAGGTGGAAACGAACGCCTTGCGTTGCCGCCGCAGGAATGCCGCACGCCTGCGCCAATGCCAGGCACAAGCGAAGGCGAGTGTGCTCCTCCGCTTCGCCAGCACGCACGACGGCAAGTGAGACACGCCCCTGCGCGCGAGCCGCGATCCCGCGCACCGTCTCCAGTGTGGACTGCGACAGCAGGGTGAGATCGCGCGGCGGGAGAATGAGCAGTTCCAGTCCCGCCGCATGTTCGAGAAAAGTATGGAGCGAAAGATGCCAGTCTGTGCGGCTTATGACGCCCTCGGCATCACCACGCTCATGTCGTCGACCGACCGTGATGGCGCGGCAGAGCCCGGCGTAGGACGCACGGTCCGTGGCAAATGCAGCGATCTCGATCGTGTGCGCTTCGGCGGCACGGCTCTCGCAGCGGCGCACGGGTGGCGCACCCGTCCAAAGATCAAGACGCGCACCGATGCAGAGTCCAATGCCGTGCGCGCGTGCAGCCACATGCGCACGCACTGCGCCCGCAAGCGTGCATCGATCTGCAATCGCGATCGCTTCGTAGCCAAGCTCAGCGGCACAGCCGACCAACTCCTCAGGGTGACTTGCCCCTTCGAGAAAGGAGAAGTTGCTCATGACATCGAGCTCGGCATGCGTCGTGGACATGCGTTCAACTCCACACACCAAGCACAGTCCAACCATCGCGTGTCCTGCGAAGCCAGAGCCACCGCCCGTCGTCGCACTGCGCACGCCAGAAGTCGCCGCCTTCGTCGGGTGCCAGCGCAGCAGTTGCAGTCCACGGTGGTGCGATGCGTTCGGGACCATGCCAAGCATGCACCGCATGGCTGTCGCCACGCCATCGAACCGAACCACCGCTCCCCAGTGTTACTGCTGCTGCTTCCGCTCGCCGCAGCAATAACGATGGTCGCCATGCCTGAACGACACGCGCACGGAGTGCCTGCGTTGTGGCACGGGCGTCGAACCCATGTCGAAGGACGGGCAGCCACCGCGACGCGCGCCGCGGACGATGATCCTCCACCAGCCCACAGCGCAGGACGGCATCGGCACCAAGACGCGCACACAGCGTGTCGACCCATTCGCCGATCGCCTCCTGCCGCATCATGCGCCCCATACGAAGCACGGCAAGCCGCAATCGCTCGACGCCAAGCCCCGCCTTCATCCCCTCAAGCGATGGCGCAAGCATGCCAGACATATGACGCGCGTTCGCACTCGGTGCGCCAAACACAAGACGTCGCGTCCAGCGCGGGGCATCCGCACAGTCTGCGGCGAGTTCGATCTCCCTCGCGCCGCGTTCAAGCGCATGCAGTTGAACGCACACCGCACCGATCAGTTCCTGCATGCTGATCTGCAGCACATCGAGAGCCGCGACAGGACCGTCAAATGTCCGCTCTGCGACAGGGAGCGGCCGCGGACGAACTGGTTCGATGTGCTGCACGGCACGCCCGAATGCCTGATCGAGCCGTCGCAGTGTGTGTGCGCCGAAACGTGAGGCGAGACTCGCGCGTGTACAGCGCAGCAGATCGCCCACGCGGCGGATATTGACTTCATGCATCCGTTCGATGACCTTGCGTTCGATCCGCAGGCTGCGCACAGGACATGCTTCAAGCGTGCGCGGGGCATTCGGCGTTCGTCGTGCGGTGGCGAGCGCGACCGCAGCCGCTGCATTTGCGGCGCATGCGATCCGCGCTGTGAATCCCCGTGCACGCATCGCATGACGCACGCGCTGTTCGAGTGCAGGCTCGGATGGGTGAATCCGTTCGCAGCCTGTGATGTCGATCAGGACCACGGGCATTCCTGCGCTCGGCTCCATCATCGTGATGGGCGAGAAGCGCTGACACCAGACCGCACAGGCACGAAGCATCGATGCATCACGCTCTGGCAGATGCGGCAGTTCCACGCGGGCCCCGCTGCAGATGGCGCGTGCCTGCACAAGCGACATGCCGCGCAGCACGCCGATCGCCGCGGCGCCACTGCAGCAGTCATGCACAATGCGCGCACCATGCGATTCAGCGATCACGAGCACTGCCGTCTCACTTCCGATGGCGACGCCCTGACGGCGCGCAGTGCGCCGCGCACATTCCGCAGACCAGCGCGGGAACGCCACCGCGAGCATTCGCCGCTGCAGCGGCTGCATCGCGTTCGGAGCGATCATGGTCGCAGCTCCATACCGAAGCCGACATCCGAAGTGTCGACATGCGGCGATGCGCCGCTCCATGACCATGTCGCTTCGATTCGATGTATGCACTGTCCAACCGCATGTGCCATCGCCCCGCGCGCGCGCAGCAGTGCCGCGTTCCACACAGGCGCCTCGCCTCGCTCGTCCGCACTGTGACCAAGCGCGCGTGCGGGCAGCACACCAGCGACCTGTGGCGGCGAAGGCGAAACACCCCAGCGTGTTGCCGCTGCGCTTGGCGTGAGGCGTTCATGCCATGGACGCACAGCCAAGGCAAGCACTGCAGGTCGACCATCACCGCGCGCAGCCGCCAACTGCAGGCGCCGACTGGCAACCATCGAAAAGCCACTCGCATCAAACACGACCGCGCAAATGCCATCGCATGCGAGCGACTGCTGAACTGCCCAGATGCGTTCATCCTGAGAACAGGACGCGCCTGGATCGACAAAGAGCGAACGCTCGAGCAACAGACGCGATCCATCCCTGCGAATGCATGCACGCGGAGCGGGCCACGCATGTCGTCCAACCCAAGCGACACGGCCATCCTGCACCGAATCGAGCATTCGCCAGCAGAGCGCGATCATCACGCCATGTGGCACTGTCCACGCGGCATGTCGCGCCTCGCGCCACATCCACTCGTGCACCACGCCGAGTTCGGCGGACATGTCAGCGCCCGTGCCGCTCGCGCAAAGATCCTGCGATGGGCCTCCTGCAGCAGTGCGCAATGCGGGAAGCAGTGCCGAAGACGACTGCACAAGAAGTGCAGCACGCTGCCGAATCTCGTCGGGAATTCCAGCCATGGTGGTCCATGCGTTTGGTCTTTGTT
>Ga0209835_1001448_pt1 | contig 13227 bp, 12 predicted proteins | sample LakKivwa52mmetaG_FD_184138 | JGI IMG/M metagenome (GOLD analysis project Ga0209835, IMG submission 184138) | Anoxic lake water microbial communities from Lake Kivu, Rwanda to study Microbial Dark Matter (Phase II) - Lake Kivu water 52m metaG... | ecosystem: Environmental > Aquatic > Freshwater >...
GATGTAGCTCTTTTTGTCGGTTGGGCTTTGGTTGAAATGCAGACTGGCGCCTTCACCAAAAATGGCCTTAAGTCGCTGTTTTTCTGATTCGTTATCCCCCGTTATGAGGTGCAGATCAAAGCTCTTGCTTAGGTTGGCAATCACCTCTTTCAATCCATCGCGGTAAACGTTGGCAATGGAGAAGTAGCCGCAGTTCTGGCCGTCAATATTCACATAAACCCGGCTTTGCTCAAGGTTATCTTCGTCAGCCTTTCCGTTTACAAAAAGCTGTGATCCAATATTGATTCTCAGGCCGTTCACCCTGCCGGTAATTCCCATGCCGGGTATTTCCTCGAAAGTATCCGGCTCTATCAATGTGGAATGCCCAAGAAAATTGTAAATAGCCTGGCTCAGGGGGTGCGATGAGTGACTCACAAGCGAACGGATCATCCCGCTTTCGGATTCAGAAAGCGAGCTGCCATTAAACTCCACATCCACTTCACGATTGATGGTGATGGTGCCGGTTTTATCGAAAACGATGGTGTTGGTGCGATGGAGATTTTCGATCACATCGGTTTTTTTAAGGTAAAAACCCCTTCGGCCAAAGGCGCGCATCGTGCTGCCAAAGGTAAACGGAACCGTGAGAGCAAGGGCGCACGGGCAGGCAATGATCAGCACTGAACTAAATACATAAACGGCGGTGGCAAGATCGGTTTTGAGCCAATAAAAAAAGGAGGTAAATGCTATGACCAACACGATAATGGTGAAATAATGACTGATGTGGTTCACATGGTTGCGGAGCATTGACGCTTCGCTTTTTCCGCTTTTCTGGTTCCAGAGCTGGGTGAGGTAACTTTGCTCAACTTCCTTTTCCACAATCAGTTCAAAAGAGCTGCCCACCTGACGACCTCCGGCATAGATAAAATCGCCCTCTTTACGCGAAACAGGCAGCGCTTCGCCGGTAACAAACGAATAATCAATATTTCCTTTTCCTTTTATAATCCTTGAGTCGGCGGGGATCAACTCCTGGTTGCGCACCATGATCCGGTCGCCTTTGCGCAGGCTGCTTATCGGAACCATCTCCTGCCTGCCCTCTTCAATCCTGGTTATCGCCACCGGAAAGTAGGATTTGTAATCCCTCTCAAACGAAAGCGCCTGGTAAGTTCTGCCCTGGTACCATTTACCTATCAGCAGGAAAAAAATAAGCCCGGCCAGCGAATCCATGTAGCCAATCCCATTGCTGTTGAAAACCTCCCAACTGCTTTGCAGAAAAAGCGCCACAACCCCGAGAGTTATGGGCAGATCAATGCTTATTATCCTGTGCTTCAACCCCTTCCAGGCTGAAAGATAATAATCAGATGCGCTGTAGAACACAACCGGCAAAATCAGCAAAAAGCTGAGCCACCCGAAGATATGCTTGAATTCCTGCTCCAAAAGATCGCCACCGGGCACATATTCCGGAAAGCTGTACATCATAATGTTGAGAAAGCTGAAGGAGGCAATCCCGATTTTGATCAGCAGGTCACGGTTCGTTTTGGATTTTTTTCGGGGTTCAAGCCGGTCGAGGGTGATTTCGGGAATATAATGAATGGCTGCAAGCAGTTCGGCCAACTCCCTGATTGTTAGCTGGTCGCTGCGAAAGGTAACATGAACCTCTTTTTTCGGAAAGTTGACGTCCGAGTAAGAGATGGCCGGATGCAACGAATTGAGATGCTCCAGCAGCCAGATGCACGAAGCGCAGTGGATGGCGGGAATGAAAAAGGTAACCCTCGAAACATTTCCATCGTTGAAATCAAGCAGCTTTCCAGCGATTTCGGGATTATCGAGAAAAGCAAATTTTTCGAGTTGCTGGGGTTTCTCGATGCGTATCCCCGACATGGGCTGTATGTGGTAATACTCGCCTAACTCCTTCTCGTTCAATATCTCATAAACGGCCTTGCACCCGTGGCAGCAAAACGATTTCTCGTTCCAAACCACAGGGCTTTTGCCACAATCGGCGCCACAATGCACACACGGGTTTTCCATTACTTCTTTATTGAAACTTGATTTGTTTTAAACTCATTTATGCACACAAGCCTTGAATTCAGTTTTGTCATTCCACTTAGCCATGAACTCAAACTGGCTTAACCCCCAAATTTTAGAGCTGACTTTTCACCTGAAAATTTGAACTTCTCACCAATGGATTGCACTTTCCATTCCTTTGGGATAAGATCTATTACACTATCTTTCATTCCATCAATCATGGCTATGCTTACTTTTATTGCAGTTTCACTTCTTAAAACGCTTGCCAGCATCGCCACTCCGTTTTCTGTAAAAGCATAAGGCAGGTATTTACGATGTTTCCCCCTCCCTTTCTCAAAGGTTGCATTTTGTGACCATAAAGATGAATTCTCTATGGTAACAATTTGTGACATTAAACTATCCCATTCTTTTTCAGAGAGTTGAAACCTGAAATTATCAGGAAAACGATTAATATTTCTTTTAACTGCTTGATTAAACACCTTAGTTTCAATCTCATACATTTCAGCGAGATGGCTATCGAGCATGACCTGTAATCCACGTATGGTAAATATCCGGTTTTCAATCTCCTTCAGTGGTATGACTAAGATGTCTTTGTTCATATCCCCAACTTTTCAAAAATGGTCCTCAATTCGGCATCAATGGCTGCCGCTTATTGTTCCAATGAATTTTCTTGGTTATCTTAAGATTTATCAATTTTGTAAAGTTGGCAAGTGTGCGTTGCACAGCCATTGGGAAACATCAATACACATCCGGGACAAAGGTCTGTTCGTGCATTGGCGGCCTTACGTAACCTTTGCTGGATGGGCGTTCAGGCAATTTCATCGGTCCCGGAGTGAGGTCTTCGTACGGGATCATTCGCAGGAAATGATGGATGCTGTTGAGGCGGGCGCGTTTTTTATCGTCGGAGGGAACCACATACCAGGGCGAAACTTTGGTGTCGGTGTAGGAGAACATTTCATCTTTGGCTTTGGAATATTCCACCCATAACTCCCTTGATTTCAAATCCATTGGACTGAGTTTCCAACGTTTTGTCGGGTCGGCGATCCGGGACTGAAACCGCTTTTCCTGCTCTTCAACACTTACTGAGAACCAGTATTTTATCAGAATAATTCCTGATCGTATGAGCATGGCTTCGAAGTGGGGGCATGACCTGAGAAATTCCCAGTATTCATCCTCGGTACAAAAGCCCAACACCCGCTCCACGCCAGCCCGGTTGTACCAGCTACGGTCGAAGAGCACGATTTCGCCGGCAGCCGGAAGGTGCGCCACATAGCGCTGAAAGTACCACTGCGTCTTTTCGCGCTCGGTGGGTGTTGCCAGAGCCGCCACCCTGCAAATACGGGGATTGAGACTTTGGATGATCCTTTTGATGGTTCCGCCTTTGCCCGCAGCATCGCGCCCTTCGAAAATTACCACTACCTTCAGCCCCTTCAGTTTTACCCACTCCTGCAGTTTTACCAATTCGATCTGCATTTTGGCCAGTTCCTTTTCGTAAAACTCCTCGGAGAGTTTCTTTGGCTTGTCGTCGTTACCATTTTTATCTGAATTTCCCATAATAAGTTTTTTATACTGGTTTGATAATTAATCCTGAACAATTTGAGCTCCGTTGTTAGTCTCGGTAACATAAAACTCCGGAGTAAGTCCGGTTTTTCTTGAATATCTTTCGCCCACTTTTTCGATGAAAGCGGCCACATTCTGCTCCTCCACAATGCTCACCGCACATCCCCCGAAGCCGGCGCCGGTCATCCTCGCACCCAGCACTCCATCCACGTTGCGCGCTGCATCCACTATCGTATCCAGCTCATCGCCCGTCACTTCATAGTTGTAGCGCAGGGAGTTATGAGAAGCGTTCATCAGGCTGCCAAATAGTCGCAGGTTATTATTTTTCAACGCATTAACGGCATCCAGTACCCGCTGATTTTCTGATACCACATGATGAGCCCGTTTGCGGATGGTAATGTCGGGGATAATGTGCCGAAAGCCGACGAACTCCTGAAAAGTAAGCTCTCCCAGCGATGAGATGGGCTTTATTGTATTCAGATACTGCACCGCCCTGGCACATTCGGCCACCCTCTCGTTGTATTTGGATTCGGCAAGTTGACGTTTTTTACCAGTGTTAAGGATTACGATCCTGTAACCATCCAGTTTCAATGGCACAAGCTCATAACCGAGAGTGCGGCAATTGAGGAAGAGAGCATGGTTTTTCTGGTTGATGGTTACCGCAAATTGGTCCATAATGCCACAATTGACTCCAATAAATTCATTCTCAGCTTTTTGTGACAGTTTTACAATATCCACCTTGTTGATATCCAGGCCAAAAACATGGTTGAGCAAAGTAGCTGTTACTACCTCGATGGAGGCCGAGGACGATAGCCCAGCACTGTTTGGGATATTCCCAAAAAACAGCAGATCGAGACCGGAGAGTTTTAACCCTGCTGCAATCAACTGATTGATAACCCCAAGAGGGTAATTCACCCAATTCACCCGGCTTTTCTCAGCGGCATTTTTGATGGGAATTTCAACTGTTTCGGTGAAATTGAGCGAGGCAAACCGCAAAAGATCGTCATCATTTTTTCGGGCAAGCAGCCAGGTACCCGTCGAAATTGCGCAAGGCAGCACATAGCCATTATTGTAGTCGGTATGCTCGCCGATCAGGTTGACGCGACCTGGCGCAAATGCTGAAACCAAGCCCTCTCCGGATGAAGGATAAAGTTCAGAAAATCGTTTTTGCAAACTGGAAAAATCCATGGTCGGATAACTCAATTTTTGAGCTTACGAAACTAAAGTTTTTTTTTCAAAGGGTTCGAACAGGGATTCACAACCTCAAATTTGAATTGATCCGTTCCCCGTATTTGAGCAAAATCTTTGATTAGATCGTAGCATATTATCAGCAAATTGAGAGGTTTAACTATTTTTGCCATCATTCAGATTTAAAACGCAACCTATTGAAAACAAAACTTTATTCCCTGCAGATTTTCTTTATCAGCCTGGCAATTATGCTCTTAATTACAGGCACTGTTCAATCGCAGCAAAGAGAGCCTCGCTTTACGCCGGAAGAAAAAAACTGGAGCGAGTACAACCTCACCGGATGGCAGTTTGGGATTAACCTGGGAATGTATTTTGCGAATAAAAATTCGGCAATGTTCTATAACGGGATGCCTGAAAATGAAAACAATATCGCCTATGTTCTTGATAATTACTACTGGTACAACGACATTTACCAGGAGTTGAACAGCCGGAACATTCTCAAATTTCCCAACACTACTCATCCTCAGTGGACCGGCGCCGGCAACGAATGGGCAGCCAGCTATAACCAAAAACCAGGTGATACTGCCTGGTGGATTTATTACCCGCTCAACCTGAAGTACAATTCAACCATTTCGCCGGGGTTTTACGCCAAGTACAATTTCAATAACACAACCGGCATCTTCATTCAGTCGAATTACGCAAAACTCAAAACTACCGGGATATTTCAACTTGTGATTGACTCCATCACCGGATTTTCGGAACCTGCTCTCAGACAAGGTTACATCCGAGGCGAAGAGGAGCGCATCAACATTGACCTGGGCATCAGCAAATATTACCGCACAGGCCAGATAACCAGCGTCTTTATCGAAACCGGTTTCCATTTCAACAGCACCGAAGTGCTGAGCAACGAAATAATGATCGACAACCTCGAATACTCGATCGTTGACATTTATCTCAACCAAAATTACGTTCCCAACACCAATCTTACTTCCTATAATATCTACCAGGGAGGTATTGGCTACGGGCTCTTCCTCAACGGCGGTGTTAAGTTTATGTTCAACGAAACCGTTTCGATTGACCCCGGAGTGCAACTTTACTGGAAATCCATCAACCTCGACCCTTACAACGATTTTGCTACAAGTTACTACTTCTACGTGCGAATGATATTCAGCCTCTTCGGCGATATGTAAAATGTTACCGGTAGCTCATGACTGCTGAATTTATTGTTTGATTGGCCAGGCAAGTATGTGCATGTCATTGTAATTTACTGTAGAGACTAACCGTACTCTTTTTCGAGTACATTTGCTAAAAATAGTTCCTGAACGAAAAGCACGCATCTGCAAACCCAATACTTAGGCCATGAAAACTTTCAACATCAGCCTTGTTCACGGTCTCTTGGTTTTATTGCTGTTAACAGCTTTTGGTTGTGAGAAAAAAGAGGAAAATCAAAAACCTACAGTCAGCTTTTTGCAACCAGATTCCAATTTGACGATTGATAATGACACACTTATCGTTTTCATCGCTGAACCTGTTGATACTGATGGAACCATTGACAGGGTGGAATTTCTATATGATGAAACACTGGTTCACACTGCCTCACAAGCACCATGGAAATACGAATGGAATGTGCTTTCGGAAGAGAATAAAGGGTTGCACGTAATCAGGGCTATTGCTTATGACAATCAAGGCGCAGCCGGGGAAAGCGAAATTGAAATCGAAATAAAATCTTATCTCTCCAAATGGACGGGTAGCTATGAAGGAACCTCGCACCATTGGATTGGCTCACCGCAACAGGTTCACGGCGAATGGCAGTATGTGGTCAATCATTATTACAATGATGTTTTGGCTGAAGTATCTTTAAGCAGCCAGGATTCTTGTCTTGACTTTACCTTTACCTACAATGATACGGAGGTATTCAACAATTACGGGTTAAAATTCCTGCCCTCAGGAACGCATTACTCAAACTGGGGCGGAGGGAGCAGCTACGGCTATCTGCAAATTAACTTTGATACCGATTCGTTGCACTACAACAAATTCCAAAAATGTGGAATACCATGCAACAGCGGGATTGATTTCATTATCGGAAAAAAATAATTCCATCGAATTGGTTTTTGCATTCACCGTAAAACTTTAACAATCAACGCTTTTGTTAATTAGAAGTGATTGCCGGAAAACCCCCAAAATAGATTTTCAACGATTTATTTACCCCACCACAAATGGGAGTAAATCGTTGAAAATCATTGCTCCCAATTGGGTTGAGGTCAACAATGATTTTCAACAACAGTAGTTTACTGGCAATGACTAAATAGCTCCTGAACAAGCATCACTCGCTGAAAACCAAAAATCACTCAGTAATCCCGCAGATCATTTGAAGACTTCATTCCTGATTTGTCGCTCAATCTTTTTTACGCTGATATGATGTTCGTAACAGAATCATTGTACTTTTGATTACGATTTTAATTGATGGTAAATCAAACGATTATTTTACTCAACTCACTCATTTTCAAAAAACTGAATTCGCATGATTGTTGAATTAGCTCCTGAAAAAAGACTTATCACCTCGCTCAAAGGCATCATTGGAAACACGCCGCTGCTGGAGATATTTTTCACTTACAAAAACCAGAAGCGCCGGATTTTTGCCAAAGCCGAAAGCATGAACATGACCGGAAGTATCAAGGACAGAATGGCTTACTACATCCTGTCGCAGGCGATGATTAGTGGCGACCTGAAGCCGGGGATGGGAATTTATGAGGCCACCAGCGGGAATACAGGTATTGCTTTTGCCGCCATCGGCCGGGCGCTGGGCCATAAGGTGAATATTTTTATGCCCAACTGGATGAGTGATGAACGGAAAAACATCATAAGGTCGCTGGGTGCGGATATAAGGCTGGTGAGCAAGGAAGAGGGGGGATTTTTGGGAAGTATCGAAATGGCCAACAAAGCCGCAGAAGCGAACAATGGTTTTTTGCCGCTGCAGTTCAGCAATAAAAATAATCCTGATGCGCATTATTACACCACCGGCCCCGAAATCTGGTGGCAATTGAAATTCAACCATGTAACACCAGATGCATTTGTAGCAGGTGTGGGCACCGGCGGCACTGTAATGGGCGTTGGCAGGTACCTTAAGGAGCAAAATCCTTCGGTTAAAATTTACCCGCTCGAGCCCTCCAACTCCCCTACCCTTTCGACCGGTTATAAAGTCGGGAAACACCGGATTCAGGGCATTTCAGATGAGTTTATCCCATCCATCTGCGAACTGAACAAACTGGACAGTGTAATCAGCATTGACGATGGAGACGCCATTATCATGGCGCAAAAGTTATCCGCTGAACTTGGTCTGGGCGTGGGAATTTCGTCGGGCGCCAACTTTCTGGGAGCCCTAAAGGCACAGGAATTACTGGGAAGCGAGTCTGTTGTAGTTACCGTTTTCTCCGATTCCAACAAAAAATACCTCACCACCGATCTGATTAAAGAAGAACCCGTGAAGGAGGATTTTCTCTCCACCACTGTGCAACTGGAGAGTTTTGTTTCACACAAACGCGTTTGCATGACCTGCTGCGACCCAAAACTTTGTGCCAGTTGCCAGATTAAAAAACAGGAGTACCAATTACCTCACTGCGTGATGCGAAAACACTGATAATCAAATAATAAACGAGTTGATTAACGGTTTGAAATTCAATCATTAGTTTGCAAATATCCGGAATACATCAAAAAAATGGTATCAGTCTGCATTTTACCTGCAGGCAGCAGAAATGCTTTGATATGATTACTCGTGGCAAGAGGTGCATTTGCCCATCGGAAAGCAATCCCTCATTGCCTCATTTTATATAATTTTGAATTTGTTTTCGATTACAGCAAACGCTGAATTAATATTCAAGTTCAACATAAAATATTATCGCTATGTTCCTCAAAATGAATTGGATGTGGATTTTGCTTTTTGGTTCTCTGATAGGTTTGAATGAGGCCTTAATCGGCAGTTTTGCCATGCCTTACCGCTCCTCAATAGTAAGCGCCATCTCACTGGGATTGCTTGTTTTTGCACGGTTAAAGCTTCCCAGACCGGGGGTTTCCACTCTGATTGTCCTAATCGCTGTCCTCTTCAAATTCAATAATTATCATTGTTACAGTTGTCCGTTCAGCGTGCAATTGAATGCCCCGCTGGCAATGCTCTTTATGGGAATAAGCTTTGAACTGGCCGCATCGCTTTTTATGTCTTCCAAAAATCTGCGGCTGCAAAACCTCGTATTGTCCTGCATACTGACTATTTTTCTTGCTTTTGGGATTTTCGGAATAATGAACACTTTTATTACCGGGCACTGGGGAACTGACAAACTGATAGAGCATCTGCTGGTAAAGGCCACACTTGCTGCAGTTTTTTCCGCGGTAATCGTCACCACAGGATATTTGCTTAAAATTCGTGTTAAACTTGAAAACGAATCCGTTAGGAACAAGTACCTCATTAATGGAGCGCTTGGGGTTGTGATAGTTACCCTTTGGATAGTTGGCTCTTTAGCAACATTTTAGCCAGTAATCCTACGACTTGATCAACTGGTCGAAAATCGTCAGAACCTGCGGAGTAAGCAGGGAATTCTCGTCGTTGCGGATGACAAATCCGGAAACAGGAATTTTCTTTTCATCCGGCCATTGGTTTTTCATTCGCTGTACAACCCTTTCACGACTTACATTGTCGCGCTTCATCACTCTCGATATGCGCAGTTCTTGATCAGCCGTCACCAGGATCAGGTTGTCAAGATGTTGGTAAAAACCTGTCTCAATCAGGATTGCCGCTTCATAAATGATGAATCGGCTGGAAGCGTTTTCATTGGCAAAGGTGTAAAAAAGCTCATGCACCTTTGGATGAATCACTTCGTTGAGTAGCGCCAGTTTGTCGGGCTGGCTGAAAACCACGTCTGCAAGAGCTTTTCGGTCAATTTCATCAAGCCCAAAAATTGCATCGCCGAATATTTTTCTCAATTGATCCTTAGTCCCGGAGGTATGCAATAACGATTTTGCCTGCTGGTCAGCATTGAAAACCGGGATCTGCAGGGTTTTAAAGATCTCAGCCACCAGCGATTTCCCGCTTCCTATTCCCCCGGTGAGTCCAATTTTCAGCATTATTTGAGGATGATAAATTCGACATCGGACGGCGCCACACGCTGTAATTTGACATACGAAGGACTGTTTGTAACTTCGACGCTGATTCTTTGCCCGGTTTGCTCTTTGAGTTTTGAAAGGTTCACTTTGCAGTTAAACATCTCAGGATCAATTCTTTTGAAATCTTTCAGCGCCACCATATAATACACCGTGACTTTTTCCGGAAACAGTTTTACCCTCATGCCTGAAGGGAGGTTGACCGGTTGAATGGGAACTTCGATCCCGGCTTCGGTAAATTTTTCGACCTGAAGGGTGATCCGGGCTGAGGTTGGCTCCACCCTGATGCCCCCGGCTTGCCTTGGATTTAAAATCTCAACCGCACGATCCACTGACTCAGAGAGATTATCCAACTTCAACGGGGCAGTTTTTACGTAATTGATTTTGCTGAGGTCTTCAGAAATTCCGAAAATTCTCACTGTTGATGGCTCAACCATCAGCGAGTCGTAAGCAAAATATTGCTTCATAAGTGTATAACTCACATCCGGAATCAGGGGAACCTCCTTAAAATTGCCCCTGTCGAGCCGAAACACCAACGCATCAGGAAAAACGTACTCGATGGTTCCGGGTATTCCACCCTGCGTTTCTTTGATTTGTCTCGCAATCAGGTCGCTATCAACAGTCACATCCGCAGATTCGCCTTTTAAAAGGCCAATGAATTGGCCGACATTTACTTCGAAGGGTCTTGTTTTATTGAAATACTGGTGTTTCAACAAAGCAAAACCGGAGGCTTTCACGTTAATCCTCAGCACACTATCCGACTGATTGACCAGAACCCTGTCTTCAGGTACTCCACTGAATTTCAATGAGTAACGTATCTCTACCGGATATTGTGAGGCAAATTTCGTCAAAAACCAGATCGAAGACGAAATCACCAGGCAGATCAAAAATACCGTTGTTTTGTAGCGGTAGTTACTGTCGTCCGGGCTGATGAGTCGTTTAAAAGTGTTCACCGGTTATTAGTGGATAGATTGATAATCACTTAAAAAAAAGTCAAGGTTACGCCTGACCGTCTGAAGATTGGGCGTAACCTTAATCCGAAGAGAATAAAACTATTTCTGCGGCAGGGCAGCCTGCTCGTCGAGTTGCGAACTGGCATCCACGGCAGCGGCACTCTTTTCGATCTTCAACCTGCCTTCACCTTCGGTTTGGATGATGATGGTAGTTTCTTTCACTTCGAGGATTCTTCCATGAATTCCACCGATGGTGATGATCTTATCGCCTTTTTTGAGGTTGTCGCGAAAATTTTTCTGCTGCTTGGCTTTGCGCGCCTGCGGACGGATCATGAAAAAATAAAACACCACGATCATCAGCAGGATCATGATAATGAACGACATACCGCCACCCTCGTTACCTTCGGGGTTTTGCATTAATAAGACAAAATTCAGAATTGGACTGGTCATAAAAATTTAGTTTATGTTTTGGAAATTGATTCGGATTAGTTCTGCCCGGGGGTCGCTACCATGGCTTTGATGCTCAAGGTGGTAGTGTTGGGCTGGGTATTGGTAACAACCGTAATGGTTTTGTTTTGAAACCCTTTGCGGTTATTGCTGTCGAAAGAAACAGACAGGATTCCCTGTTCACCTGGTTTTACCGGTTTGCTGGTGTAGGTGGGAACCGTACAGCCACAACTGGTGCTCACGTTGGTGATTATCAGGTCGGAGGAGCCGGAATTTGTGAATTTGAATGCATAACTTACTTTTTCGCCCATAATCAGCCTTCCAAAATCGTGGGTTTTCTGTTCGAATGCGATCGCTGGCATCATGTCGCCATTCCCGCTTTTAGTGGCCGACTTTGGATTTCTTACCATGTCTGCAGGGAGCTTGTCGCCGTTTCCACTGCCACAGGAAGTTGTTATCAACAGAGCAAAGAAAAGTACCAGGAGATTTCTCATTTTTTACTTTGTGTAAATGCTTACAAGGCTGCAAAAATAGCACAAATCCGTTTACCTGGTTGATCGGCATGAAGTGTTACCCGGAACGCCAAACTATTTCGGCTGCAGATTGTTAGTTGGCACTGACAATCAACAAGCTGAAGCTGATCTGCTTGTTGGGCAAAAAGTCAATAAATCTACCAATGAAAATTCTACTAACAGGAACCACAGGATACATCGGGAAGCGTCTTCTTCCTTTACTAATAGGTCAGGGGCATGAAGTAATCTGCTGTGTGCGCGACAAACAGCGCTTTCCTCCGGAACTTCTTTCGAAGTATCCCGGCATCAGGCTTTTCGAAGTTGATTTTCTGAAAGAAATTCCTTCAGCTGAAACCATACGGGATATTGATGCAGCTTACTATCTTATACATTCGATGAGCGCCAGTACCGAAGACTTTGAGCAACTGGAGGCCCTATCAGCAAACAATTTTATCAAACTCATTCACCAGACACAGGCCAGACAGGTGATTTATCTTGGCGGAATTGACAACAATGAAAACCTTTCCAAACACCTGAGATCCAGGCAAAAAGTGGAAAAAGTTTTAAGAACCGGGAAAGTGCCCGTTACAGCCATAAAAGCCGGCATCATTGTAGGTTCGGGCAGCGCATCATTTGAGATTATCCGCGATCTGGTGGAAAAGTTGCCGGTGATGATTACCCCACGGTGGCTGAACACCAGAAGTCAGCCTGTTGCCGTACGCAACGTTATGGAATACCTCACCGGCGTGTTGCTGCGCAGCGATACTTTTAACAAATCCTTCGATATCGGAGGCCCTGAAGTACTGACCTACAAGGAAATGCTACTGCAATATGCCGAAGTACGCGGGCTTAAAAGGTACATATCTACCGTGCCTGTGATGACGCCCCGGCTCTCCTCCTACTGGCTTTACTTCGTAACTTCCACCTCCTACCAACTCGCCGTAAACCTGGTGAACAGCATGAAAGTGGAAGTGATTGCCCGAAACAACGAGCTTGAAAAGCTATTGAATATCAATCCAATATCTTATAAGGAGGCCGTCCGGATGGCATTTCAGCGCATCGAGCAGAACATGGTGGTTTCGAGTTGGAAGGATGCACTGGTTTCGAGCAGCGCCGACAATTCGCTGCTGGCGCACGTCAATGTTCCGGTTTTCGGATGCTACAAAGATCAAAGGGAAATCCTGATTCCGGGCGATCCGGAGCGGGTACTCCATAATATCTGGGCTATCGGTGGCGCAAGGGGTTGGTACTATGCCGACTGGCTATGGCAATTGCGCGGATTTATAGTTGAACTTAATGCTAAAAAAACGAGCTCATAACAAACAGAATATCAATATAATAGACACAAAACAGATGGAGGTAAATTTAAGATGTGGCGTGTGCGGTCACATATATAATTTTGAAGTAGGTAAACC
>Ga0209835_1001449_pt1 | contig 13220 bp, 12 predicted proteins | sample LakKivwa52mmetaG_FD_184138 | JGI IMG/M metagenome (GOLD analysis project Ga0209835, IMG submission 184138) | Anoxic lake water microbial communities from Lake Kivu, Rwanda to study Microbial Dark Matter (Phase II) - Lake Kivu water 52m metaG... | ecosystem: Environmental > Aquatic > Freshwater >...
GAACCTGCTTATGTTTGAGAAAGCCTCAACATCATTTTCGTCATAATACATGTGATTTGCATATTTCAAAAAATCATCAAATGATGCTGGATAGTAATGTGGCTTTCCTTGTTTGGCATTTACTATTTTATCAAAAATTGGATTTTCTAAATTTGAGTCAGCTACCATATATTGTTTTGTTTTTCCCTTTGCTACATAGTAGCCATTTGTTAATTTGCCAACTCTCGCTTCAAGATCTTTATAAACTTCCTCCTTCGTAAATTTAATATTATAATGACTAAGCAATTCAAAAATATCTTTGCTCCAAATACAACCATATAAACGCGTTGATGCTAAATATATTTTTCTAAAATCACTTGGTTTCATAATTCATCTATTGATATTATATGCAAGATACTTACTTTTATATAGATATCAACACAATTACTTACCTTTCATTGAGTGCATCTTATTATTCTATATACTAAGCAAACTTTTTTGAAAAATTGGCTTTTAATGTTCTAAATTTTTTAACGAAAAAAACGAAAAATCATAAAATGGATTTAAATCTTATTTAATCGATTTGCCTAATTGCATATCTTAGTACAAGATTTTTCAATTAATTAAAAAGCAAAGGTAATATTTAAAGATATGGCAAAGGTTGTGTTAAATGATACAAATTTTATCGTAATCGTTCAAACGTGCAACCCTCTGTGAGTAATCGTTCAAACAGTTGTGTATTTTTTGGTGATTTTTCCGTCACTGTGAATACGTAACTAGCAAGTGCCTTAGCTTTTACCAGTACGTACAGTTGGCTTTTCTTTTCCATGAATTATTCCTTAAAAATGCCCTTTGCTATCACAAAGTGATAACGCTCCGTCCATTTTGATTGCGTGGCTGATTTTGATTTCCTCAAACGGAAATCCACAAAGCGGGGACCACGCCGTTGTGCGTGATGTCGACATAGTAGTAGTCCACATAGCCATTGACATGCACGTACCGCGCGAGGCTGGCGCCGTAGAGGTTGAAGTAGTTCGGCGACCGCAGCCACCATCCACTATTGCCATTTGGTGTAAAGGTCCAAACTCCTTGCGACTGAGCGTAGTCGCTTGGTTGTCGTTGCCTTGCTGTGTCTGTGTCTAGTCCATATGTAGCACTAGTGGCTTCTTGATGGCTTAATAAGAATACCTTATCGTTTGTGTTATCACATGCGTAATCATTTGTATCATATCCGGTTGAGGCGACACTATTATCGACATCGGTCGTTTGAATTCTATCTTGTTCTAAAGTGGTAAATGCTGTGTTATAGAAATTATCATTTAACCAAGAACGAGTATTTGAATGCATATAATTGTTAGCATGCACTGTTGCTCCACCAATTGTTCTGCTTGATAACGACGAATGATAGTAATCCTGAGAATCAAGGACGAGATTCGCCATTAGGAAGGCTTTACCGCTTACTACATCAAGAACTCTCCAGGTAATCGGCTCATATTTAAACCAATAGACGATGCTTATAAAATAGTCATTGTCATCTTGAAAGGAATTTCCCGTTGTTGATGACGTATTGGTCAGATATGGACGATAACTTGTAAAATATACTCCTCGATATTGGTTATCGTCATTCGTTAAATCGATATACCACATAAAGGAAGTAGCATTAGAGTTGCTAATGTAGTAACCGTAACTTGTCCAAGCTTGACTGTTTGATGAAGTGGGTAATGTACCTGCCGATGTATTTAAAGATGAAATTAATTCTTCATCAGTTACTTCGCTTTGCGGATACATACCAAAATATGTCGTGCTGCCCTTTAATTCTCTCGGAGCGCAACTATAACAAATTTCTAATGAGGTCAAAAGAAGATCAACTTCGCCTGTGTTTTTGATTGAATAATAATAAGGATTATTAGTAAAGTCTGCTGTAACATTAGATGTTAAAACTTGTTGGTTGGTGGTTGGTGAATCGCGCCAACCTGTCGTCAATTCCGCGGTGCCTCCAGTGAAAATCGCCTTAATCCATTTTATGGATGTAATCCGCGTATCCCCAGCATTATCAAGTCGTCCATTTTGTTGTAAAGAAACATGATGACCGTTGACCAGTTTTGCTAATGTATAATCAAAATCTACATATCGCGCCGTGCTCGTTCCAGTTCCAAAAGATTCGGCGCTTAGACCACTTGGGGTATTAGAAGCATCAAGTGTGATCGTATAAGTAGGTTCGTCTCCTTCAACCCGATCAAAAGATAAAAAGGTCTGTCCTCCTAAAATGAATATCGAAGCGGCTAGCATTAGAAAGACTAAATTAAACAATAAAAAACGTTTTGTACCATTTGTCACGATTTTAATATTTGAAGGCAAATGCCTATTTTTCATAATTTAATACTCCTTTTGTAAACTCATTAATGCGTTGTTATTTAGAGAATACTTAGTAATAAGAGTAAAGTAAATATTTAAGTTCTATTAAAAAGTCGACTGCTTAAAATCAATCGCTAAAACAGCCATAAAAGTCTCTTGAGGAATTTCGATGGAGCCAACCATCTTCATTCTTTTTTTATCATGACCAAAATGAAAAATTAATATTGATTCATAAAAACGAATGTGATTTCTTGTAGTTCTATTTGAATTGCTTTAGAATTTTGCATTTTTCAAAAAAAGCCCTGAAATTTCAAGGTTGTACTTTTTATCCTTTTCACTTTCTTATTCGGGATTGTATAGTTTTTGATCAAGCAATTGTGAGGATAATATTTCAATTTTTCGACATGAATAATTTTATCGGTTTCAAGCTTTTCTCTCCCTGACATTAGACTGATTTTTCCTTAAATAACCTAATTGTCGATTCGATTTGTGAGCGATTACAAAGTCATCGATGTTGCCATACTCGGTTTAAAGAAATAACTGTGGCTCATCGTTCAGTTTTTCAGCACTTCTTCTTTAGCAATCGAAAGTGCTAATAGTGTGCCTCTTGATTGAACTTGCCAGTATTAATGGATTTTTACAAAAGGTAACTGACATCGAGAACAAAGTAGAGGTGTATGGAAATGTTTAGAGTCTTCAAATCAGGAGACATATTTAATAATCTCGACAAATCGATTCGTCTTCTAAGCACAAATATTAATGCGTTGTTTGATATCTGAGCGATTGACCAAGTTAAAAAATCTATTCAGCAATCTGTGTTGATGGTATAACTGAGTAACCCTTAATCAATTTGACAAGTTTGGTTACTAAATATCGAAAAGTCTTAGAGCCGTTTATTAAAAAAAATCCTAATGTTTTTAATTATAGACCTTTTGAACTCGCTTTTAATGTTGATAGATGGTAGATTCGCTATCCCAGTTATAGCATTTAAAACCAAGTTTGTATTGCCAACGCTAGTTAATTTGTGTTTCATTCAAGGCTCGCGCGCTAGTTGACTTAGATTAAGTGCACCTTGCGATAATTAATAAACGATGTTATTCGGGTCGTTTTTGCGGTTAAATACCGGTATTTATCGAATGATTTAAGACTATTATGGTGCACCCTCTGGTAGTTATAGCATACATGCAACCCCTGCTTTGTAATCGTTCAATCGTGCAACCCCACCCCTATATCGTTCAGCTAATAGTTTATAAACATTACTGTTCTTCTCTGTTTTTCCACTCCCAAATTTGTTAATCATCTATCAAAATCGATGAAAATCACGAAAAAAGACATTAATTCTTCATTTTAAGCACAAAAAAAGCCTTGATATTTGTATCAAAGCTTAACTAGGCAGATGGAAGGAAACACCTGTTTTAATACAATGAATACCCCTACCGTTAACGAGTGGATTATTGTCGATTGAATCGTTAATGAGTGAGTACCCCATTTTTAAAACTGCATATGTGAATTTCTATTTTCAACGAACACAATATATCCAGATTTTCGAACGTTGTGATTGCTAGCTCTTAAACACAATCACTCTATTGAACATTACCTATTAAAAATATCATTTCAATACTTAACTAAAACCCACCTCTGTTCAAGTTGATTGCATAAAACGTGACTTTTTAATTTACGAATCAAGCTCAAGATAATTATGTTTCTAATGCTGTGTGGACATCAATATATAATGGTAAAATTTGTTGACAAACCATCGCAAATTATTAAATAATATACATGCCATAAAGAGAAGGCGAGAGACAAGCTCGATGACCCTTCGGCAACCTACTCCAACGAAGCAAGGTGCCAAAGCTTGATCTATGGACAATAACATCTTTCGATGCTTAATTGCCCATAGGTACTATGGGCTTTTTCTTTCCTCTTGTGGCAGAAAGAGGTTCTATAATGACCAAAGAAGGAAGAAAGAAAGATGTTGTAGCCGTATTCGTAGTCGTCCCTCATCAAAGTCGAAAGACGCCCCAGTATTTTCGCAAAAGATTGTTGATCACCCAAGAGAAGTTCCGCCATTATGATGAACTTACATATGACAAAGATGCCGACCGTATCATTACAAGAAAGGGGCACATCGTCTATAAGGCTTGGCTATCACGAATCTACTGCGATGTCGAACGATATAACTATAACGAACTAAGGGAAACGAGCCATAAGCCGGCATTGAACCGCCATGCCTATGACGGCACCGAACTCATCAAATACGATCCCATACTTCATAATAAAGGACTCCGTTATATCTTTGCTTATAACCGCCGGTTCTCTTTGATTATGCAGAGGCTGATCCTCAAAGGCAAGAAAGTCATCCTTATCAATTGTCATACCTACACGACCACGTACGCATCACACAAACATCAGCCCCCTTATCCTGATGTGTGTCTAGGATATGAGACGGATTACCGTTTCGTCACTGCTGAGGCCATCAAGGACATCGAGGATTACCTAGCTTCACTAGGCTTGAGCGTTGGTCATAATCATCCTTACTATGGAGTCAGCGTACCAAATGAAATCTACCTAAACAAATTCTACGACGATAACATCCGGGCCATCATGTTGGAGATTAACCGGAATATCGATCTATCCAAGTATGATTTCAATCCCGTGATCGACATTCTCAGGAAGTCATTCTAATGAAGAAACTAGGGATTATCGGGGGCTACTCCTATAAAAGCACCATTTACTACTATGACAAAATCGTCTATGCCTTCCGGGGCCAATGCGACATCACCATCCGGAGCATTGACTATACCGTCTTTGACCACTACACGAACGATGGTGACTTAGAGGGCTTGACTAGATTCCTCCAAGAAGCTGTAAATGATTTGCTGATGGTCGGTTGCGAAGTCATCGCTATTGCCTGCAACACTGCGCATATTGTCAAAGAAAAACTGGATTTCGAGAAAGCTGTCTTTGTCGATATCGTCGGTGCCATGGCGAATTGCCTAGCCAAAGAAGAAATTCACTCTGCTCTAATATTCGGAACGACGCTCACTGTAACCGCCAACTTCATGAAGGAAGATTTCTATAAGAAAGGCATCATACTCATACCGGCTGACGATAAACCACATTCCTCTACCTTGGACTCGATCTTATCCGATTACTGTGCCTCCCCGGGCATGGAGCCCCCCAACGATATGATACGTAGTATCTTCACTACTATACTTAAGATTCTTAAGCGCCACAAAACAGAAGCAATCATCTTCGGATGCACTGAGATGCCACTCATATACAATGGACGCCAGTTTGAAAAAATGTTCAACATCCGATACTTATCATCTTGTGATGTTCATATAGAAGGCATCATAGCAGCAATGAAGTGAATTAGTAACAAATGTTTCTGGTTGCTGTAATCAATTTTTAAGCAAATTAGTCACAACCCCTGTGTATGCTTAACTAGTAATAAATAATAAATATAATGCTCGAAATCTAAAAATACGACGATATTAAGCCAATTATCGTGTTTTAGACAAGAAAAAAGGCTTGAAATTGTATCAAACCTTGCGTTTCAATATGGGGCGAACGATGGGACTTGAACCCACGCGTGCCTGGTTCACAGCCAGGTGTGTTAACCCCTTCACCACGTTCGCCGCGTGCTTAAATATATTAGCGACAAATGACACCGATGTAAAGCCAAATTAACCTTGATTAAGCATTTGTCGCACGAGTAATAAGATTGGCAATTCGCGGCGACGTACGAGCCCGCTGATCAGTGTGGGTGCCATCTGTTCATATAGGGCAATCGCCGTTTCCAGCGGAACCCAGACGATTTTCTCAATGCGACTGATTTCTTTTTCTTCAAGTCGCTGTCCCACATAATTAATCGCTTGCGCTAAATAGTAAAAGTTACGATTATGCCGTCCAATCAGATTGTAATAATCAGATACCTCGCCGATTTCGGCGATGATTTTGCATGAATAGCCGACTTCTTCCTCGAGTTCGCGCATGAGTGCTTGCCGGGGGTCTTCGCCCACAGCGAGACCGCCACCAGGCAGTTCATAATAATCGCGGTGGCCGAATTTATCATCCTCGAGTATTTTAGTTAGGGCGATTTCTTGTTTATCGTTAAAAAGCACACCGCGAGAAATAAGGCGCGTATGCGTGATTTGCCCTTGGGGATATTGGTCGTCGACTAACTGAAGAATCGTCTTCATATTAGTCCAAAACGGCGGATTTGATGATTAAATCAGCAGTGGCAATATTAATGGCCATCGGGATGTTATAAACCTCGGCCATTCTCAGAAGCGCTTTAACATCGGGATCGTGAGGTTGCGCGGTCAGTGGGTCGGCTAGAAAGATGACTAGATCAATTTGTCCGGTGGCAATCGCCGCTCCAACTTGTTGGTCACCGCCTAGCGGCCCGCTTAAATAGGCATGCACTTTCAGACCGGTTTTCTCGCCCACAAGGCGCGCGGTTGTTCCCGTTCCCACCAGTTTATGCTTTGATAATGCGGCGTGATTAGTTTGACAACAGGTAATCATTTCCGCTTTCTTGTGGTCATGGGCGATAATCGCAATCGTCAACTGTTTCATAATCAATTCCTCGTTTTCTTAATAATCGCTTGGGCAATCGCTTCACCCGAGGCGAAGGCATAATGTAAGTTATAACCGCCACATAGTCCATCGATGTCAAGCGCTTCACCACCAATATAAAGATTAGGATACTCAATGCATTCCAGCGTTTGGTTATCGACTTGGAAAGTGTCGACGCCTCCGGCCAGCACTTGATTGTTATGAGCAATATATTTAGCATCAACCGCAAATGGCATATTTTTAATAAGCTCGGTAAGCTTTTCGCCATCGAACCTTGCTTGATGTGTATCTTGATAACGATTGAAGATCCAAGTGCTTAGATTTTGATGAAATAGCCCTGTCAATGAATAACGGTTAAAGCTGTTACCATCAACATAAGTCGCCAAATAATCACGCAATTGCTTATATGAGAGTGACGGCATTAAATCAAGTACGAGTAGCGCCGGAGTTTTGATTTGACCATGACTGACCATACTTCTAGCAATGAAACTTGATAATACAAATGCAGCGATGCCAGAAATCGCCCCAGAGATAAACTGAACTTCACCTTTCGCGCCGTATTCAACTTCGCCTAATAACAAGGTGAGGTTACATTTAACCCGAACATTTTCGATTAGTCGGACATCGTCGGTTACCCCAATCGCACATAAGGCCGGAAATCGTCTCGTTTGTTTGAATATCTGACGATTATTAATTGTTGGTAGTGAACTTGGCGGAACTTTCGGCCCCATCCCGGCGTTAGAGCCGGTCGCTAAGACGACCGCATGATAGGGCTGTCCATCAATCGTATAAATCTTAGTAACGGGGTCAAAGCCGATATCATTGATCGGATGATTTTCAAACATACAGACGTGCTCATCTTGAAGAATATCTTTCATCGTCATCACGACTGATTTGGCGTTTTCGGAGATCGGATAGACGCGACCAGCTTCATCGACTAATACTTTAATCCCAAACGATTCAAACGAATCAAGCGCCCATTTGGCGTTATATCGCCTGATTAGTGGCGCAACATAGGTTGGGTTATTATAAGCACTGGCGCGGATATTGATATTGGAGACATTCCCCTTGCTATTACCGCTCATCGCAATTTTTTTACCGACATTATCGAAGCGTTCGAAAAGATCGATGGCAAGCTTTTGTTTGCCCTTTAATAGCGCAATCGCGGTCCACAGTCCGCACGCCCCCGCTCCGATAATCGCCACGCGTTTCATACTGACTCCTTATAAGAATGAGAACATTAATATTTCCGGGGCAAAGATCATCAAAAGTCCGATAAGCGCCATGATGATGCCGCCGATTAGGTGGGCATATTTTCCTAGTTTCGTCGATAGTGGGCTCACTTTAAGCGTCACCACGGCGATTCCGAAAATTAGTAAGTCGTCGATAAGGAAGAAAAGGATATAAAGCAGGATATAACCAATCGAAGCGGCGCCGACGTAACCGTTTAGTGCAAGTATTTGTGTGAATATAAGTGGTAGTCCCGTGGAACAGGCTAGCTCAATCGCATTGACGACGATCGCTAATCCGACGACGCCCAGAAGTGCTAAAGGTAGTGAAGATATCGCGGCAATCTTTTTAACACGCGCGGCAAGTTTTTGCTTTGTGGTGACGCTGGTGACTTCACAACCATCTTCTTTTTTGATTTGAGCTTTGGTAAATGAATATACATTATAAGCACCTGCTAGAAGCGCAAATACGCCAACGATAATCTGAAAGTATACTTTGGCAATTAATAACTGAATCGTTTGCATCCAGGCCATCATCATAATGAAATAAAAGATGCCCGAAGTAAGCAAAAATACGCCGCCGATCGCCCAAATGCGTTTCTTATCGCTAGAGCCGAGCACAAGTGATATTAAAAATAGTAATACCCACATCGCGCAAGGATTGATGCCATCGAGGAAACCGAGGGCAACGGCGATAAGACCAAGCGATATGTCACGTACATCGACCGTTCCAATTAAGGGCAAATCGTATTCATAGTCCGATGTTAGATCAAAATCGGTTGCCAAAACTGGCTCCTGGGCAATAATTTTAGCCATGATATCGACTTGTTCAGTCTGCGAATAGCGTTCGATTAATCGACCCAGTGACGCTTTAATGACATTATTAAATCCAACGTAATGCTTCCCGCCGATGACGGTAAATGGAACGGCGACGTTAGTTTCTGAGAAGATGTCGGCCGTCTGTTCCAGTAAATCAAGGTATTGAGTATCACTAATATCGAATTCGGTCAGTGTTAGATTAGATCTAGTTTCTTCTTGTTCAGTTAAGTAGGTTTTTAAGGAAGCGCAATGACCACAGCCTGGCGTTGTGAAATAGTACACATTAACGTCATAGCTTGTCGTTTCAGCATATGTCTTGACTGGTTGAGTAGCTTGACTAGAAAAAAGTAGGCCGGCGCCTACTAGAAGCGATAAAGCAATTTTAAAATACTTATTAAGCTTCATATTGATTTAAATGTATCCAGCAATTTTTTCAGTGATATTTCACCGACATAGCGGTCGATTTCTTTCTTTTGTGAATCAAATAGGATAGCTACGGGTAACGTTTTTCCAACCGCGCATTGTTTTATTAGTGCCGGACTCTCGTCGAAATCATATTCCTCAAGCTGAATATCGGGATGTTCTCGTACGATTGTTTGATACCGGGGCCGCATAATCAGGCAACTCGGACACCATACCGCGGTAAATAGCATAATTTTTTTCATGACATATATTCCCGGACTACTTCGATCGATTGATCAATTTCGCTGGTTGTCGTCAAATAGGAGAAGCTAAGACGGATGCTGCTGATCGCTCGTTGTCGATCGCCGGTTAGCGCATAGACGCCTGACGACAAATCGATATCGCTTTCGCAAGCCGTATGATTGGATATGCAAATATCATGACTAGAAAAATAATTAACAGCGTCACGTGAACTTTTCCCGATCAAACTAAAGTTTAAAATATGGGGAAGATCATCGAGCGTGCTGTTAATGATGACACCCTCGACATGCTCGAGTTTCTCTCGGGCATAGCGATTAATAGCGACAACATGCTGGTAATTATTCACTAAATTCATTAAAGCAAGATGTAACGCTTTTTCCATCGATAAGATAAGTTCGGTCGCCGGGGTCCCTCGTCGCGCTAAAGTCGTCGAGTGGCCGCCGTGAATTATGGGAATAAGGTGCACACGTTCGTGGCTGATAAGGAGGCCGACTCCCTTAATACCAAACATCTTATGGGCTGTCAGACTGATTAAATCAATCCCATTTAAATCAATCTGCTCTTTACCGACTGATTGGGTGGCATCAACATGAAATAACACATGGCGATGTTTTTTAAGCATCGTCTTTATTTCATCAATCGGTTGCCGCATGCCGATTTCAGAATTGATCGAGCAGATCGACACTAAAATAGTGTCGTCTTTAATCATCGCATCAAGGGCGTTAACATCAACACGGCCATGACTGTCACTCGGTGCAATTTCGATGATATAACCTAGTTTTGCCAAATAATTAGCGGAAGCGGTAATTGACGAGTGTTCAAATGCGGTAGTAATAATGCGTTTGCCCTGATTGCCACTTAAAAAAGCGATGCCTTTTAATGCAAGATTATTGGATTCGCTGGCGCCACTTGTGGGTGTCAATTCATACTTGATTGATAAGCCAAGCGCTAAACGCATTCTTTTTAGCGATTTAGCAATTTCACGCGAGGAATCAAGACCAAGGGCATGGCCGGAATTGGGATTGCCGGGAAATTTTAAAGCCGCACGCTTAAAGGCGTTTAACACAAGCGGATGGACAGGCGTCGTCGCGGCATAATCAAGATATATCATGTTCATCATTATATTATACCGACAACATAAAAGGCTCTCAACATTCGAGAGCCCTTCATTTCTTCTTTTACTCTTAATTTTATAGTGTTCCGGCAATGATGTCCCATAGCGAGGGCACTTGTTCAAGCACCGGAGCGATAATCAGTGAGATAATCGACATCAGTTTGATTAAGATGTCCATCGATGGTCCGGCGGTGTCTTTTAACGGATCGCCGACGGTGTCTCCGGTAATTGATGCTTTATGCGTTTCACTGCCTTTACCACCGAATGCCCCTTCTTCAATGAATTTTTTAGCATTGTCCCAAGCGCCACCAGAATTGGCCATGAACACGGCTAGCATAATCGCGCTGACAAGACCGCCAATCAGTAGTCCGCCCAGTCCCTCAGACCCCAGTATTAATCCCGCGGCAATGGGTGAAACAACTGCTAAAACGCCCGGTAAAACCATTTCTTTAAGTGATGCTTTCGTGGAAATATCGATGCACTTTTCATAATCCGGCATCGTTTTGCCTTCTAAAATCGAAGGATCGTTTCTAAATTGTTGCCGAATCTCAACTACCATTTCGTTAGCGGCGCGTCCGACTGAGCCGATGACCATCGCTGAGAATAAAAACGGAAGCATGCCGCCGATTAAGACGCCCATAATAACGCGTGGTTCCATCAATGAAAACTTATCAGGAGTAAGCCCGGTGGCCTGTCCAAATGAAATGACGAGTGCGAGAGAAGTAAGAGTCGCACTACCGATACAAAATCCTTTTCCAATGGCGGCCGTCGTATTGCCGACGCTATCGAGTTTGTCAGTAATTTTGCGAACATGGGGGTCTAGTTCCGCCATTTGGGCAATGCCCCCGGCATTATCGGAGATGGGTCCATAACCATCGACGCTGACGGTGATACCGACCGTTGAAAGCATACCGACAGCCGCTAGGGCAATCCCATAATTGCCAAAACCTGAGGCTCCGCCCATGACTAGATATGAAACAATGATGCCTAACACCAAGATGATAATCGTCAAGGCGGTTGATTTCATGCCAATTCCAAGGCCGGCGATAATGTTAGTCGCATGACCGGTTTGTGATTCATTGGCAATATCTTTAACGTGTTTATGATCAGATGAGGTGTAATATTCAGCCACCCATCCTACACCGATTCCACAGGCAAGACCGGCGCCGATGGCTACAATCGCGCGTGGTTCCTTTAAATAAAAGATACTGAGGAAGATTGAGGCGATGAAAACGACAAGCGTCGCAATATATGTGGAAACAGTCAGTGTCCGCTGCGGGTTCTTCCATTGACGCGACCGGATAATGAAAGTAGCAAGGCCAGCGCCAAGAGTACCTGCCCCGGCGATGATTAGTGGAAATACGACCCAAGAAACATTATTCAGTAAGTCGAGGACCGCATCATGGGTAATATAAATACTTGCTAAAGTAATCGCCGAGATAATCGAACCGACGAATGATTCGGTCAAATCGCTGCCCATACCGGCAATGTCACCGACGTTATCGCCGACATTATCGGCAATCGTCGCTGGGTTACGCGGATCATCTTCGGGAATATTCGATTCGACTTTTCCGACGATATCAGCGCCGACATCAGCGGCTTTAGTATAAATACCGCCACCGACACGGCCGAATAGCGCGATCATCGAACAGCCAAGACCATAACCGGTCACGACATGGGTGGCCGCCCGAATCGCTTCTAGCGGCGTATCACCTAAAGCGATGAACACATAGTTAAACAGGAATAATAAACCGGTCAGGCCTAACAAACCTATACCAGAAACGGTTAAACCAAGGACAGACCCACCTGAAAACGCCATTTTAAGCGCGCCGCTCATGCCTGTATTAATCGCCGCATCGGTAGTTCTGGCATTGGCTTTGGTGGCTGCCATCATACCAATCAGACCGGCAAGTCCAGAAAATAGCGCACCGACTAAGAAGCAAATTGCCGCTTCCCAACCAACGCCTTCAGCGCCGTGAAATATCGGGATGAATCCTAACGCCATCAAGACAATTGCGACAATGGCCACGAAAGGAATAATGACCATGAATTCGCGCTTTAAGAAGGTGATTGCCCCTTTGCGAATATGGCCGGAGATATTATCAACATCAGCGTTAACGACTTTCAGTTTGACAATCTTGCGAAATATCACAAACACATAACCAAGCGTGATTAAACAAGAGAAAAGCACTAACACGAAAAAAATTATGTCAAGGTTACTCATATAAATTGTCCTTTCGAACTACCATTGTAATTATTATACCGATGTTAAAATGACGATATCAAGGCAATTATTGTTATTACCTGAATGCGTATTCATATTTAAGATGAAATATTTTGCTTAGACAGACAATATTTTATTAATACTAACAAAAATAAAAAAAGCCCAATGGGCTAATTATGGCAGGAGTGGAGGGAATCGAACCCCCAATAACGGTTTTGGAGACCGCTGTTATACCGTTTAACTACACTCCTAA
>Ga0209835_1001453_pt1 | contig 13193 bp, 11 predicted proteins | sample LakKivwa52mmetaG_FD_184138 | JGI IMG/M metagenome (GOLD analysis project Ga0209835, IMG submission 184138) | Anoxic lake water microbial communities from Lake Kivu, Rwanda to study Microbial Dark Matter (Phase II) - Lake Kivu water 52m metaG... | ecosystem: Environmental > Aquatic > Freshwater >...
ATATAAGCACAATTCTGCTGCTTAGCCCTACAACTCAACAGCGACAAAGCTTATGAGCGAATTTGGTTCCGTTATTGCAAAGGCAAATTCCTCATTTGATGAGGGTTTTGGATGTGGGAAACTTTAGCCATTAATATATTCACTTACAGGCTTAAAACTCATATCTACCCAGGATTGCCCATCATCAATGGACTTATTTAACCGATTGGGTATTGATTCGCTTGCAATACTATAATCAGCAAAAAACAAAACATTGCTTTGATTAATCCCAATCGGTCCTACCGCAGATACATCGGGTGGTGCATGTCTAATAGTCAGATTGTCTGTTGTTTCGTTATAGATCATAAAATATGCAGGTTGGCTACCGCTTCGTCTTCTTCCGAAATAAACGGTGTAAGGATCATTTGGGTTTAGCTCATATTTCATTCCTATAAACCAGTTGTTTGGGGAATCATAGATGGGAATCCCTGGCTTGCTGCTTGTGTACATGCACTCGTTTGCCTGGTAGTAATAAATGCTCTGGTCATGCCAGTTAACCTCCGAGTCCCCACCATCAACGCCTTTCAGATTCATCCATGGACCATGATTAAAAAAGGTATTTTCCAAATTTATCGTATTTATTCGGGGTTCGCATAGATTCTTAACCAGAGAACCTGGTTTAGACGCCAATGGCTTACTGAAGTTTGCGATATCATAGTCAACAATAAAATTTTCCCATTGCCCATTGGCATACTTAAATGAGTTGCAGTGAATCGTTCCTCCAATAATAAATTCTCTTTCAGAATGAGAAACGCCAATACCAAGAAAATTACCTATTGGCAGATGATTCCCATTGAGGTTTTCCAAGGTATATTGAGAAAGGTCATCAATGTTGATTTTCATCAGGGTAATACCCCCATCTGTAGCAACAAGAACATTTTCGTAGTTGTTTGCATCAATGCCCATAAAGTCGAAATCTCTTACATCAAAGTGCAATGGAGAAAAATATACGAAATCTGTTGAGCCGTCATCCTTTAGCAGCCCAACTCTTATACCTCCAAAGTAGATAATTCCGGATTCAGGAGAATACTCAATCTCACATTGATTTTTGTTGCTTATTGTGTAATCCGGCTCAACAAGAAAGCTCCAGGTGGCGCCGTAATCGGTGGTTTTATACACCCTTGTTGCGCCATTCTGGACGGATAGATTGCAATCGTCAACCTTTGCAAATATTTTTCCGCCATACGGTTTGGTTAGGGCAGCCTGCTGGTATTTTATCCCATTTTCGAAAACATGACTCATGTCATACCATACCCCATTGATGAATTTGTAAACACCACCATCCACATTATTGTATTTAGATGTAGTGGTCACCCATACGGATCCCTGGTCATCAATCTCGATGTCATGAAAACGAACATGGTTAGGAATATTTGGTGGTCCGGGAACTTCCACCCACTCAATGCCAGTATTGGATGAAAAATAAATTTTTCCGAAGTTGCTGGTTTGGGTAATAGCCCATAGTGTGAGTCCATCATTTGAATTATCATCGTTAGGATCACAAATCACTTTTTGCACATAAGGACATGTTGCGTAAGGAAAGCCTTCCTGAAACGACCAGTTATTCCCATTGTCAAACGATTCGATAATTCCCATTCCATAATGCGCTGTATGCATTCCTCCGCTTGTTGATGCGATTATGTGATTATTGTTAAAAGGATTCCTGATCATTTCGGTGGCTGTCAAACCTGGCAGTTTCATATTGTCAGTCACGTTAACCCAACTATTTCCTGTAGGCCGGCTTTGCCAAATTCCACCTCTGTCGCTCGACAATAAATACTGGCCTGGTGCTTCTGGATCGGATAGCACTGATGTTACCAAACCCAGCCACTGAATGTCCAAACTGGCCGGTCCTAATAATTGCCAGTTTGCTGAATCGCTTTCGGCGCAATATGGGTTAAAAATGTTATTGATTCCAGCTTTAGAATATGGCATATAGCTTAATGTTGAGTCATCCATTAGCCCAAGTCTGCCTTTCCAGAAATTTACATAGCGGTAGAAGTTCTTTATGTTTTTAATATCTGTTTTTGTAACTGAATCAGGATACTTGACGCTGAAGTCTCTGTTGAATAAATTGGTTACGGTGGTGAATTGGTGAGCATCAATTTCAAGTTTTTTCCAATATTGGTCTTTTTCCTGCGCAGATAGTTGTGTGCAATTTATTAAGACCAGAGCGCACATTACAAGCGGGAATATGCTCATTAAATGTAAGCGAGCAATGAATTGTCTTGTGATGAGCTTAGAATCAAGATAAGGACTGCTCATTAAAGGTAATTTTAGATGATTAAGTCAAATCATAGCAAACTAATCAGAGAGTTAATGAAGTTCAAAAAAATAATGGTCAACAACTTTCTGTACAATCTCATTTTGCAAAGCATCTTTTTGGTTCATCGCTCCCTCCGCCTGAATGTTTGCAGCCTAATGCCAGAATGATTTTCGTGGGTGAGCTGTATGTGAGGTATTTTATTCATTTTAGCCTGTATTACGAATCATGTTTAAAACATCTAATTGGCAAACTTAATAAAAACTTTTAAGTGAGCAAACTCTTTCATAGTCATAGGATGGCTGGGAGCCATACTATGATTTTCGATAAGCGATAGTATCGCTCTCAGCGATCCTATCGCTAATCAAACAAAGATGGGTGTTTTGGTTAGACATGGGATGGCCTGGAGCCATGCAATGACGGATGGGGGACTTTTACTGAAAATATTCCCTCATGCGACTGAAGAAGTTCTTCTGTCCTTTGGATGGCTTTGGGTTGAAGTTGGGCGAAAGGGCAAGTTTTTCGAGTATTGCTTTTTCTTCTTTGCTGATACTTTCGGGCGTCCATACATTTACATTGATGAGCAGGTCGCCTTTGCCATAGCGTTCCACGCTGGGCAGTCCTTTTCCTTTCAGCCTCAGCACTTTGCCGCTTTGTATTCCGGGTTCGAGGGTAATTCTCGCTTTTCCTTCGAGGGTGGGCACTTCTACCTGGCAACCGAGCACGGCTTCGGGGAAGGAGATATATTTTTCGTAGATGAGGTTGCTGCCGTCGCGCACCAGGTCGTCGTGTTCTTTTTCTTCGATGATGATGATCATGTCGCCGTTGATGCCGCCTCTGGCGCCTGCATTTCCTTTTCCGCTCACCGATAGCTGCATGCCATCGGCTACGCCGGCCGGTATGTTGATGCTGATCACCTCTTCGCCTTTTACAATGCCGTCGCCGCCGCAGGAGGTACACTTCTGTGTGATGGAACGGCCTTCGCCGCCACACGACGGGCAGGTGGAGGTGGTTTGCATCTGGCCAAGAAAAGTGCTGGTGACACGCGTTACCTGGCCGGCGCCGTGACACGTTCCGCAGGTGCTGTAGGACGACCCGTGCTGTGCACCCGAGCCTGTGCACGGCTCACACTTTACATATTTACTTACTTTGATCTTTTTTTCCACCCCCTCGGCAATCTCTTCCAGGCTCAGTTTTACTTTAACGCGCAGGTTTGAACCCCGGTTGACATGACGGCGGGTTCCCCCTCCAAAACCTCCTCCGAAACCACTGAAACCACCTCCAAATGCGCTTCCGAAAATGTCGCCAAAGTGCGAGAAAATGTCGTCCATTGACATCCCGCCACCCTGACTGCCAACGCCATCGTGGCCGTAGCGGTTGTAGCGCTCGCGCTTGTTGGGATCGCTCAGGACTTCGTACGCCTCGGCAGCCTCCTTGAATTTATCCTCGGCCTCCTTGTTTCCCGGGTTTTTGTCGGGATGGTATTTCAGCGCCATTTTGCGGTAAGCCTTTTTGATTTCGGCTTCGCTGGCCGTGCGCGGAACTTCGAGTATTTCGTAGTAATCTCTTTTTGTCATGTCGTTAATGTGTTATGGGATGGGTCAGATTGGCTACTGGCCTACAACCACCCTGGCAAACCTGATTACTTTGCCGTTGAGCAGATATCCTTTTTCGATTTCGTCAATTACTTTCCCTTTCAGCTCATCTGTGGGTGCGGGTATGATGGTCAGCGCCTCGTGAAAATCCGTATCGAATGCCTGTTCTTTGCAATTCATCGGTGCGAGACCTTTCTTACTAAGGGTATTCAATAATTTATTGTAAATCAATTTGATGCCATCCAGGTCTGGACCTGATGTCCCGTTCTTTTCCATTGCGGCAATGGCTCTTTCAAAATCATCAACCACTGGCAGCAAACTGGTAATCACCTCTTCCGAAGCTGTGCTGAGCAGTTCAAGACGTTCTTTTCCTGTCCGCTTGCGGTAATTATCGAAATCCGAAAACAACCTCAGGTACTTGTCGTTCAGATCATTAACCTTTCCTTCCAGCTCGCTTATCTTCTCTTCGTATTTTTTGATGACTTTTTTGCCTTTCATAAAAGGGGATTTCGACTGGTTTTCCTCCTCATGGTGATTAGACTCAGGTTTCATTTTTTCCCCTTTTGCATCGCCAATGTCTGCTTTTGTCTCTTCACTTTGCTGACCGGGATCAATTTTGTTTTCTTCTGCCATAATCTTATCTACTAATAATCAATTAATTACAAATTTGGTCAATTTTTCCCCTGATTATCAAAATTATTGCCAATGGCGTTGGCTGCGTCAGATTGTCAGGGAATTTCATCATTAAAGGAGCTACCTGGTCATTTGCGTCAGCATTTGATGGAGCTGCTCTGTTTTGAGGTTCTTAGTCAGGATTTTTCCGTTGCCATCAATCAGCACACTGGCCGGAATGGCTCTGATGTCGTAGGTTTTTGCAGCTACCAATTCCCATCCTTGCAGCGAGCTGACGTGCTCTTTCCAGATCAATCCATCTTTCTGGATGGCTGCCAGCCAGTTGTCGCGGGTTTTGTCGAGGGATACGCTGAAGATGATAAAACCATCGCCGGTTTCGAATTTCTTATCCCTGAAAGTATGGTAAGTTTCAACCAGTTCGGCGTTTTCGTACCTGCATGGCCGGCACCAGGATGCCCAGAAGTGAATGAGAACCACTTTACCGCGGAAGTCATAAAGGCTGACAGTCTCTCCGCCGGGGCTTTTCAGGCTGATATCGGGCGCAATGTTTCCAGTTTCAATTCCGGTTACCGGAGGTTGCGAGAATGCATTCGTTGTGAAAAACATTGTGATTATCAAGATGGTGAAAAGTCGGGTCATTGCCATCATGTTTGAATTCGGATTGATATTTTATAAAAAGATGAAATACAGTTTTTTACTGCAAAATCATCATTTATACCCTAACAATATCAGCGCCTAAAGCTTTGAGCCGCACATCAATATCCTGGTAACCGCGGTCAATCTGGTCAATGTTGTCAATAATGCTTTCGCCGGTTGCCGAGAGTGCAGCGATCAGCAGCGCTACCCCGGCTCTGATGTCGGGCGAACTCATGCGCAGTCCCCGCAACTGGTGATTGCGTCCCAGCCCGATCACGGTGGCCCGGTGAGGATCGCACAGGATGATCTGGGCGCCCATATCAATCAGTTTATCCACAAAATAGAGGCGGCTTTCGAACATTTTCTGGTGAATGAGCACGCTTCCTTTGGCCTGAACGGCGGTAACCAGCGCAATGCTGATCAGGTCGGGGGTGAATCCGGGCCAGGGAGCATCGGCAATGGTCATGATGCTGCCATCCAGAAATGTCTCTACCTCATAGAATTCCTGTTCGGGGATGATCAGCCGGTCGTCCTGTTCAATAATACTGATTCCCAACCGGCGGAAAAAATCCGGAATAATCCCTAACTGACTGTGATCAACACCGTTGATGGTGATGCCGGATTGCGTCATTGCGGCCAACCCGATAAAACTGCCGATTTCGATCATGTCGGGCAGCAGTTTGTGTTCGCAGCCTCCGAGGCTTTCCACGCCTTCGACGGTCAGCAGGTTTGAGCCGATCCCGCTGATTTTTGCTCCCATGCGGTTGAGCATTTTGCTGAGCTGCACCAGGTAAGGCTCGCAGGCAGCGTTGAATATGGTGGTTGTTCCTGTGGCAAGGGTGGCGGCCATCAGCACATTGGCCGTGCCGGTAACCGAAGCTTCATCGAGCAGCATGTAAGTTCCGGTGAGTTTTGAGGCATCAACTTTGAAAAAGTTACTGCTCAGGTCGTATTCGAACTTTGCCCCAAGTTTTTGTAAACCAATGAAATGCGTGTCAAGCCTGCGACGCCCGATTTTATCGCCGCCGGGTTGGGGTATGTAGCCCATTCCAAATCGTGCGATCAGCGGGCCGAGTATCATGATGGAACCGCGGAGTGAGGCGCCTTTTTTTCTGAAAGTATCCGATTTTAAATACTCCAGGTTGATGTCCACTGCTTCGAAAGTGAAGGTGTTCCGGTCTATTTTGCCAACTTTTACCCCCATATCGCGCAGTAGATCAATAAGATTGATTACATCATTGATCAGTGGGATGTTGGAAATGGTAACTTTTTCGGGGGTGAGCAACGTGGCGCAGATCACCTGTAAAGCCTCATTTTTGGCGCCCTGTGGAGTAATTTCGCCGCTTAGTTTTTTACCTCCGTGTATAACAAAGGAGCTCATTGTCTGTGGATTTATTATTACCTGAAAATGAATTTATTAGGCTTGGTACTGCGGAACAGGTTGATGATTTCGGAATTACTTCTTCAGAAAATCAAATTACAGGAATTGATGCCACCAAGCCACCTGTAATCGTATTAAAAATCCACTTTTGTGGATGGTTGTTAAAATTATACCTGCTGCCCGAATTTCCCTTTCTTTTTGTCCCGGTCGTGACGGGATTTTGACTTGGATTTTTTCTTGTTGGGTTGCTGTTGCAGGCCAAGAATTTCATGGGTGGGCGTTAACTGGAAATTTTCAGACCATCTAAGCCTGTGGTGCGACATATCCCATAGATGCTGAGCGATCAGGCTGTCTTCAACGGAGTCCCTGTTCCACAACAAATATGACTTTTTCATCTGGTTGGCAATGTTTCGTACCAGAACCTCTTTCTCCTGGCCATCTTCCAAACCAGCTACTTTGTTAATCAGATCCTGAATATTTCTTCCGTAGAAATTGTATTTCAGGTTGCCTTTGGGGTAGGCGAGTGGTTTTGGCAATGTGTGAAGTACCTCCTGGCTGGGCGGAGGAAATGGCGAATCAACATCGAGTTGAAATCCTGCCATGATGTGCAGGTGATCCCATAGCTTGTGCCGCATTTCGGGAGAGTCTTTAGCTGTGTTGTGCAACTGAGCCATAACCTCAATCAGCTGATGGGCATAGCGGGTTCTTTTTTCACGGTCAGCGGTATTTACCACTTTTTCGACCATCTTGTGCAGGTTTCTTCCATACTCCGGCAACGTAATGGTTTCGCGCTGTGAGTTGTATTCCATGCTTTTTATTGTATTGATTTTGATTTACTTAAATCAGATTATTTTTTAATGAGCGATGTTAGGAGGTTTCGATTTCGGCTTTTAACCTTTCAGCGTTTTCGGCCAGTTGCAGCTGGTCAATCAGTTCCTGGATGTTCCCGTCAACAATGGATTGAAGGTTGTAAAGTGTCAGTGAGATGCGATGATCGGTAACGCGCCCCTGCGGATAGTTGTAGGTCCTGATTTTGGCCGACCGGTCGCCGGTGGAAACCATAGTTTTCCTTTTGGAGGAGATATAGTCGAGGTATTTTTTGTACTCAAGCTCGTAAAGCCTTGTCCGGAGCACCGAAAGGGCTTTGTTGTAGTTTTTGATCTGTGACTTCTCGTCCTGGCAGGAGGCCACTATTCCTGTCGGAATGTGCGTCAGGCGGATCGCGGAATAGGTTGTATTTACCGACTGGCCGCCGGGACCTGATGAACAAAAGGTGTCCTTTCGGATGTCGGATGGGTTGAGCACGATATCGAACTCGTCGGCTTCGGGCAGCACTACCACCGAGGCCGCTGATGTATGCACGCGCCCCTGTGTTTCTGTTACCGGAACCCGCTGAACCCGGTGAACGCCGGATTCATATTTCATCTGTCCGTAAACGTCTTCGCCTATAACGTTGAAAATGACTTCTTTAAATCCACCAACAGTGCCTTCGGCTGAGTCCACATATTCCACTTTCCAGCCTTTTGATTCGGCAAACTTTACATACATCCGGTAGAGGTCGCCGGCAAAAATACTGGCCTCATCACCACCGGTTCCAGCTCTTACTTCCACAATGGCGTTTTTGCCATCGGTGGGGTCGGCAGGGATCAGCATAAGGCGGGTTTTCTCCTCCAGCTCTTCACGCTGCTGGGTGAGTGTGGCCAACTCTTCTTTAGCCATCGTGCGAAACTCTTCATCTTTTTCGTTCCTGAGCACATCCTTCGCCGATTCGATGTTGCCGGCAATCAGCCTCAGCTGCTCATATGCCTCCACAATTGGCTGAAGGTCTTTGTACTCTTTGTTGAGTTTTATAAACATCTTCATGTCGGCCATCGCTGTTGGCTCGTTCATCTTTTGTTCGATGTCCTTCCACTTCTTCTTTATGGCCTCAAGTTTTTCAAGCATAGATATTTAGAAAAAATTTTTGCAAAAGTAATTATTTCAGGGTGATTTCAGGATTACAAACCACTATCGCCCCTGGTTTATCAGGTTGTTTGCGGGCGGGCTAAAAAATCTTCCTCACGAAAAGCTGAGCGTTGATATAGGATGTCACTTTCACATTTTCGCCCTTTTCGATAAAACCTGACTCTGCTGTTGCATCATAAGTTTCATCACCGATGAGTATTTTTCCGGCGGGCCGGAGTACGGTTTTTGCAACACCTTCAGCACCAATCATTTTTTCATAAGAAGCTTGTGCAGAGGTGTACCCGGCATCACGATCCTGTGTGGTGGCAAGTGCCAGTTCGCCAAATGCGGTCGTAGTAAATAACTTCCTGCTGATCCAGAAAGAGAGGGCGAGTGATACAAAGGAGGTAATAATGACAGTAAAAAGGGCTACAATTAGCTTATCAAAAGGAAATGTCCCCAGTTCAAATCCATCTGACTCAACCATGCCGAGCGAGAGGCCAAGAATGACCATCAAAATCCCTGAAATCCCCGCCACCCCAAATCCGGGCAGAACAAAAATCTCAATCGCAATCAAAATTACCCCGATGATGAAGATGATAATTTCCCAATGGGTGGCAATACCTTCGATGTAAAGGGGGGCAAAATAGAGCAGGGCAGCAGTAACGGCAGCAGCAAGCGGGAAACCGACTCCGGGTGTTTGCAGTTCGAAGTAGATTCCGCCGATGATGACCATTATCAGTAAGCCTGAAACAATAGGATTGATAAGAAAACGGATAATCCGGTCGGCAAAAGTGAGGTGATGCCGGATGATTTTGAATTCGTTCAGGCCTGCGGTTTTTAATACACCCTCAAGGCTTTCGGCCTCTCCCTCGGCAAATCCGAATTTGATAGCCTCGGAAGTAGTGAAAGTGATTACCTGCCCCGAATCTGATACACCAGGTATCTTGATTCTCGGATCTACCATGCCTTCAGCAATTTTTGGGTCGCGCCCTTTGGCTTCAGCAGTTGCACGCATCATCGAGCGCATATAGGATTGATATTTGTCGGGAACCACTTCGCCTGCCTGATCTACCACAGTGGCTGCGCCGATGTTGGCGCCCGGCCGCATGTAAATGCTGTCGCAGGCAATCGAGATCAGCGCTCCGGCCGAAGCTGCATTGTTATCAATAAACACCCAGACCGGTATTTTGGATTGCAACAGCGCCGTGCGAATTGAGTCAGCCGATTCGAGCATCCCGCCGTATGTATTCATGTGAATGAGAATCAAATCAGCCGAGTTTTCCTCAGCAGCTTTCATGGCCGTTTTGGTGAGATGCCAAACCGGCGGAGCAATCATCTCCTTGATCTCAAATGTATATACTTTATATTCCTTCTCCCGGTCGGAAAAAGGATCCTGTTTCTCACTCGCCTGGCAGGGCTGAGATAACAAAAGACTGATAACCAGAAACGAGAAAATTGCTGAAATTCTATTTTTCATAACGCTCATTATTAGCCGTTTAAAAACAAACAAAAATAGTGAATGTTTTTGTTCCGCTTGGAATCAATTAAATACCAGGTTGAGAAACAAGCTAATGAGCTATGCTTAAGAGGTTTGATTGAGCGCTCCTGTATCTTGTTGGTTCCGTGCCGGTTCTATCCGGTGCTGAATTGCACAGGATTTGAATGGGTTTCTGCTTGCCCGCACTATTCTTCGGGGATCGAAGCGCTGACAGCGCTCAGATTCCGGTCAATCTTTTTGAATAAACCCTGCAAAACGGTTCCCGGCCCGACCTCTGTTACCTCTTTCACCCCGTCGGCGATCATGTTTTTCATGATTTGTGTCCACCTGACCGGTGCTGTTAGCTGCGCTATCAGGTTGGCTTTGATGATTTCGGGATCGGTGACCGGTTGTGCGGTGACGTTTTGATAAATCGGACAAATACCTTTTACAAACTTTGTGCTCTCGATGGCTTTGGAAAGTTCCACACGGGCAGGTTCCATCAGCGGTGAGTGGAAGGCTCCACCGACTTTGAGCAGCAATGCGCGTTTGGCGCCTGCTTCGGTTAGTTTTGCGCAAGCCGTTTCCACGCCTTTTACAGTGCCGGATATCACCAGCTGTCCGGGGCTGTTGTAATTGGCAGGAACCACCATCTCGCCTGATTCTTTTAATATCTTTTCAACCACCGCATCATCCAGACCGAGGATGGCCGCCATCGTTGAAGGCTCGGTTTCACATGCTTTTTGCATCGCCTGCGCACGCTTGCTCACGAGTTTCAGTCCATCTTCAAACGAGAGCGATTTGTTGGCAACAAGCGCCGAAAATTCTCCAAGCGAATGACCGGCAACCATGTCGGGTTTGAAATCATCTTTCAGCATCCTTGCCAGAATTACCGAATGCAGGAAAATGGCAGGCTGGGTTACTTTGGTCTCTTTCAGATCGTCGTCGGTGCCTCCAAACATCACATCGGTGATCCTGAATCCGAGAACTTTATTTGCTTTTTCAAACAATTCTTTTGCTGCGGGAAATTTATCGTAAAGATCTTTACCCATACCCACAAACTGAGCACCCTGCCCGGGGAAAACGTAAGCTTTCATAAAAAAATCCTTTTTGTTCCTATTGATTTTGGAGGCCGCAAAAATAGCATTTAATTAATGACCCAACCTGTGTTAATGACCTCACACCGGGTTGCGTATTCATAATTTACAGCAGATCAAATTATTGCTGATTTTAAAATTAATGGAATAATCACGTAATCCCTCATTCTTACTTCAGTTGGCCAGGTTTGATCTCTGGTTACTTTGAGAAATATTTCCGTCAAAAGATCAATTACTTACGATTTTATTCAATCCTTCGTTACTAATATTCAAACTTTAAAAATTACCACTATGAAAAACCCACTGATTTTATTGTTGTTAGTGCTTACAGTATTGTCATCCTGCAACCGTAAAGAGCTGGAAAGACTCAAACAGGAGAACCAGAACCTTCAGGCAGTTGTCGAACAGAAAGATGCTGAAATTAATACGATTATTTCTTTGCTCAACGAAATCGAAGACAACCTGTCAGGAATCCGGATGAGGGAGCAGAGAATTCTGAAAGCATCTTCGGGTGTCGAAGGCAGCGCCAACCAGGTGGATAACATCAAAAGCGATATCATGGCCATTGACGAGCTGATGCGCAAAAACAAGGAAAACCTTGATTTGCTGAGCCAAAGGCTAAAAACAGTAACCGGCGAAAAGCAGCAATTCGAAAAGATGGTCAATAATCTGAATGCACAGGTGGAGAGTAAAGACCGGGAGATTCAGAAACTGGTGGCTGATCTTGAGGACAAAGACATGCAGATCAACGATTTGTATTCATCTGTTTCGCAGTTGAAAATCGAAAAAGCGGAAAAGGATCAGGTGATTGGCCTGCAGGACAAGGAGTTGAACAAGGGTTACTATCTGATCGGGAACACCAAAGAGCTTCGCGAAAGAGGAATTATAGTCCGCAGCGGCGGTGTTTTGGGTATCGGAAAAGTGGATCAGCTCGCCGAAGGTCTCGATCCTGCGGATTTTACTCTTATTGATATTCGTGAAGCGGATGTTTTTGCTATTGACGCTAAAAAAGCTGATTTGCTTTCGGTACATCCTTCAGATAGCTATATTATCCGGAAGAGCGATGACGGCAAGCGGGTTGTGAGTTTTGAAATTACCCTGAAAGATGAGTTCTGGAAAAATTCAAGGTTCATGGTGCTTGCGCTGGATTAGCCCCATACGCTAAGCAACCTTATGTGAATCACAAAAAAAGGCCGGCATTTTCTGATGCCGGCCTTTTTTTATCTGTTTGATTTAGTGGAGGTTTGATCCGATAAGGTGGATAAACTCCGCACGGGTTTTTTCGCTGAGAAAAGCGCCGGTAAAATCAGAAGTTGTAGTTACCGAATTTTGTTTTTGAATACCGCGCATGGACATGCACATGTGCTGGGCTTCGATAACTACCGCAACGCCAAGTGGCTGGAGGGTTTCCTGAATACACTCCTTGATTTGGGTAGTCAGTCTCTCCTGAACCTGCAGCCTCCTGGCAAATGCATCCACAATGCGGGGCAGTTTGCTCAGCCCAACAATATAACCGTTGGGAATGTAAGCCACATGGGCTTTTCCAAAAAATGGCAACATGTGGTGCTCACACATCGAATAGACTTCGATATCTTTTACCAGTACCATTTGCTTGTAGTCCTCCTTAAACATGGCGCTTTTCAATATTTCCGCGGGGTTGAGGTCGTATCCGTGAGTGAGAAACTGCATGGCTTTGGCCACGCGTTCAGGAGTTTTGAGCAAACCTTCTCTTTCAGGATTCTCACCGATCAACCTGAGAATTTCATAATAATGGAAGCCCAAACGATCAATGGTTTCCTGGTTGTAAAGATCCATTTTTTCGTAACCGTCCATCTCGTTTTCACGCGCCATTTCGAGAAGAAAGTCTTTTTTGGTTTTACTGTTGATGATCACATTATCCATGATATTCATTTTGTTGCAAATTTAAAGGTTTTCGATTACTAAGGGGTTTTCTCCGAAAATCAAAACCCCTCACGAGGAGGGATTTTGAAAAACGAAAATCAAATGAAGAAGGCTATGATATAAAATAATGTGGTTTGATATTTTTCACTGGAACATATGCAGAATTAGAGGTAATAGCATAATCCAGGTACTTACACAGATCGCCTCCTGCAATTCGTAGGAT